>ERZ777306.2833-NODE-2833-length-20301-cov-5.191198_pt1 | contig 20301 bp, 21 predicted proteins | sample MGYA00374966_ERZ777306 | MGnify/ENA primary metagenome ERZ777306 (study PRJEB29329, sample SAMN06343882) | mouse gut metagenome | isolation source: Mouse cecum | place: Austria: Vienna | collected 2014-11-15 ...
TAAGGATTGTTCTCAACCTCCTGACCACCAAATGTTTTGGTGGTTTTTTCGTTCGAAAGAGCAGGAGATAGAACAAAATGAAAACCGGTATAATAATCGCCACAATCGGGGCAACCCTTATGTTAACACAAAACGTACTCGCAGCAGCCATTGATTGTTTTGACTGCACCTTCGGAGAAGGCGGCACAGGATGCAGCAGTTACGGTCCAAACTGCTGTCCACCATGCAAATTCGAGCCAATCGAAACCAAATGTTCACCAACAACATGTTTCAGTGAAATATTAACTGTTGGCGACGGATGCGACAAGATCATCGACCGGGAATGCGTCAATAATCTCTGCGTCCTCAGAACAACAGCCCGCTGTAAGCGGGGGTATTTCGGGAACGCCAAAATAAACGATCTAAAAAACGAATGCACCGGATGCACAGCATGCAAGTCCCCCGGCACAACATCCGGCCCCGGCGCCACCCAGGAGGAGGAATGCTATATCCCCAAGGGCTTTGACTTTTCTGACACATCAGGCAACGGCACGTATGCCGAAAATTGCCCCTGGTAAAATCCCCCAGTTGGGGGATTTTTTACTTCTTTACAACAAAATTTACCATCCTGTTTGGAACGACAATCGTCTTTATAATCTCCGCCCCGGCCAGCTTTGTCCCGGCGGCGTTTTTCGCCGCAGATACTATATCCGCCTCTGTCGCACCAATGGGCATTTTAAATTCTGCGGCACGCTTGCCATTTACAGATGCCACCAGTGTCATTTCCGTCTTCGCCAGCTTGCCCGCATCAAACGTCGGCCACGGCGCAAATGCCAGCATATCTGTATTGCCCAAGCGTTCCCACATTTCTTCTGTCAGATGTGGCGCGAACGGATTCAAAACACGCAGCAGGGCGATATAAGCCGCACGCGGCATTTTGCCAGAAAAAGCATTTATATATTCCATCATCGCCGACACCGCCGTATTAAAACGCATACCGTCGATACGTTCTGTGACATCAGCAATCAGCCGATTTACCAGACGCTCCTGTTCCGGGGTCATGGCATCATCCGTCAAATTCCCGACCATATTTTCCACGCGACGCAAAAAGCGCTGAACGCCGGCCAGGGTCCCCTCGGACCAGTTTACATTCTGGTCCCATGGCCCCAGCGATAATATAGTCATTCGACACGCATCGGCCCCCGCACGCGCGACGACATCACTGCTGGGGACCATATTCCCCAATGATTTGGACATCTTGCGCCCATCTTCGGCCATCAGCAGCCCGCTGCTGGTGCGCTTTTTATAAGGCTCCGACCCCGGAACCAGCCCCAAATCCGCCAGGGCCTTGTACCAGAATCTAGAATACAGCAAATGGCGTGTTGTATGTTCCATGCCGCCATTATAGTGGTCAACCGGCATCCACTTATCCATTAGCGCGCGATTGCAAAACTCATCATTATTTTTTGAATCAATATATCGCAGGAAATACCACGAAGACCCAGCCCACTGTGGCATAGTATCCGTTTCACGACGCGCCGGCGCACCACAGCACGGGCAGGGTACATTAACCCAATCGACCGCACGCGCCAGCGGACTTTCCCCGTCGTCGGTTGGGCGATAGTCATCCATATGCGGCTGCATCAACGGCAGTTCCGATTCCGGCACAGGCACCCAGCCGCACTTTTCGCAGCAAACCAGCGGAATAGGCTCGCCCCAATACATTTGGCGCGAAAAGCCCCAGTCTTTTAGCTTGTACTTTTTTGTGGCGCGCGCGATTCCTTTTTCTGCACCGTATTTAATAGCAGCCTCTATCGCGTTATGCTTGTTCATACCATTCATAAACTCAGAGTTAATATGCGCACCGTCGCCTTCCCAAACCGCATCCGCGGAGCCGCCGGCTAAAACCGGAATTATATCCAGCCCGAATTTTTTCGCAAAATCCCAATCGCGCCCATCATGCGCCGGAACCGCCATAATCGCCCCAAAACCATAATCCGCCAGCACATAATCCGCCACAAACACCGGAATTTCCCGACCGCTATACGGATTAACCGCCATAATTCCTTCCAGACGAACACCTGTTTTTTCACGCGTTACGTCTGTGCGCTCTATCTCGGACTTTGCCTTGGCGGCGGCAATATATTCACGCACCGCATCCGCGTTTTTAATGCGCCCCTGGGCCAGCCATTTCTGAACCAGTTTATGCTCTGGCGCAATTACGCAAAAAGTTACACCAAATACGGTATCAACACGCGTGGTATATACCGTCATCACATCATCGCCGACACGGAAATCGACATCCGCCCCGAACGAGCGCCCAATCCAGTTTATCTGCTCCGTTTTAACGCGAGCCGGAAAATCAACATCCGCCAGGTCATCTATCAGCCTGTCTGCGTATTTGGTAATCGCCAGATTCCACTGCATCTTCATTTTCTTTTCAACCGGCCCATGACAGCGCTCGCACTTGCCGTCTTCCAGTTCCTCGTTGGTAAGATTTGTGCGGCAATTCGGACACCAGTTCATCGGCAGCTCAGACTTATACGCCAGGCCGGCTTTAAAGAATTGAATAAACATCCACTGGGTCCACTTGATAAATTCAGGGTCAGACGTCGCCAGCTTAGACTCAGGATTAAAAGACAGGCCCATAACGGAAATATCACGCTCAAAAATCTTTATCAGCTCCGCCACAGATTCACTGGGGTGCTTGCCGATTTTCGTGGCATATTTTTCGGATGAAATCCCCATGGAATCATATCCTATTGGGAATAAAACATCATACCCCTGGGCACGACGAAAACGCGCCATAACATCCATACCGGTATAAGGCAACATGTGCCCCACATGCAGACCCGAACCACTAGGGAAGGGGAACTCTATCAAATTATAATACTTTGGCTTTGCACTATCGTTTTTAGGCACAAAAGCACGCGCCTCGGCCCAGCGCCCCTGCCACTTTGCATCGCGCTCCGCTATTTTTTTGATATCATCCGCCATTTTCTAATCCTTGTTTTATATAATATGCAAAATAATATACGCAAAACACACCGCGTTCAAGAAAAAATAGAATTATCCACGGTATATAAAATGCGCCAGATACTCTATATTACCACTGCCGCCACGAATTGGCGACGGCTCCGTCATCAGACACTCATACCCGCAAGACGAAAACGCCTCTATCGCACGATTTATTGAATAGTTATGCCATTGCTCTGATTTAATTACACCATGAGCCGCCGCCGCGACCGCGCGCGGCACCTCGAACTGTGGCTTGATAAGCGCGACAATATGTTTTGCGCCCCACCGCGGCAAACAGCCCACAATATCAGCCAACGAAACAAAAGAGACATCTATTACAATTAAATCAACCGGCATTGGCGGCGTTAAATCACGGATATCGGTCTGCTCCAACGACATTACGCGCGAATCCGCACGCAAATCCGGCACCAATTGACCGGTTCCCACATCAACAGCAATCACACGACGCGCACCGCGCGACAATAAAACCTCTGTAAAGCCGCCGGTACTGGCCCCCACATCCAGACAAACCATGTCCGCCGAATTTATTCCAAAAACATCAAGCGCATGCTCCAGCTTCAGACTACCACGCCCCGACATATATGGCAGCGCATCGCCCGCCAGACGGTCTGTCTCTGCAACCGGCTGGCTGGGCTTTTGGGCAATAATCCCATTAACCGAAACCAAACCCGCCTTTATCGCAGCAGCAGCTTTGGCCCGGGTAGGATAAATATTTTGCGCAACCAGCGCCAAATCTAGTCTCATAATAATAAATATTAAAATATAGACGACTAAAAATCAACCGTTTAAGTTCCATTTTTTTACACAAATAAACCAATTTAACTATTACAAATAGTAACTTGTAATTACATTTTTATAAAAATATTTTCACACATCAAATAAACCCACCAAAAATCGCCCCCACAGACGCCAAAACCACGTCCAAAACCGCAGAAATCCGCCATTTTTTTATTTAAAAGCATAAAAATAGGGCGAATTTATTCAAAATTTACACAATACAAAGACTTAAAGTTATTTATACAGCACTAATATCATGGTATTAAAAAAATATATTGATAAATAATATCAACATACAACCAATATCACAAAGCGCCCGTGCACCGACCACAACAAATCAACAGCACAACAATAATAATCACAACAGAAAACAAATAGTTATATATAAACGTTAATAAAAACTTTCAATCTTTTTAATCACCACAACACACGATCCATAAAATAAAATCAGAAAGCCTACAATACTACCAAACACAAAAAAACAGACACGCGACATAATGCATAAAAACGCCCCAAACCACACCCCGCAACATCACCAGAAAACAAAACTATACATAATATACATTATGCGCCTTTGCGACACTTCATCATAACACCACCCCCTTTCGCCTTTAGGGGTGGCGCCAATTTAAAAAAACACCGGACACAACCTACAACAGTTTGCATCCGGCATTATTTACGCAGCTCATTACTTATATCGCCGCAAACAAGCCAAAACTATTTCTTTGCCACCTTTGTCATTTTCGACAATTTGCCACCCGCAATTTTCTTTAGCCTCTTTATATCTTTGGCCAATTCACTTTCCTGTGGCGCATCAACCTCTTCTGGCTTCACATTCGAGCAGCAGTTCGGACATTTTGTCGCCGCCTTGCTAATAGAAGTCTTACAAAACGGACACGAGCGCGTCGTCACAGGCTGCTTGCTGCGCATTTTGTTCACAACACGCACAAACAAGAATATCGCAAACATTGTGATAAAAAAGCTTACCACAGAATTCATAAAGACACCGATATTCATAGTTGTGGCGCCCGCCGCCTGGGCCGCTTCTACTGTTGCATATTTCACATCCGGCCGACCGCCACTAAGTACGATAAACATCTGCGAAAAATCCACACCACCTATCAACAAGCCTATGGGTGGCATTATAATATCTTTTACCAGCGAATTAACCACACCGGTCATAACGCTGCCGACAATAATACCGACAGCCATATCTATCGCACTTCCACGCTCCACAAACGCCCGAAACTCCTTTAACAAATTATTTTTTGCCATTGTTTCTCCTTTTGTTTTCGTTTTCTTCTATTGCACTAACAACCTTGCCCAGTGTCTTGCGCAGGCTTTCGTCACGCGTCTGAACAGTAATATCCGCCAGCGCGTAAGTCTTATAGCGCTCTTCTATCAGCTGAGCTAATATTTTTTTACTATCCGCATTCAACAGCTGTGGGCGCGTATCACGAAAATTAGTCCTTTTTACAAGCAGTTCCAACTCTGCCTTCAACCAAATTGTTAGCGCCCTACCCGCCAACATTTCACGAACTGCGGGTGTTATATAGGCACCTTCGCCAGTAGAAATAACCTTAACCAGTGGCGGCGTATCCAAAAGGCGCGCAATAACACGCTGCTCTACACGCCGAAACTCCATCTCGCCATACATTGCAAATATATCAACAACACTACAGCCGGCCGCCGCCTCTATCTCCTTGTCGGAATCAACAAAAGGCACTCCCAGGCGACGTGCCAAGGCACGCCCAACACTGGTCTTACCCGCCCCCATTAAGCCAACCATAACTATTGGCATGTCGGGCTTAAAGCTCAAATCAGAATTTTCCATAACAGCCATATAATATACGAAAGGCCATAAAAATTCCAACTAAAAAACAATAAAGCCATAAAAGATACCCTTCCCCTTACATAAAAAAGAGCTTTAATATATAAATACAACCAACAGAATATTCTTTAAATAAATATATTATGCAATCTATAAAAAAGACCCAGTTTTAACCGGGGGCCTGATATTTATTTTAATATCTCAGGAAACATATTATTGAATTCCAACCATAAAATCATCGCCATAGCCCGCAACAATCTTGCCACCAACCGAACAATGAATTTCATCAAAGCCACCAGGCTGCGCAGCCCAGCCCATAAATAACACCGGTAACAGAACAAAACTTCTCATCTCGCCCCCTTCCCTCATATTTTATGCCTAAGAAAATCCTCCAGTTTTTTTAGGCATATAAAAAGCGACCAAATGGTCGCTTTTTATCACAAAAAACAAATAGTTATTCCATGGACGCCAACTGCTCTAGCTGGTCGGCGGCAATCAGGGCATCTATCATTTCATCAAGCCCGGCACCACCCGCCAAAATATCATCCAATTTATACAGCGTCAGCTTTATTCTATGGTCTGTAACGCGTTGCTCTGGGAAATTATACGTACGAATTTTTTCACTGCGGTCACCACTGCCGACCATCGATTTGCGCGACGCATTCGAAGCGCTCATCTGCTCCATTCGCTGCTTTTCGTATAGCTTGGAGCGCAATACAGCCATTGCCGATATTTTATTTTGCAACTGCGAACGCTCATTCTGACAAGTCACCACAATCCCCGTAGGAAAATGAGTAATACGTATGGCGCTGTCCGTTTTATTAACGTGCTGGCCGCCGGCACCCGATGCACGAAAGATATCTATGCGAATATCCTTGTCATCAATAACAACGTCAATATCTTTTGCCTCCGGCATTACGGCAACGGATGCCGCACTGGTATGAATACGACCACCCGCTTCGGTTTCCGGAACACGCTGAACGCGATGAATTCCGGATTCAAACTTCATTCGCCCATACGCGCCTGCGCCGTCTATTTTAAAGATAATTTCCTTGTATCCGCGCAGCGATGTCGCATTTTCTTCGACAACTTCAACCTTCCAGCCCTGGCGCAGCGCGTATGATTTATACTGATTATATAAATCCCCCGCGAACAGCGCCGACTCTTCTCCACCGACACCGGCGCGAATTTCCATAATAACACTGTTGTCATCCGCATCATCGCGCGGCAGCAACGCAATCTGCAATCTGCGCTCTATTTCTGGCAAAACATGATTCAGCTCCGCCAGCTGCTCTGATGCGATAGAATGCATTTCCGCATCATGCAGCATTTCCGTCGCATCCGCGATACCGCGAGTGGTTTGAAAGTATTCATCTATCAGCGGCAAAATCTCACCCAGCCGCGAATACTCTTTTGACAGACGTGTCAGTTCTTCACCAGACGCCTCGCCAGAGTTCATCTGGTTCGCAATATCGTCTGCACGTGTTTGTATATCTTTTAATTTCTGCTCTATTATCATGACTATTTCTTCAAAAGTTTAACTAAATCCTCAACCGCAATTTCACGCTGCGAGCCGGACATCATATCCTTTAATGCAACGGTATTATTGCCAACTTCGGTATCGCCGATAATGACACTGAACGGCGCCCCTATCTTATCTGCAAACTCTATTTGATTTTTAAATTTCTTTTCCGTATCCAAATAAGTTGCCGTCGATATTCCGGCCGCACGCATTTCATCCGCAACACGCATCGCATATGAGACATTGTCATTACCCATAACAAGTATGACCGCCGTCACAGGACGCGCAAAGCGCGAAACATCGATTTTTCCACCCTCTAGCAGCGCCCAGAATATACGAGAGAATCCAATCGCCGCCCCGACACCGATTATCTTTGTTTTACTGAACTTGCCGGCCAAATCGGCATAACGCCCGCCACCGGCCGCCGTCCCCAACTCCGGATGTTCTATCAGCTTAAATTCAAACACCAGCCCAGTATAATAAGCCAGACCACGCGTAATAGACAGGTCCAACTCCGCCCTTTCAACACCAATTGCACGCAGCGTTTCCATAAATCCGGTTAGTTCCGCAATCGCCGCATCCAGCGCCTCTGACGCGCCAACAAAATGCGCATAGCCGTCTGTAAACACCGATTTTATTTTTTCTTCTGTCCGCGCGTTCCCGATTGCATCGCGCAGACCTTCTGCGAAATCTTCGTCACCCATTTTGTCCTTTTTATCAATCAGAACAAAAACGTCTTTCTTTTGAGCCGGACTTAATTCCAGATATTCAAACAACGCATCCCAAAAGGGGCGACTGCCAACATGGACGCATGCCGGCCCAATAAACTCGCACGCGGTATCCAATGCACGAGAAATTACCAAAACTATTTCCGCGTCATAGTTCGTAGATAGGCTGTTTATACCAAGGATATCAAGGTCCATTTGATAAAACTCGCGATAGCGGCCACGCTGGGCGCGCTCACCACGATAGCGCTTGGAAAACTGGGCCGCACGAAAAGGAAAGGTCAAATCATTCAGATGCCCTGCGACATATCGCGCCAGCCCAACAGTGCCATCATACCGCAGCCCCATTTTTGTATCACCCTTTTGGAACAAAAACATCTGCGTTTCTATTTCATCCCAGTTATCCTTGTCCGTAAGCACCTCTGCCCGCTCTATGGCCGGCAAATCCAATACGGAAAAGCCGCTAGTGCGCAGCACGTTTAGCATGCGCCCCGCACATGCATCAAAGCAGCGCTGCTGCGCCGGCAGCAATTCTACGAATCCGGACAATGGTTTTGTTGGCTTTAAGTCCATAATAAAATCCTATATTTTTTGCGAGTCACGCCCGCCATTTTGTTTTTGGGTATTATAACATAAAAAGAATACAATAGCTAATATGACGCCCGATGGGCGTGATGCAAAATATTAAAATGAAAGCCAAAAATTAACATCCGTTTAATTTTAGCGAATAAATTTGATTTTGCAACAAAAAAGCCGCCTACAGATATTTGTGCAACTCGGCCCCATGAGTATTAAGCCAGCGCTTTGCACGCTCTACCCCAAAGCCGTAAAGTTCTGATACCGTCGCCCAAAATTCCGGCGAATGATCCATATGGCGCCGATGTGCCAGCTCATGCATAATGACATAGCGCATTACATCATACGGCGCGAATGCCAATCGCCATGAAAAGCATATCGTGCCCGTCGACGAGCAACTGCCCCAGCGACTGGTCGTGTCACGCAAAGAAATTTTCCGAGGCCACAAATCGCGGGGCGCGCTACGAATTATCCGCTTTACCTCCGCCAGGAATTCTTTCTTTATCAACTCCCCTAGGCGGCGCTCAAACATATCCGGCGCCCCACCTATAATAAGATGCATTCCGTCATTGCTGTATGAATTCGAATATCGCGACGCATCATGCATAACTGTTACGCGCCGCCCCAGATATTCCAGACACATTCCCGGCTTAACGGTTTCGCGCTGCGGCGCGCGGGCAAATATCCGCTCTATCCACTTGCGCTTGGCCTCTAAAAATTCCAGGGCGGACGCATCGCGCACCAGCCAGGGCTTCGATATCTGAATTTCCCTATCACGGCCAATTTTTGGGCGCAGTGTTATATTACGAATACCGCGACGCGCGGCAATTCGCACCGGTATTTCTTCGCCGTCGGATGCCGTAAAAACATATTCGGAAACAGACATTATTTGTCTAAGCTATCCTTTATCTGACGCGCAATTGTTTCCGCATCAAAGCCACATCGCGCATAAACCGACGCCCCGTCACCGGAAATTCCAAACTCGTCTATTCCAACGACCGCGTCTGCAAATTCGAACCATGGTGTCGCGGCGGCTGCCTCTATCGCCACAACATAGCCGCGCAGTATTTTTTTCTTATACTCATCACTTTGCGCACGAAAGATAGAAACACACGGCATTGACACAACCTGAATATCATCACCCAAAATCCCCGCAACCGAAACCGCCAGCGGCACCTCAGCCCCGGTGGCAACAATAGTTGCACGCACACGCCGCCCGGATGCCGGCTTTATAATATACGCACCACGCGATAAATCAGCATCTTCTGGTGCAGCTATTTGCATTACTTTCTGGCGTGATAAAACTATACACGACGGACAGGCCGTATCAGACATTGCATACGTCCATGCGAACGCAATCTCTGCACCGTTACACGGTCGAAATACATTTAAGTTGGGCATCAACCGCAGTGACGGCAACTGCTCTATGGGCTGATGCGTTGGACCATCTTCGCCAACCGCAATACTGTCATGTGTAAACACGTATGTCACAGGCAACCCCGACAATGCCGCCAAGCGAATCGACGGACGCATATAGTCAGAAAACGCCAAGAATGTTGCACCAACCGGCCGCATTCCCGCCGCCGCCAGGCCATTCATCACCGCACCCATTGCATGCTCACGCACACCATAGTTTATATAGTTGCCAATAAACTCACCCGGCATTATATCATGCGTAAACGCACCTTTGACATTAGTGCTGCCGCCTAAATCCGCACTGCCCACGATTAAGTCACCACCACGCCCCATCAGCTTTTCCAAAAAGCGCCCAGACAATTCGCGCGTCGAAACAGCAACACCCGCATCCCATGTCATTTCCAGCCCAGACACATCAGGCGTCGTCCATGCCTGAATATCACTGCCGCCGTTCTTGGATGCCGCGGCAACCTGCCCCCACAGGGATATTCCCTTTTCAGTTTCAAATTCCGACGCCAGGCGTTCCAGCTCCGCCATATCCAGGCCCAAGCCATGTGCACGGGGCGTACCCGCCGCCGACGAACCACGCCCCAGCGTTGTCTTTGCCTGAATAAATACAGGCATATCACAATCGCCGGCATCTTCTAAGGCATCCGTTATTTGCTCAAAGTCATGGCCGTCTATTGACATAACATGCCAGCCGGCCGCCTCCATACGGGTTGGCACATCAATATCCGTCAGGGCCGCCCCATCAATACTTATTCCGTTATCATCCCATATAAGGATTAAATTATTCAGCTTGTACCTACCTGCAAATGCGATCGATTCCTGGGCCACGCCCTCCATCAAATCGCCATCGCTGCACAGACAGTAAACGCGACCGTCGCCCTTACGCAGCTTTGCCGCCAGCGCCAGCCCCGCCGCATTTCCAATACCCTGTCCCAGGGGGCCCGTCGTTGCGAACACGCCAGGGATGCCGAATTCCGGGTGCCCGGGCAAACCACCAACCTTACGAAATGAATTCAAAGGCGGCAATTCGTACCCGGCCAGATGCAGCACCGCATACAGCAGCGCACTGCCATGCCCCGCCGACAACACAAACCGGTCGGTACCGCGACGCAGGAAGTTTGCAAATATATCACTAACAATATCGGCCGCCCCCAGCGCGATACCGACATGCCCGCTGCGTGCGGAAATTATGGATTGCAGCGCGGCGCTACGCACCGCGTTGGACATTTCTTTCAATTTTTTGGAATCGTACATCATTTTATGATATTATATCACAAAAAGGCGATGGATAAAATGTTAAAAATATGGACTGACGGCAGCTGTCTTGGCAACCCAGGCCCCGGTGGCTGGGCGTTTGTGGCAACTAACGGAAAAGATACCGCCGAGCGCTGCGGCTGCGAAAACGACACAACGAACAACAGAATGGAACTGATGGCGGTTCTGCGTGCGCTTACTGCCGCACATCGACATGCAGAGGTTGAAATTCACACCGACAGCCAATATGTAAAAAACGGCATGCAGTCATGGCTAAAAAACTGGAAGCGAAATAACTGGCGCACGGCGGATAAAAAACCTGTAAAAAACCAGGACCTGTGGCAGGCATTGGACAACGTCGCCCAAAACACCAAGATTCACTGGGTTTGGGTCAAGGGCCACGCGGGCGAAGAATTAAACGAGCGCTGTGATACACTGGCGCGGACCGCGGCCGAAAGCCTGAAATAAAAAACGCCCTAAACGGGCGCTTTTAATTTTTATAGTAGCACTTGTCGCCGACTATTTCCCCCTTGCCGGTACTGTCGGCAAATGTTCCACCGGATTCCAGATAGCACTCTGTCACCACCTTGGCGCCGGCCGCTGCGGTGGTACCGAAATCCCCATAAGTACTGCCCCAGTAAGAACGCGGGCACTGTGAACAGCTTGATGTGCCATAAAAGCCTTTTTTACAATATTGGCACGACGTGGCTACGTGAGGCGTACTATAATCAGGCGACCCAAGCATAATACTATTGGAGCAATCCCTACAAGTCGTCCCGGACAGATACTGGCGATAGTCGCACGCGCAGCTAATAAATGAACAACCCGTCAAAATATATGGTGACAGAGACGTCCCGGAACCACCGACCTGGCTGGTATATGAAATTTTAATATAAGTAGTCTGACAGCTATATGGCACACTGTTCTGACATTTATAATATGTACCTCCCCCATGCGATGGAGTTACTGAGCTTAAATTAGTCCCGGCATTTCCCAAATATAATTCCGCCGCACCGGCCAGTGATGGCATAATCGCAAGGATTAAAAGCAAAAGTATTTTTTTCATATTGTCATTCCCCTGTTTTTCGCAATGAAAAACCACCCAAAAATATGAGTGGCCAGGAGGTTGAAGACAATCCTAAGAATTGTGTGCTTATTCAATATATTCGCAACCCTCCTGACCCGCGAGTTCAGGAGTTTTTATCATCGTAATAGTAAAAACGGCGCCACATAACGCGCCATAAGTACTTATTCCGACGCTTAGGTAGAGGTCTTCACACCCCATCGCGAAAACTCTTCGCGACAAAAAGATTATATACATAGGATGAAATTAAAACAAGGAAATAAAAAAATCCCCGTCGGGGATTTTTTATGAATCTGCATTACCACGAAACCCAAGGGCAACGATAAACATTTCCACGCTATCCTTACGCGATGATGGCGGCTTGATATGATGTACGGATTCAAATTTTTCTTTTATCTGACGCAGCAACTCGTTTGTTGTTCCGCCCGTAAAAGATTTTGCAACAAATGTTCCGCCCGGCTTTAGCGCACGCAGCGCAAAATCAAACGCATATTCGAGCAAAACCATCTGCCTTATATGGTCGGTCTTTTTATGCCCCACCGTATTTGGCGCCATATCCGACATTACAACATCCACAGTACCATTTTCCGCGGCATCTGCAGGCAGATTTAATTTTTCAACCAACCAATCCAGCGCCGCATCCTCTGTAAAGTCACCTTGGTAAAACTCTACGCCTGGGATTGGCTTAATCTCCAGCAGGTCCATCGCAAAAACTTTGCTGCGCGGGAATTCACGCATCACATACTGCGTCCATGAGCCGGGCGCCGCACCCAAATCGACTACAACCTGTCCATTTTTTAAGAAATGAAATTTTTCATTCATTTCAATTATCTTGTAGGCCGCACGCGCACGATATCCGTCTTTTTGAGCGCGCGCGACATACGGGTCCGCCGCCTGGCGCTGCAGCCAGGCAACCGAAGATTTCTTTGCGGCAATTTTTTTATTTAATATTTTCATACTATTTCAACCCGCCCGGCATAGTCGGCGCACCCGGCATGCCTGCCGCACCACCTTGGGCCGCCTGCATTTTCTGCATTACAGCCTCCATTCCACCCATGCGCTGTATCATCGCCATTTGCTGCTTCATTTTTGCATGCTGTTTGATGATATGCTCGACATCACGCACCGTACAGCCGGCCGTTTCTGCTATTCGCGCTTTTGCATTTGCAAAAATTTTCTCCGGATTGGCGCGTTCTTCGGGCGTCATCGCCTCCAGAATTTTTATCTGGGCGTCAACACTGCCATCCTTGATTTTTTCTTTCATCGCCGAAACAGCCCCCGACATTCCCGGAACCATTTTCAGCAAACCGCTAAAATTCCCAATTTTCTTTATCTGCTTTAACTGGGCCAGCATGTCGTTCAAATTAAACTCTCCCGACATCATGCGCGCGGCCGTTTCCTTCATTCCGCTGGGGATTTTTGCATCATCAATCGATGCCGCCCCCGCTGCCGCAACTGTTTCTTTTTCTTTCTTTTTTCCAAAACCAAACATTATGCTTTCTCCTTTTTTAAAACTTTTGTTTTTACCGCCCGGGGCGCCGGTAAATATTTCTTCAAATATTTACCTGTGGGCGAATCGGGTACCGCTGCAACCTGCTCTGGCGTGCCGGTGGCTATGACCTGGCCGCCGCCGGCACCGCCGGCCGGCCCCAAATCAATTATCCAGTCTGCGGTTTTTATAACCTCCAGATTATGCTCAATAACAATAACAGTATTGCCTTGCTCTACCAACTCATGCAGAACAGACAGCAGCATTTTTATGTCTTCGAAATGCAGCCCGGTTGTAGGCTCATCCAGAATATAGACTGTTTTTCCGGTGCTGCGCGCCGCCAGCTCCTTAGACAGCTTTATACGCTGTGCCTCGCCACCCGACAGGTCCAGCGAACTCTGCCCCAGCTTGATATAATCCAGTCCTACGCGCTTTAACAGTTCCAGCTTGCGCGCAATCTGAGGAACATTGATAAAGAATCGATATGCCTCGTCCACGGTCATATTCAAAACATCGGCAATCGATTTGCCCTTGTATTTTACAGCCAGCGTTTCATCGTTATAACGTGCGCCATGACATTTGTCACATTCGACATAAACATCCGCCAGGAAGTTCATTTCTATTTTTATCTGACCGTCACCCTGACATGCTTCGCATCGGCCGCCCTTTACATTAAATGAAAATCTTCCGGATGTGTAGCCGCGCGTTTTTGCCTCCGGCAGGGCCGCAAAAAAGTCACGAATATTTGAAAACACACCGGTATAGGTCGCAGGATTACTGCGTGGTGTACGCCCGATTGGCGACTGGTCTATATCTACCACTTTGTCCACGTTTTCCATGCCACGAATAATATCGTGTGCCGCTGTTTCCATTTTGGAATTATACAACGCACGCATCAGCGCCGGATACAGCGTCCCCAGCAACAGCGTAGATTTGCCAGAACCCGAAATACCCGTCAGCGCAATAAATTTCCCCAGCGGAAATTCAACATCTATGTTCTTTAAGTTATGCCCACGTGCCCCATGTACGGAAATCACATCACCATTTCCCGCCCGACGCTTCTTTGGCACATCTATTTTCTTTTTCCCCGACAAATACTGACCCGTCAGCGAATCAGGGTTCTTTATAACCTGGGCTGGTGTTCCACATGCAACAACGCGCCCGCCATTTACACCCGCGGCACGGCCGATATCAACCAAATAATCAGCAGCACGCATCGCATCTTCGTCATGCTCAACAACAATAACGGTGTTATCCTTGTCACGCAGCATTTTCAGAGTTTCCAGCAGCTTGTCATTATCACTCTGATGCAGACCTATTGAAGGCTCGTCCAAAACATATAAAACCCCCGACAGCCCACTGCCGATTTGTGATGCCAGACGAATACGCTGCGCCTCGCCGCCGGATAAGGTTCCGGCCATGCGCGACATCGTAAGGTACCCAAGGCCCACATTCTTTAGAAACTGTAACCGGCTGGTAATTTCGCGCAGAACAATGCGGGCAATATCATTTTCTTTTTGCGTCAAATGGTTTGGCAAATCGTTAAACCAACGCAGCGAATCATCAACGGCCATTTCACAGACATCCATAATATCGGCCCCATTGATCTTTACGCACAGAGCCTGGATATTCAAACGCTTGCCATGACACATCGGACACGGTTTCTCAGACTGATACTTAGCCAGTTCGGTACGCATCGACTCCGATTCCGATTCGCGCCAGCGACGCTCGATATTCGGTATTACGCCTTCATACGGTTTTTCATATACAAATCCGTTCCAGTTGATTTTAATAGGCTCGTCCCCGCTGCCGTATAAAATAAGATTCTTTTGCTCCTCGGTCAGCATGTGCCAGGGACGCGTCAGCGGAATTTTATATTTTTTATGCAGCGCACTAAGCAGATGCTCAAACTGGCTTAGCATACCGCCGCGCGACCACGGTGCAATGGCGCCATCCAAGATAGACTTTGAAGGGTCCGGAATTACCAAATCAGGCGACATATTCAGTTGAACCCCCAAACCGTCGCACGTTGGACATGCACCCGCCGGCGCATTAAAAGAAAACAAGCGTGGTTCTATTTTGGGCACTGTAAAGCCGCTGACCGGACAGGCATAGTTTTGCGAATATAAAACATCTTCATTTGTATCCAATCGGCGGACCAGCACCGACCCCGGCACCAGTCGCAACGCCCCCTCGAACGAGGCATAAAGACGCGAACGAAATTCATCTGTATCCGCGTCATCGGCCGCCGGCATGGCCAAACGGTCTACGATAACAAATATATTATGCTTTTTATTTTTATCCAACGGGGGCACGGCCGATAAATCATACAGTTCACCGTCTATGATGGCGCGGCTATAGCCCTGCTTTACCAAAAAAGCAATTTCTTTGCGATATTCACCCTTGCGGTCACGAACCAGCGGCGCCATAACGAATATCTTGGTCCCCGCGGGAATTTTCATGGTCCAATCGACCATTTCCGCAATCGTCTGCGACTTAATAGGCAGGCCCGTTACCGGTGAATGCGGCACACCAATACGCGCCCAAAGCAGACGTAGATAATCATATATTTCCGTAACGGTCCCAACTGTCGAACGCGGATTCTTAGAAGTGGTCTTCTGCTCTATCGATATCGCAGGGGCCAGTCCCTCTATCAAATCAACATCGGGCTTTTTCTGCATATCCAAAAACTGGCGCGCATATGAAGACAGTGATTCTACATATCTGCGCTGGCCCTCGGCATAAATGGTATTAAAGGCCAGCGACGATTTTCCAGAACCGGATACGCCTGTAAATACCACCAATTTATTTTTTGGCAGGTCTAAATCAATATTTTTAAGATTATTTTCGCGAGCGCCGCGAATTTTTATCATATTTGCCATAGTATCTTAAAATATAGTCGAAATATTAAAAATTTCAAGGAAAAGGGCAATTTTTCTTATTCTGGCCCCTTGTTTTTATTCCGCAGCGAAAACGCTGTGCTGTTGGCAATAAAAAAATCCCCAAATGGGGATTTTTTATTCTGCGGATTCTGCATCCGGCGCCGCCGGGGCCGCCGGTTTTAAGTTTTCCGGATTCATAGAAATTCCAGATTTACGAGTATGCGCAGCACCGGCCTTTTCCGCCAATACGCCGTCGACCCAAATATCTATGCCGCCTGCATTACCAAATGTGGCGCTATGATTCGCACCGGATGGCACATAATAAACGTCCCCCGGTACCAAAACGCGGCTAAATACCGTATTTCCACGCGCATCTTCAACCTTTACCCATGATTCCTGGGCCGCCTGCAGGATAACGCGCGCACCTTCGCGATTTTCTGTACCAAAGCGCTCGCGCACTTTCTTTGCGTATGCCGGCTCTGACACGGTCTGAACCGGTACAGGCTTTATATTAGCGCTGTCGATTTCCATTGGTGTATCCGAACTACGAATGGAAGCGGTCAGCACAACCAGCCCCACCACCAGCACGGCCAGTATCGCCAGTCCGGCCGCAAACCACTTCCACTTGCGACGAACAAATATCAACGTACGCGCCACAATCCCGCCGGGCACACCACCAGGCGCCGCGCATGCCGCGCCATCCGCGGCATCACCATCGGCCGCACATTCGTTTACCAGGCCCATTTCACGCTTTATCTTGGCCACAATTTCATCCGGGCTCAGCCCCAGTTCCATCGCATAATTACGCGCAAAGCCCAAGATATATACCGGTTCCGGTATTACGGAATAGTCACCGTCTTCCAGCGCCTGCAAAAATTCTTCGCGAATGCATAGCTGCTTTGCTATTGTCGGAATCTCACGCTTGCGACGACCGGTTGTACGCGCATTACGCAGCATTTCACCCGCAGTCATTTCAACATTCTGCACTTCTGTATCGGTAATTATATTTTCATTCATGTTATTTATGTCCCCTGCTGATTGTTTTTTATCATAGAATCTATGCGGCCAAATCGCAACCCCAAAATTCGTCAATTGCCGCACGCAGTTCGTCCGCATCGGTTATCCGGTTCACCTTTATGCGAAATTCTGCGGAATTTGGCATACCGGCACTATACCATGCGGCATGCTTACGAAACATCGGGACCGCTGTGCGCGCACCATAATATTCCACAGAATACTCCAAATGCTGGCGAACAACATCCCCCACGTTATTGGGCCCCGGGCGCCCGGCCAATTCCCCTAAAATCCATGGTCGCCCCAGCATAGCCCGCCCTATCATGACCCCACAATACCCCAACTGCGCCATACGCAGAACATCATCCGCGCATTTTATATCACCATTTGCCACAACCGGTATCGGACATCCATGCACATCGGGACTGACCGACGGACCAACATATAGCTGCGCACGCGTTCGCCCATGCAGGGCCGCAAAACTCACACCGCAATCGGCGGCAATATCTATCAGTTCGCGCCAATCCTTATGCGAATCATCCCACCCCAAGCGCGTTTTGATAGAAACCGGAATTTCAACCGCACGCACAACCGCACGCATAATATCCCCGGCCAGGCGATGATCACGCATTAAAAAGGCCCCCGCCCCGGCGCGCGTTGCAACCTTGGGTACGGGACATCCCATATTGATATCAATCCACTTGGCACCGGCATCCTGTAAAATACGGGCGGCATCCGCCATCAGCGCAACATCTGCCCCAAAAATTTGAGCACCGACAGCCCCCTCGTCATCATAGCGGTCAAAATTACGCAAACAGTTTTTATGCCCGCCGACCAACGAATGACATGATATCATTTCAGTAACAATTCGTGCATCGGGCGCGAATTGGCGTACAATACGTCTAAACGGGCGGTCTGTAACCCCCGCCAGTGGTGCTGCAAAAATTTGATTATTGTCAAACATTTGTGATATAATGACACCCATGAGAGAAAAAATCAAAAATTTATTTGGCTTTATCGGGCGCGCCTGGTCTGGGGGCATCCGCGGGAAAGTAGGAATATTGTTCGCAATATTTGCCGGTTTTATGTTTATTCGTATCTTTTGGGGTGAGGTAAATGTTCAAAAATTCATAATGAACATATGGCGTCTTAGTGCGGAGCAAGAACAACTGGCGCACGAGCAGAAAAAGCTGGACTCGCTGGCCCGTCATATCACCCTAATTCAGGATTACAGCCCCGATTACGTTCAGGAGCTGGGGCTGAAGTATCTAAATGTTGGCGACCCCAATTTTAAAATTCTAAAACTGTAGTCAGTTTATATACAAGATTACTCCGTTTAAGTACGTGGCAAACAGCAGCCATAAAATATATGGTACCACCAAATACGATGCACCATGGTTAATTGTATAAAACGAGCGCATCATCCATATAGAGATTATCAGTAGCGCAACACTGACGGCAAATGCGATACCGATTAAATGCGCCCCAAAGAACAGATACGTCCACAGGCCGTTTAATATTAACTGCCCCCCGAATAAAACATAAGAGCGGCTTTTGCCTGCAGACGGTCGCGGGGTATTCATAATTAAAAACAGCGCCAGCCCCAACAACGCATACAGCACGGCCCACGCCACGCCAAACACCCAGCCATCCGGCGTCAGTACAGATTTATTCAGTGCATTATACCACGCATCAGAAGGCCCACTGGGGGTGAACATCATTCCGAAAAATCCGGGCAGGAAACCGAAAAACATAGCACAAATAAATTTTAATATTTTTTTCATAATAAGGCCACCTTTGTATGCTTTTTATTATACCATTGCCGCCCCCACATCCAACACAGGAACCTTTTCGGGCGTGAAATGCAAAAAATATTAGAAATTTCAAATAAAATTTGTAATAATGCATACCGGAGCTGAGAAGACGCACCCGCCGGCCCAAATTACAGGGCCGGCGCTGTTTCAAACGCAAAGGCCGCAAATCTGCGGCCTTTGTTAGTTAGATAATATTACCTACAATATTACTGTTCGCAAACTTCAACAGCATACAGAGTGTCGCCGTCAACTGTCGGATTTACACCCAATACGCGATAGCAGTTTGATGCAACACCTTCGACTGTGTTCGCCGGAACAACGTCAATATATACATTTTCAACATCGGCCAGGATTTCATCGCTCGGGACAACAGACAGGAACATTGCATTCTTATCTGCGTTACGAACCGCATCCAGTTCCGCAACAACCGGGCACTTTACCAAGAAATCACCCTGCTGACCGGTGGCAATTTTTTCACATGTCTGCCCCAAAATTACAACAGTGTCATCCTTGCTGCTGCAACCCGCCAACAGCGCGCCACACAATACTGGCAAAACAAACAATTTTTTCATTATTTTCTCCTTTTTTCCTTTGAATAAGAAATGACCAAGCACCCCGGCATTTTGCCGCATCGCGTGTCCGCAACTGACGGGCCGCCATACGGAAATCACATGAGTTAATTTATTCTAAACCCAAACAAAATGACCCGCAACAAATATTTTTAAGAAACAAGACCTGATAAATACAGTATTTGCATGCCGCAACAGACCGCTTTGTGGAAACATACCTATATATGAAAATAACCCAGGATAAACAAGAGGTTATGAAACAAATTCCTATGCCTAATTGAAATGAGCGTTTTAATTAGTTCCATCCTTTGAGCTCAGAAT
>ERZ777306.2834-NODE-2834-length-20300-cov-6.196295_pt1 | contig 20300 bp, 20 predicted proteins | sample MGYA00374966_ERZ777306 | MGnify/ENA primary metagenome ERZ777306 (study PRJEB29329, sample SAMN06343882) | mouse gut metagenome | isolation source: Mouse cecum | place: Austria: Vienna | collected 2014-11-15 ...
ACGTGGAGAGCATCGACAAGACGGGCGTCTCGGTGTGGCTTGCCGAGCAGCAGGCTGCGATCGAGCATGCCTCGGAGCTTCCCGACAGCGTGCGCCTGCGCTGCCGCGCCATGTGGGAGGCCTACAACACGACGCGCGAGCCGCTCTTCACCGAGGCCGAGACCCGCAGCTACGACGATGTGATATATGTGATGACCAGCAGTGTGAGTCAATGGCAATTGGATAGATATACGGTTTATCGACTTTCGGACTTCAAAGACACAGCTGATTTTTTGCGTTTGCCGAAATCTGTTCGGGACGAAATTCTGTGGACCTCTTCCGTTTACGCCAATCCCCGTTACGGCGGACGGGATCGGGTGTCGTTCGTATTGATCGGCAGACCAACGCGACGGGAACAAGTCGGCCCGCTTTTGACGACCTTCTGGGAGCAGGGCGGTTCCGGCAAATATGATCATTGGGCGGATTACAACCAGGAACTCGAACAAGGCGTCGCATTGGGTTGTACCACGGTTGCTGCGGGACAGATCATGAAATATCACCGTTTCCCGGCGCGATACGATTGGTCGAATATGCCCGATTCGGAACCGGCACCGACGACCGCCCGGTTTTTGACGGAATTGGGGCGCTCCATAGGTATAGACTATCGGCCCGGAAAGGCGTCGTCCGCACGCGAATCGCAAGTGCTTGCAGCCTTCAAATCCTACGGATACAAGAATGCCGTATTGGTTGATCCCGGGGCGGGCAATCTGTTTGCGGAATTGCGGCAGAATCGGCCGGTGTATATGCGGGGTAATCTCTCTTCCGACCTGGATCAACCCGGCCATGCTTGGGTGTGCGATGGGTATAAATTTGATCATTCGTATATTGTAGTTAAGTTGATGGTATTGGAGGATTGCCCCGAAGGCTACGAACCCCAACGTATGAACGAAGTATTCGTTTATGGCCCGATTACCAATTATGAATGGACTGGAGTGCATGTAAATTGGGGCGACGGAATCATACGTACCAATGAATATTATGCAACGAACAATATACTCGGTGATGACCAGAATTACTCATTTTATAGAAAGAATATTGAAAATATATATCCTGTAGAATAATATAGCATGAAATTGTGTTCGCAGGAGGCTTTTACGCGGCATCGGCCCAGGACAAAGGATTTTTCGTCGAGCTGTCCGCCGGACATAACAAATTTGCTTACGACGTGTACGGCGGGAGTAACAGCCATACGTTCGTGACCCCGGCCGTGGGTTATCGTTTCGCCAATAATTGGTCGGTCGGAGTCCGCGTGCAGCTGGAGACCAAAAATTACTGGGATTATGAAAACTTCACGGCGATCGGCGTTTTCGGGCAATACCGATTTTTCAATGCCGGGCGTTTGAGCCTGTTCGCCGAAGCGCAGCTTTCCTGCTATATGGTCGAGCACGACTATGTCAAGTTGCTCGTTTCGGGAGGTTCGGTAGGAGAGTGGGCTGCGGATCATCCCGAGATCGTGTCGGATAATTTCGCCGAAGCCGGATTTACCTTTGGCGCTTCGTATCGAATCTGGAAAGGGCTTGCCGTGACGGCGCGCTACCTCTATCTGGGTTACAGCGATTCGCCCGCCTTCCGCCGCTCGGGCGGCTGCTGGGGCGACGGCGAATTCGTGCTCGATGCGGGGTGGAACCGCCTGCAGGTCGGCTTGCAATACACCTTTTAAACGGCGTGCATGATGAAAACCAGAATGTTCTTTTTGCTTGTTATGGCCATGTGCGGTATCGCGACGGCCGCGGCGCAGGAGAAGGACCGTGGTATTTTTCTCGAACTGAATGCCGGTTACAGCCGGAATACGTACGGTTGTCATGCCGTTGCGGGGACGTCCGGCGATTATACGATCGACTATGAGTTCGATGCGCATCGGGCCGGCGGCGGATTTGCGCTGCTCGCTCCGGCGGTCGGCTATCGTTTCGACGAGCGTTGGCAGGTCGGCGCATGGGCGCAGTTCGAACTGGAGAGCTATTATGCCAATTATACGGCCGTGGGCGCTTTTGCCCGATACGGATTCTTCAATCGCAGGAAATGGAGTCTTTTCGTGGAGGGGCAGGTCTCTTGCTACATCCAGGGGGAGCACTTCCTGCCGGTCCCTGCGTCGATGATTCCCGAAGGCGGGCAGGTCAGGCTCAATGCCGACTTCGACAACCACTATGCTGAAGCAGGATTCACGTTCGGGGCCTCTTATGCGCTGACCCGGCGGCTGCGTGCGCAGGTGCGTTATCTCTACCTGGGCTATAGCGGGGCCCCTGCCTTCCACCGTTCGGGCGGCTGCTGGGGCGACGGCGAATTCGTGCTCGATGCGGGGTGGAATCGCCTGCAGGTCGGCCTGCAATACACCTTCTGACGGCGGCCGTGGTCGGCGCAGGCCCCGCGTGCGCAGGCCGTGCGGGCGGCCGCAGAGGCGTATCGGGTCGCTTTTCTCGCGCCGGAGGGTGGAAATTCGTTTTTTTTGACTACCTTTGCACCGCTTACGAGCACCGGATTGAACTGTGGTGTAATGGTAACACAGCAGATTTTGGTTCTGTCGTTCTGGGTTCGAGTCCCGGCAGTTCAACGCAAACGAGCGGTTATCCTCCAAAGGATAACCGCTCGTTTTGCATTGCCGGGGCGGTCCGGCCTATGAAGCGTCGAAGAGGTGCAGGGCCCCGATGTCGATGATCCGCTGGTTGGCGCTGCCGCGGAACGGCAGCGAGAGGTCGCGCAGCGCCTCGACGTAGGGCCCGTCGACCAGCGTGTCGATCCACCGCAGGCACTCGCGCCGCAGCGGGTGGGCCAGACACTCCTCGAGCGTGTAGCCCGTGTAGCACCAGATGTCGGCCCCCGTGCGCTCCTTGAGCCGGCGGAGGAACGCCGCCATCGCGTCGGGCCGCAGCAGCGGGTCGCCGCCGCTGAGGGTCACCCCGTCGAGCAGCGGGTTGCCGGCGATCTGGCGGCAGATGCGCTCGAAAAGCGCCTCGTCGAGCGCCTCGCCCCCGTGCGGATCGTGGCTCTGGGGGTTGTGGCACCCCGGGCAGCGGTGGGCGCACCCCGCGAAGTAGATCGCGTAGCGCAGGCCGTAGCCGTCGGCGATGGTCTCGGGCGAGATGCCGAGGATGCGCAGCGGCTCCATCGGCTAACGGTGTTTCACGCGGTCGCGCTCCTCGGCCTGCTTGGCCGAGTTCCACGACTCGAGGCTGCCTGTCAGATAGCCCGTGATGCGGCGCATGCGCGAGATGTTCTCCGAGCCGCACACCGGGCACTTCGAGTAGATCACGCCCCGGTAGCCGCACTTGCGGCAGGTGTCGATGGGGTGGTTGATCGACCCGTAGCCGATACCCGAGTCGTTCATCAGCTTGACAATCTTGAGGATCGCCACGGGGTTCTTCTTCGCCTCGCCGTCGAGCTCGACATAGGTGATGTGGCCGCCGCGCGTGATGGCGTGGAACGGCGCCTCGAGGCGGATCTTCTCGGCGATGGTCACCGGCTCGCGCACGTCGACGTGGAACGAGTTGACGTAGTAGTCGCGGTCCGTGACGCCCGGGATCTCGCCGTAGCGCTTGCGGTCCATGCGGGTGAAGCGGCCGCTGAGCCCCTCGGCCGGGGTGGCCAGCACCGAGTAGTTGAGGCCGTACTTGGCCTTGTATTCGTCTACTACGCGGTTCATCGTCAGCACGGCGTCGTAGAGCGTCTGCCACGCCTCTTTCGAGCGGGCGTGCCCCTCGCCGTAGATGGCCACCATGGCGTTGTGGCCGCCGATGAAGCCGATACCCAGCGTGCCGTGCTTCAGCACGTCGCCCACTTCGTCGTTGGGCTGCAACGCGCCGCCGCCCTTCCACACGTCGTTCGACATCATGAAGGGGAACTGCCGCGCCAGGGCCGTGCGCTGGAAGCGGTAGCGCTCGTAGAGCTGCTCGGCGATCATCGAGGCGGTGCGGTGCACCGACTCGAGGAAGATCGCGCGCGCCTCCTTGCGGATCGTGTGCTTGTCGCCGTCGGGGATCAGCTCCGAGGCCTCGCGCATCGCCTCGATGGCCAGGCGCGGGAGGTTCATCGAGGTGAACGAGAGGTTGCCGCGGCCCCACGACGACTTCTCGCCGTGGAGGTTCTCGAACACGCGCGTGCGGCAGCCCATCGTCGCCACCTCGTAGCGGAAGCGGTCGGGGTCGTCGGCGCGCCACTTCTCGTTGAGGTTGAACGGCGCATCGAGGAACATGAAGTTGGGGAAGAGCGCCACCGAGGTGGTGCGGCACGCCTCGATCAGCAGGTCGAAGTTGGGGGTCGAGAACTTCACCTCGCCCGCCAGCGCGCGGTCGAAATCCTTCACGGCCAGCTCGTAGTCGGCCTCCGACCACGAGATGCCCTCCTTGATCTTGAAGATCTGGATCGGGAAGACGGGCACCTCGCCGTGGCCCAGCCCCTCGACGGTGGCCGAGAGCAGCTCGCGGATGACCATGCGCCCCTCGGGCGAGGAGTCGGTGCCGTAGTTGACCGAGCTGAAGACCACCTGGTTGCCGCCGCGCGAGTGCATGGTGTTGAGGTTGTGGATGAAGCCCTCCATGGCCTGGTGCGTCTCGCGGCGCGTGGCGTCGTAGGCCTGCCGCCAGATGCCGCGCATGTCGGCGTCGGCGATCTCCAGTCCAGCGCAGCGCAGCGCAGCGAAGAGCGCGCCCACCGCCTCGTCGCACGGCTCGATGGTGGCGACGTGCTCGGCGACGAGCTGCTTGAACGCCTTGCGGTCGGGCGCCTCGATGCCCCGCAGGCCGCACAGGAAGAGCGTCATGTCGACCACGTGCTTGCGGAAGGTCTTCAGCACGCCCGGGGCCATGAAGTGGTCGAAGGCCGGGATCGACTGTCCGCCGTGCTGCTCGTTCTGGTTGGTCTGGAAGACGATCGTGGCCAGCGTGGCGTAGCTCTGCACCGACTGGGGCGAGCGCACGGATCCGTTCTTGGTCGAGAAGCCCCGCTCGTAGATGTCGCCCAGGTCGTACTGGATGCAGGTGGTGGTCTTGGTGGGGTAGTAGTCGAGGTCGTGGATGTGGATCGAGCCGTCGCGGTGGGCGCGGCCGTGGCGCACGCCCACCAGATACTTCAGGGCGTAGTCCTTGGTGATCTCGGAGGCGAAGGTCATCATCTGCCCCGCGGGCGTGTGCGACGACATGTTGGCGTTCGACAGGTTGATGTCGTTGCGCTCCACGGTGACGATGCCGTCCATCACCCCCTTGATCTGTGAGCGGCGGTCGCGCTCGACGTTGCGCCACTCGCGGTAGATGATGTAGCGCTTGGCGATCGAGGGGTTGTGCTGCATGAGCCGCTCCTCGACCATGTCCTGGATCTGCTCGACCGAGATCTCCTCGGTGGCTATGGAGGCGGCGATGTCCTCGGCGATGCGGTCGATCGTCTGCCGTTCGTTGTCGATGCCGCCGGCGCGGTAGGCCTTGGTGATGGCGCCGACGATCTTGTCGAGCGAGAAGGCTTCGCGTTTGCCGTCGCGCTTGATGATGGAAATCCGTGCGTAGTCCATGGATTATATATATGTAAGGGTTTCACAATCGGCCCGTTTCCCCGCAGGCCGCACATTGTATCCGCAAAGGCAGGTCTTCTGACTCGCGCCGACCCGCAGGCGGCCTTCCCGCCCTCCGACGGAGGACAGTGGCGTGGGGAGCCTGCGGCATGGGGCGCTCACAGCAGCGGGAACTGTCCGGGATTCGCACCCGATTCCCTCTTATCCCCGACCCCGGACGGGGCGCGGATACCTTTGCGGTTACAAAGATTCTCTTTTTCGGGCGACAAAACAAGCGCGCGCGGGCGAAGTTTTCAACATTTTATCAATCGCCGTCCCAACTCCTTCGCAGAGAATGTCGTATATTTGCGGCGTAATTTTCGTACATCATGACACGACACATCACCCACACCTGCCAGGGCACCTGCTCGCGGCAGATCGACATCGAGCTCGACGAGCAGGGCACGATCCTCTCGGTCGCCTTCGCGGGCGGCTGCCACGGCAACACGCAGGGCATCGCGGCGCTCGTGCGCGGCATGCGCGCCGAGGAGGCCGCCGAGCGTCTGGGCGGCATCGACTGCCGCGGCAAGGGCACCTCGTGCCCCGACCAGCTCTCCCGGGCGCTGCGCGAGGCGCTCTGAGGCCCGCGTGGCGCTCCCTGCGGGCGCGAAAACGTCGCATACGGTCGCACCCGCGGGTTTCGGCGCGAATCTTGCACGGAGGTCTTTCGTCAAACCACTAAAACGAAAGACTATGTATTTCTTATGGTATCTTCTGATCGGTCTGGCGGCCGGATGGATCGCCAACCTCATCGTCAAGGGCAACGGCTCGGGACTCATCATCAACCTGGTCGTGGGCCTCATCGGCGGCCTGCTGGGCGGCTGGATCTTCTCGCTCTTCGGCGTGGTCGCCGTGGGCACGGTCGGCAGCCTGCTCACCTCGATCCTCGGCGCCGTGGTGCTGCTCTGGATCGTGTCGCTCATCACTTCGCGTAACAACAAAAAAATCGTAAGATAATATGGACAAGCAGAAGATCGACAAGACGATAGACAAGGCGGCCGACAAGACCAAGCACGTCATGGACAAGGCCGTGGACAAGATCGAGAGCGCCAAGCGGAGCGCCGAGAAGACGGGCGAGAAGCTCCGCGAGAAGGCCGACCGCGTGGCCGAGAAGGCCGGAGAGGAGGCCCGCACGGCGGGCGACAAGCTCCGCGACGCCGGCGCCCGCATCAAGGAGTCGGCCCGCGAGGGCGTGCTCAAGGCGACCGAGAAGGTCGAGGAGGCGGTGGTCGCCACCGCAGACAAGATTCGCGAAAAGATGGCCAAGTAGGAGCCGATTTTTCCGAAAGACGAGGGGGTCCCGCGGGGCCTCCTCGTCGCGTTTCGGGCGCGGGGGCTGCTCGTCGCCCGTCGCTCGCCGCCGGAAAACGGGCCTGCGGGCCCCGCCGGGCGGGCGGGTGCGAAAAAATTTGGTTTTGCCCGCCGCATGCACTATCTTTGCCCCTCGATTCAAACGGTTCTATAAGATATGTTGAGCAGAAGATTACTTCGCGTGAAGGTCGTCAAAGCGTTGTTCGCCCACCTCAAGTCGGGCGCCGACAACATGATCGCCTCGGAAAAGACGCTTTTGAGTTCGGTGGACAAAGCCTACGATCTCTATTTCCAGATGATGACCCTCCCGGTCGAACTGGCCCGCTATGCCGAACAGCGGCAGGAGCTGGCCCGCCAGAAGAAGCTGCCGACTTTCGAGGACCTCAATCCCAATACCAAGTTCGTCGACAACGCTGTCGTGCGCCTGATCTCGCAGAGCGACGCGGTGAACGACCGCGTGGCCGCGCGCAAGCTGGGCTGGACGACCCAGCCCGACCTCATCCGCACGCTCTACGGCTGGATGACCGGGAGCGACTGGTACGCCGAGTACATGCAGGCCGCCGAGCGTTCGTTCGACGACGACCGCCGGTTCATGGAGACCCTCTTCACCCGCCTGCAGGAGTGCGAGGCGCTGGACGAGGCGCTCGAGGAGCTCTCGCTCATGTGGACCGACGACCTGCCCTATATCGTGGTGATGATCCTGCGCACGCTCTCGTCGCTGCGCCCCTCGCACACCGAGCTGCGCGTGCCGCCCCAGTTCAAGAGCGAGGAGGACCCCGCTTTCCTGAAGACCCTCTTCGAGAAGTCGCTGGTGGGCTACGACGCCAACCAGGAATACATCGAGCGTTTCACGGCCAACTGGGATATCGAGCGCATCGTTTTCATGGACAACCTGATCCTCTCGACGGCGATGACCGAGCTGGTGGCCTTCCCGTCGATCCCGGTCAAGGTGACCCTCGACGAATACATCGAGCTGTCGAAGTACTACTCGACCCCCGGCAGCAGCACCTTCATCAACGGCGTGCTCGACAAGATCGTCGAGGCGCTCACGGCCGAGGGGCGCATCCGCAAGGCGGGCCGCGGTCTGATCTGAGGCCGATGCTCCGCGTAGGATTGCTCTGTTGCGCGTGCGCGGCCGCCGTCGCCTGCGGGGGCGGGCGCACTGCGCCGTCGGCCCCGCAGGCGCTGCCCCGCGGCGCCCGGGTCGTGGCCGTGACCGATTCGCTGCTCGCGGCGGGCGGGTGCGACACGCTGCGCTTCGGCCGCCTGCGCTCGGGCGAGATCGCCCGCAAGCGGCTCTGGATCGAGAACCGCACGCAGCGTGCGGTGGCGCTGCTCTCCTACGAGCGCACGTGCGGCTGCACGACCCTCGGCTTCGACTCCGAGCCGCTGCCTCCGGGCGCCCTGCGCGAGGTGGAGGTCACTTTCGACTCGCGCGGCGAGCAGGGGTGGCAGCTCAAGCTCGTGGAGTTGCGTCTGGCCGGTGCGGCGCGGAATTTGCGCCTCGTGGTCGAGGCCGAGGTCGAGTGACGCTTGCTTTTCCGGCAATAATTCGTATCTTGCGGCTCCGAACCGATTACAAACCTTAAACGCATAACGAAATGATTCAATTTCTTCAGGCTCCCGTGCAGCCTCAGCCGGGCTTCATGCAGCAGTACAGCTTCATTATCATGATCGGCCTGATGGTCCTGGCCATGTGGTTGCTCATGTGGCGACCCGAGGCCAAGCGCCGCAAGCAGATGCAGGCCTTCCGCGACGGTCTCAAGAAGGGCGACAAGATCATCACCGCCGGGGGTATCTACGGCGTGGTGAAGGAGGTCAAGGAGACCACGCTGCTGATCGAGGTCGACGGCGACGTGACGCTGCGTATCGACAAGAACATGGTCGTGGCCGACAACTCCGACCTGCAGAAGCGATAGAGAGGGCCCCGCTGGTCCCGATCCGATGCCGCATCCCGACGACGGGGTGCGGCTTTTTTGCGGGTTTTCGGGTTTCCGGGCGGGGCCGGCGCCCGGCTATGAGCCGGGATTTTATTCGTTCTCGGACGCAGCCAGCGGAAACCGCGGCTCTTCAGAGTTGCGGGCCTTCGCCCGGGGTGGCTGCGACCCGTCGGCCTTCGGCCGCCCGTCGGCAGAAAAACTCCCTTTGCCGGCTCGCGCCAAAGGAACGAAGCCGGAGACTTCGACGGTTGCGCCTCCCTTTTCGGGCTGCACCCCTTACTTTTTACTTTTGCTCTCGACCCGTAGGGTCGTGCGGGCCGCAGCCTCCGGCGGCGGAGGCCCGCAACTCGCTCTCGCTCGTTCGGGCTCCGCAGGCTGCTGCCCGTGACAAGTCCGTCGGCTTGAAAAGCCGGCAGGCCGTAGCCGCCCTGGGCGAAGGGCGACTTGTGTCTCTCGCGCCGCTTTGCCGGCTACTGCCTGCCCCTCTCATTTTCAATTTTCCACTTTCCATTTTCAATTCGCAGCGCAGCTTGTTTCTGCGCTCGCTTATTCGTACCTTTGGCTCCGCCCAAGATACTTCGCCTCAACAAATCCCAAACAAGTTTGGTTTTGTATTCGGCTTATTCGTATCTTTGCGCCACTTATGGAACAAACCGAAGAGATACGGCCCGTCGAGCGGCAGCCTTACGACGTGGTGGTCGTGGGCGCCGGCGCCGCAGGCCTGATGGCTGCCGGCACGGCGGCCCGCAACGGCAAACGGGTGCTGTTGCTCGAAAAGATGGAGAAGTCGGGCCGCAAGGTCCGCATTACGGGCAAGGGGCGCTGCAACGTCACCAATGCGCGGCCGGCCGAGGAGTTTGCGGCCCACCTGCGCGCCCATGCGGAGTTTTTCGCGCCGGCTTTCGCCGAGTTCAACAACCGGTCGACGATCCGCTTCTTCGAGCGGCAGGGGGTCCGGCTCTCCGTCGAGCGCGGCGAGCGCGTCTTCCCCGCGAGCGGCAAGGCCTGGGACATCGCCAACGGACTGCTCGACTACTGCGTGGAGAACGGGGTAAAGATTCTCTACGAGACGCGCGTGGTGGAGATCCTGACCCTCGCCGGGCGGGTGTTCGGCGTGCGCTACGTCAACAAGCGCGGCTTCACGCGCAAGGAGGAGTGCGCGCAGGTGATCGTCGCCACGGGCGGCGTCTCCTATCCCGCGACCGGCTCCACGGGCGACGGCTACGCCTTCGCCGCCGACCTGGGACACACGGTCGAGCCGTTGCGCCCGTCGCTCACCCCTCTGGTGACCTCCCATCCCCAGATGCGCTTCCTCCACGGCCTGCTGCTGCGCAACGTGCGTGCGACACTGAGCGTCGACGGCGAGCCCGTGCGCGAGGAGTTCGGCGAGGTCGGCTTTTCGGAGCGCGGCATCGAGGGTGCCGTGGCGCTGCGTCTGAGCCGCACGGCCGTCGATGCGCTCATCGACGGGCGGCGCGTGAAGCTGACGCTCGACCTCAAACCCGCTCTGACGGAGGAGATCCTGCGCGAGCGCATCGCCCGCGAGCGCTCCGAGATGGACGAAAAGGAGTTCTTCGCCGAGCTGGTGCGCAAGCTGGTTCCCAAGCCGCTGGTCATGCCCCTCTGCCGCGAGATCGACATCCACTCCAAGGACTACCTTTCGCGCCTGACCGAGGCGCAGGTCGACCGTCTGATCCGCACGCTCAAGGGCTTCGCGTTCCCCATTACCGACTATGCGCCGTTCGAATACGCCGTGGTGACGGCCGGCGGCGTGTGCTGCGACGAGGTCAACCCCCGCACGCTGGAGTCGCTCAAGGTTCCGGGCCTCTACTTCGCGGGCGAGGTGCTCGACCTCGACGCCGACACGGGCGGCTACAACCTCCAGATCGCCTTCTCGACGGGGCACCTGGCCGGCATGCTGAAGAAGTAATCCCTATGTCGCTCCGCACCCGCATACCCCGAGGCGTCGAGACGCTGCGCAACCGCCTCTCGCGTGCCCGCTACTTCCGCGGTCACGGCGTGCACTCGCCTTTCGTCTACGACCTGGTGCGCGAGGTCTTCATGCGCGACGCGCTGCTGCCGGGCGACCGCACGCTCTACGGGGCGCTGCTCGCCGCGGGGGTGTCGCAGCGGCGTGCGATCCAGCTCCAGAATCTGGCCATCCACTGCGGTTACGCCTCGTTCGGCATGAATCGTGCGGAGGGCGACTGGTGGATAGCTACGCGCGAGATGGCCGGGGCGGAGCTCGAGGCGCTTGTCGCGGCCGCCGCGGTCGCACGCCGGACAGTGGCGGTGATGGCCCCCTACGAAAACCGCGAGCGGCAGGCCCTCTGCCGCCGGATCGTGGCCTGCCATGGCTCGACGACGGTCGATAACCGGGGCTATCTGCTCGTATTCAACAACCACTTGCCGAAACAGCATTTCCGCATATGAAGATTTACACGAAAACGGGAGACCGCGGTACGACGTCGCTCATCGGAGGCGAACGTGTCTTCAAGACCGACGAGCGGGTCGAGGCCTACGGGTCGGTCGACGAGCTGGCCGCCTTCGCGGCGCTGCTCACGGACCGCCTGCGTGCGCTGGGCGGCGCCGGGGCCGAGGTCTGCGATTTGGAGCGCGTCCTCTCGCGGCTGATGACCGTCGAGGCGCTGCTGGCCGTGGGCGAGGGGGGTGCCGACAAGGTGGCCCCGCTGCCCGACGATGCTGTCGCATGGCTCGAGGAGCGCATCGACGCGATGCAGGAGGCCGTGCCGGCCATCGACAAGTTCACCCTGCCGGGCGGTCACGAGGCCGTGTCGCTGTGCCACGTCTGCCGTACGGTGTGCCGCCGGGCCGAGCGGGCCGCGCTGCGTGCCGACCAGACGCACGGCGTCGACGCCGCGACGCTGCGGTGGCTCAACCGCCTGTCGGACTACTTCTACCTGCTCGGGCGCCTGCTCGCGGTGCGCTACGACGCCCGGGAGACGCTCTGGATTCCCTGACCCACCGGGCTTGCTTCTGCTGTTTCGCGTCCGGCCTGCGGGTAGGGCGCTTCTTCGGCTGCGGGTGCCGTTTGCTTTGGGAGCGGGGGTGCTTCTGCTGTTTCGCGTCCGGCCTGCGGGTAGGGCGCTTTCACGGTGGCGGGTGTCGCGTGTTGCGGCCGTGGCGGGTTCAAGCCCGGCTTGCGGCACTTTCGCGGCGACGGGCGTTGCGAGCTTCGCGTGCGGGTGCCGCATCTGCCGCACGGTGTGTTGCCGGGCCGAGCGGGCCGCGATTGCGTTGTGCCCTGTCTGCATCTCCGGCTTTTCCGACCGCACGGGGATGTTTTCGCCGTTTTGGTTTGGATTTGTGGTTTTTTTTATACATTTGCAACTCGGATGAGGCGTGCACGCCCCGGGTGATCCGTCGCTGCCGCCGTTGTCGCCGAATATTTGGACCTTAAAATTGACGTTATGTACTGGACACTGGAATTGGCCTCGAAGCTCGAAGACGCGCCGTGGCCTGCGACCAAAGAGGAGCTGATCGATTATGCGGTACGCTCGGGCGCGCCGCTCGAAGTGCTCGAAAACCTGCAAGAGATAGAGGACGAGGGCGACATCTACGAGTCGATCGAAGACATCTGGCCCGACTACCCCTCCAAGGACGACTTCTTCTTCAACGAGGAGGAGTATTGACGACGGGGCGCTTCCGGCGCCGACGAACGAACAGAGGGACGCAGCCCCGAGCGGGGTGCGTCCCTTTTCGTATGGGATTGCGGGTGTGTGAACCCAGGTCGGGGCAGGAGGGGAGACGCTGCGGGTCGCTCCGCGGCTCGGAAAGTCCCGCACGGGCCGGTCAGCTGCTGGCCGGTCAGCGCCGTGCGACGGCGAACAGATCGAAGCAGGGGGCGTCGGCGCGCTCGATGGGGGCGATGCGGTAGTCGTCCATGCGGATCGAGGCGGTGAGCGAGCCGTTGTCGCGCAGGAGTTTGCGCCGGTTGAGGCGGTTGAGCAGGTCGTAGGGGAGTTGCAGCAGGCGGCGCGGCAGGCGGTGCTGGAGGTCGAGCGGGTCGAAGCGCAGGATGCGCGCGACGCTGCGGCGGTTCTCCTCATAGTAGGCCATCACGCGCTCGTTGCCGAAGACGCCCTCGATCTCCACCGTCGCGAATCCGCCGTCGGCGAGCAGTCGTCCGAGCTCCGCGGCGGTGTATTCGCGCACGTGCCACGGGTTGCGCGTGAGCGACATGGGGGCGTTGGGCGTGGAGAGGATCAGCATGCCGCCCGGCCGCAGCACGCGCCGGGCCTCGGCGACGAAGAGCGCGTCGCGCTCGATGTGTTCGATCACCTGGAACGACACCACGCAGTCGAACGAGCCGTCGGCGAAGGGCAGGGGAGGCACGGTCGCGCAGCGGAACTCCACCCCCGGGCGGTCGAGCAGCCCGGGCGCGGGTGCATGCTTGTCGAGCGTGACGAACCGCTCGGTGCGGGGGGCGAGCACCTCGATGCCGTAGCCCGACCCGGTGCCGATCTCCAGCACGTCGCCCGCGATGCGCCCGGCCGCCGCGTGGTAGGCCAGCAGCGAGCGCTGGAATACGAAGTTGTCCGACGCGTCGCGCGATACGCGCTCGGCCGTTGCGATCTTTCCCATGTCTCTATTCGCTCTGCGTGAGGCGGATGCTTGTGCCGTCGGTCTCGACCGCGCCCTGCTTGAGCAGCACGCCCAGCGCCCGCTTGAATCCCTTCTTGCTCATCTCCGTGAGGCGCGTCACCTCGGCCGGATCGCTCTCGTCGCCGATCGGCAGCCGCCCGCCATTGTCGTGCAGGAGCTGCAGGAGCACCTCGGCCGAATCCTTTACCTGGGCATAGCCCTGCTGCTGGAGGCTCACGTCGATGCGGTGGTCCTCCGTGATGCGGCTCACGTAGCCCCGCATGCGGTCGCCCACCGCCACGCGGCGGAAGAGCTGGTTGCGGTAGAGCATGCCCCAGTGGCGGTTGTCGATGATGACGCGGTAGCCGATCGGGCTTTCGGAGGCCACCAGCAGGTCGACCTCCTGGCGCGGGGCGACGGTGATGATCTCGTTGTCGATGAAGCTCTTGAGCTTGCACGAGGCCACGCAGCGGCCCGTCACGTTGTCCTCGTAGAGGTAGACAACGTAGCTGTGGCCGGCGTAGATGCCCCCCTGCTGGTTGCGGTTGGGCAGGAAGAGGTCTTTGCCGTGGAGCCCCCAGTCGAGGAAGGCGCCGTGGGTCGTCTTGTCCACCACGCGCAGATAGCCCGCCTCGCCCACCCGGAGCAGCGGGGTCTCGGTCGTCGCGACGAGCCGGTTTTCGGAGTCGTGGTAGACGAAGACCTCCTTTCGATCGCCCACCTTGTCGGTGAGCGACGTATAGCGGTTGGGGAGCAGTACTTCGTTCTGCTCCTCGTCGGCGAGGTAGAGTCCGTGGTCCGATATGCGGGCGACGGTGAGTGTCTGGGTGCGTCCTGCTTTGAGCATGCGTGTGGGGTTTAAAATACAAAGATACGTAAAGTCGAGCGCAGAGACAAACCGCAAGATTTGTTTCTGCCGAGACGGAGTATCTTCGGCGGAGCCAAAGGTACGAATAAGCGAGGGCAAAAGCAAGCCCGCTTGCATTTTGCCGAGCGGGAGTATCTTCGACGAAGTCAAAGGTACGAATAAGCGAGGGCAAAAGCAAGCCCGCTGCCAATTGAAAATGGAAAGTGGAAAATTGAAAATGAGAGGGGCAGGCCGTAGCCGGCGGAGGTGCTCGGGAGGCGTCGCCGACAGACAGAGCAGCCCTCCGCCCGGGGGCGGCTACGGGCTGCCGGCCTTCGGCCGCCCTTTCGCACGCAAACTCCCTTTGCCGGCTGGGGCGGTCGCGCCGCAGGCGCGAGCCGGCAAAGGGACGAAGCCTGTGGCTTCGACGGTTGCGTCTCTCTTTTCGGGCAGCAGCCAGCGAAGGGCTGCAAACTCTGTGAAGAGTTGCGGGCCTCTGCCCGGAGCGGCTGCGGCCTGCCGGCTCTGCGAGCCGGGCTCTTGTACCTTTTGGTGGCAAAAGGTACCCAAAACCATCCGCACGTCGGTCTCGCGGGTCCTCCGCTCGTCCTCGCTAAAACGGGCGCCTGACGCGGGTTTGCAAGCAAACCGGCCCCGTTTTTCAACGCTCGGCCTTCGCTTGGGACAACCCCGCTGCGACCGATAGTGCGGAGTCTTTCGTGCCGCTGCGCGGCAGAGGCCTATTTATTTTCAGCCCGTAGCCAGCGGAGGTGCTCGGGAGGCGTCGCCGACAGAGCAGCCCTCCGCCTGCCGTGGCTACGGGCTGCGCAGCTAAAGCTGCAATGAACGATGGCCTGACACCTGCTCCGCCTGCGCGCCTCGAATGCTGTCCTGCGCGAGATCTTGCGCGATACCCCGCCGCCCCGTCAAGCCGGACAAGCACGCCGCCGCACAGCCTCTCTCCTGAAATTCAGAGCCGGATGCCGAACCGCGCGATCCGCTCCTCCATCATCGTGCGGGGCATGAAGCGCAGCAGCGTGTCGGTGACGGTGTTGAGCATACGCTCGCGGATGCAGTCGTCGCGCAGGTAGAGCGCGATGCGGCGCTGCGAGAGGTAGTCGCCCTCGATCGGGCGGACATTGGCAAGCTGCTGCGCCGTGAGCAGCGGAAGATGCATCTCGGGGATGATGGTGTAGCCGCCGTTGCGGTCGACGATGCGGATGAGCGTCTCGATCGACCCCGCCTCGTAGATGCGGCGCCCCCTGCCGCGTGCCTTGCAGAAGCTGAAGGCGCTCTCGCGCAGGCATTGGGCCTCCTGCATGATCCACATCTGCTCGTGTTCGAGCATCTCGGGGCGGAAGCGGGCGTGGCGGCGCGAGCAGCTCTCGGAGAGGTATACCAGGAACCGCTCCGTGTAGAGCGGGATCTCGAGCGTGCCCGGCCGGCCGTTGCCCGCCAGGGCGATGCCCGCGTCGGCCTGCCCGCGTTGCAGGGCGTCGAGCATGTCGCCCGCCTTGAGCTCGCGGATCGAGAGGTCGACCTGCGGGTACTCCCGCACGTAGTGCTCGATGAACTGCGGGAGCAGGTAGGGGGCCACGGTGGGGGCCACGGCCAGCGACAGCGCCCCCGCCACCTCGCCCTTCTGCTCGGCCACCAGCTCGGCGATGCGCTCCGCCTCGGCCACGGCGCGCTCGGCCTGGCGGATGATGCGCGCGCCCGCCGCCGTGGGCTCGACGCTGCGGTTGGTGCGCTCGAAGATGCGCACGTCGAGCTCCTCCTCCAGCTTGAGGAGCATGGCGCTCAGCGTGGGCTGGGTGATCCCGAGCGCTTCGGCAGCCCGCGCGAAGCTGCGGTGGCGGTCTATGGAGATCAGGTAGCGGAGCTGTTGCAGGGTCATGATGATAGATTTTTTCGATGCGAAGATAGCGATAAATATTCGTTCGTCGATCGCAAAGCAGCTACCTTTGTCTCCGACAAACGCAGAAACTATGGCTTCGAAACGATTTCATCGACATCTGGAGGTGCGGGGCGCCTCCCTCTACTGGATCCTGGCGGCGTATCTGGTCGTCGGCTACTTCTTCCCCGTCGTGGGCCTGCTCGCGCTGGTGTGCATGGTCGCGCCGGTGGCCTTCGCCGTGCGCCGCGGGCGCTGGTGGTGCGGCAACGCCTGCCCGCGCGGCAGCCTCTACGACCGGCTTCTGTCGCGCTACTCGCCCCACCGGCCCATTCCGCGCTTCGTGCGCACGTTCGGCTTCCGGCTCTTCATGGTCTGCTTCATCTTCGCGATGTTCGGCGTGCAGATGTACCGCGCGTGGGGCGACTGGGAGGCCATGGGGCGTGTCTTCTGGACGATCATCCTCGTGACGACCGCGGTGGGCGTCCTCCTCTCGTTCGTCTACGCCCCGCGCACGTGGTGCTCGTTCTGCCCGATGGGAACCCTCTCGTCGTGGGTGTCGCCCCGCGCGGGGCGGCTGCCCGAGGGGTATCGGGCCATCCGCGTCGACAGCAGCTGCCGGATGAAGTGCATGAGCTGCGCCCGCGTATGCCCCATGCAGCTCACCCCCTACGACTGCCGCGGCCAGGAGGCGGGCTACCTCCATCCCGACTGCATCAAGTGCGGCCGCTGCGCCGTGGCCTGCCCCGTGCGCATCATGTCGCTGGAGTAGTTTGCCCGGCAGCGGAGACGCGAGCGGCGGCACCCCGGAGGGTGCCGCCGCTCGTCGTGCATAGATAGGCGGTGCGTCAGCGGACGATCGCCTCGTCGGTGAAGAGCCACCCGCCGCGCGCCGTGTCGATGCGCGCCGTGACGCGCACGTAGCGGCCTGCGGCCTCGCCCTGCCACGCGAAGGTCTGGAAGGCGGTCTTGCGCGGGTCGAGGGTCTCGTCGACCGCTACGGTCGCCAGCGCCGTGAAGTGCTCGTTGTCGTCCGAGAGGGATAGCTCGACGCTGCCGGGCATGTAGATCTCGGCGGCGGGGGCCTGGATGAAGTCGACGCCCACGTAGGCGATCGTCTGCCGCTCGCCCAGGTCGACCACCAGGTCGACGTCGCGGTTGAGCCACCCCTGCCAGCGCTTGTCGCCGAACTTCCAGCCGCCGCGCAGGCCGTCGGTCATCGTGGCGTCGCCCGCGGCGGCATAGCCCGCGTTGTAGGCCGTGAGGTAAGTGACAGGCTTCCCGGTGGAGAGGCACTCGACCGCCTCGCGCGATTCGGGGCGGCTGCCCACGGCGCTCTTCTGGTCGAAGGGGTGGTAGCCCGCCCCGCGCATCCGCTCCACGGCGTCGAGCACGCGGGCGTGGAAGTCGTCGTAGTCCATCTTCTCCCGGTCGCTCCAGCCAACCTCGGCGATGGCCAGACCGCGCGGCCAGAGCATGTGCTCGAAGTGGTCGTCGGTCACCACGTGCTCGCACCAGAGATTGCCCTGCACGCCCAGGATCATGCGCTGCACGTCGGTGCCCAGCGAGTCGGGCGCCGGGTCGTAGCCGTAGACGTCGGCCAGCGAGACGAACGAAGCGGCCGAGGGGGGCTCGACCGAGGGGTCGTCCTGGCAGTGGTCGAGGTAGCAGTGGCTGCCCGGCGTCATGACGGCCTGGTGGCCGCTGCGGGCTGCGGCGATGCCTCCCTCGACGCCGCGCCACGACATGACCGTGGCGTCGGGCGCCAGACCGCCCTCGAGGATCTCGTCCCAGCCGATCAGTCGGCGGCCTCGGGCGTTCAGGTAGCGCTCGATGCGGCGCACGAGGTAGCTCTGCAACTCGTCGACATCCTTCAATCCCTCGCGGCGCATGCGCTCCCGGCACTTGGGGCAGGTGCGCCAGTGGGTCTTGGGCGCCTCGTCGCCGCCGATGTGGACATACTCCGAGGGGAAGAGCCCGATCACCTCGTCGAGCACGTTTTCGAGGAACTCGAACGTCGCCTCGCTGCCCACGCAGAAGTCCGACGAGGTGTAGGGCTCGCCCGTGCACGAGAGGGCCGGGTAGACGGCCAGCACCTCCTCGCTGTGGCTCGGCATCTCGATCTCGGGGATCACCTCGATGTGGCGCTGGCGGGCATACTCCACCACCTCGCGGATGTCGTCCTTGGTGTAGAAACCGCCGTGCGCCTCGGGGTCGTCGCGCCGGCAGTAGCGGGCGCCGCCCCGGCTCCATGCGGCCCAGTCGGGGTAGGGGCGCCAGGCGGCGATCTCCGTGAGCTCGGGATAGCGGTCGATCGCGATGCGCCAGCCCGCGGCGTCGGTCAGGTGCCAGTGCATGCGGTTGAGCTTGTGGCGGGCCATCAGGTCGAGCTGCTTCATGACGAACTCCTTCGTGCGGAAGTGGCGCGAGACGTCGAACATCAGGCCGCGCCAGGCGAAGCGCGGGGCGTCGGCGATCTCCACCGCGGGGATGCGCCCGCCGAAGCGGTCGGCCATCTCCAGCAGCGACTGCATGCCGTAGAAGATGCCCGCGGCGTCGGCTGCGGCGATCTCGATCCCCCGGCGGTCGACGCGTAGGCGGTAGCCCTCGGCGGCGACGGCGGGGTCCTGCACGAGGCGCAGCTGCGCCTCGGCCTCGGCGGCGGCCGGGTGCAGGTCGAAGCGGCCTGCGGCCCAGGTTTCGAGTTCGGCGGCGTCGGCCGGCTCGAACTGCGTGGTGTAGCGGAGCGTCGCGGGGAGGGCGAAGGAGCCCTCGAGCCAGGTCGTCTCGCGCGGCGCGGGGATGATGCCCGTGGTGCGTGGTGCGGGGTCGCTGCATGCGGCGGCTCCGGCCAGGAGTGCCGCGCAGCCGAGGATGCGGAGTCGTTTCATGTCGGCTGTATTCGGTTTTTGAGGATAAAGATAACGTTTTTTGCGGAATAATCGCTATTTTTAGAGCATGAATCTTCGTGTATCCCTCTGTCAGACCGAGGCCGCGTGGCGCGATCCTATCGGCAACCTGCGCCGCGCGGAGCCGCTTGTCGCGGCCGCTGCGGCCGATCTGGTCGTGCTTCCCGAACTCTTCGCCACGGGGTTCGACGTCGCGGCCGCCGCGGCCGAGCCCGAGGGCGGGCCGGTGGCCGGTGCGCTGCGCGGCTGGGCCCTCCGCTACGGCCGGGCGATCGCCGGCAGCGTCGCCGTGCGCGAGGCCGACGGCACGCTGCGCAACCGCATGTACTTCGTCCGCCCCTCGGGCGAGGCCGAGTGGTACGACAAGCGCCATCTGTTCCGCCCGGGCGGCGAGGCTGCGGCCTACGCCCCGGGCAGCGAGCGGCGTGTGGTGCATTACCGCGGCTGGCGCCTGCTGCTGCTGGTCTGCTACGACCTGCGCTTCCCGGTGTGGAGCCGCTGCCGGGGCGACTACGACGCCATCGTCTGCTGCGCCGCCTGGCCGGCCCCGCGGCGCGCGGCGTGGCGGACCCTCGTGCGGGCCCGCGCCATCGAGAACCAGTGCTACGTGGCGGCGGTCAACCGCGCGGGCGCGGACCCCGGGATCGTCTATGCGGGCGACTCGGCGCTCGTCGATTTTCGCGGCGAGACGACGGCCGAGGCGAGGTGCGGCGTGCAGACCCTGACGGCCACGTGGGACCGCGAAGCGCTGGAGGCCTTCCGTGCGCGCTTCCCGGCGTGGCGCGATGCCGACGGCTTCCGTTTGGAGGGGTAGCGCGGCCGTTTTTTATGACCGGTGGGGTGCGGCGCAGGGCGGCCGGTGGATTTTTTTATGAATAATCCGGCTTGTTTTTGGAAATATCCGAAAAATAGTCTTATATTCGAGGTGAATTCAACCTAATATCTGTGCCTATGAAAAGATTTTCTCTTTTTGCGATTGCGGCATGGTTCGCCACGTGGCTCGTCTCCTGCTCTTCGCCCGAGCAGGTCGCGCCGGCCGAATCGCCGGAGATGCCCGAGGTGCCGGTGGCGTATGTCACGGTCCCCGACCGCAGCGAGGAGGTGAGCGAGGCGGCGGTGCGGAGCGTGGCGGCGCTGTTCGGGGCCGATGAGGCGACGCGAGCCGGCGAGCGGGAGATCGAATCGGTCCACACGCTGCGCTCGCAGTCGGGCGACGCGTTGT
>ERZ777306.2837-NODE-2837-length-20280-cov-4.393127_pt1 | contig 20280 bp, 21 predicted proteins | sample MGYA00374966_ERZ777306 | MGnify/ENA primary metagenome ERZ777306 (study PRJEB29329, sample SAMN06343882) | mouse gut metagenome | isolation source: Mouse cecum | place: Austria: Vienna | collected 2014-11-15 ...
TGGGCTGCTATTGTTACATCCGTATCCAAGGTTTCCTACGACCTTCAAGTAAGAGTGTGGCATACAGTTCCACGCTTCCGTGATTTATAAAGGTTCTTGTGGTAACTGGAGAAGATAAAACTAATTGCTTATGAGTACGATTAAGAAAGTATTTTTTGTAGTCTGTAGCATTTTAATGTTAGGAAGTTGTGCTCCACTCCGACTGCCTGTAATTGTGAAAAAAGCTCCAGTTGATATGTTTAAATATGCCTATATCACACCTACAAAAGAACTTTCCTCCAGCACGGGGAGCACTTATGGTGGACAATATGGAATATATGGCTCATCAACAACCAAAAGTGTGAACCCCAGCGATGTCATAGCAGGAATATTAATCCAGAGAGGCTATGTAATATTACCTGAACTAAATCCTAAATTAGCAGAAGAGATGCTAATTGTCAATTATGGAGAAAGCGGTAAGCGTAATCGTGGATTAGGTTATACAATAGAAGTTACGATTCAATTCATATCGGCAAAAACTTATGAAATAGTTTGCTCTTGTACTGCAGAGGGTCAAGGTTCAACCGAAGCTGATGATATCCGACAAGCGATAAAACGTGCATTAGATGGATTATTTGCAGAATAGGAGAAATAATAATTGGCTAAAAGTGTAATTATGAAACGATTAACCATTATGCTGCTTTTAATGTCAGCAACTTTGACCTCATTTGCACAAAATAAGATTGATTTCTTTGATCTTGCCAATACTTTTGATTGGAAATTCAAAGAAAAATACAATGATAGAATAGTTGTCAGTACAGACTCCATTGTTGATATTTATGTTTCGACTGGAAGCTGGTTATTACGTGATATTTATATTTGAAAATACGAAACTACGACGGAGCTATTAGATTCTATGGGGTAAATTGTATGTGCAGATATTGAACAGATTACAAGTCGCAAACTCGGCAAGCCGGATATTTCTTTGGATGATACGAATCTTGCTGCATTCAATATGGGAGATTTAGGCATTGAGACCGGAAATATAAAAATGTGGATGTCTACATCTCCTACATTTATGACGATTACTGCCGGAAATGATGAACAACGATTGATTTTTATAGGGGCTGTTCCATAGATGGAAAGAGAACCCGATTTCCGTCAAGGTTTTTGGGGTGATTCTTTGGCTGGCATAAGAAGGAAAGAGAGTAAAGCGGATGAATTTAATATGGAGGGGATTTATGCGTTTACAACATATGTCGCAGGACTTGAATGTTTAAGTGCATATCATTTTACTCCATTTTCAACAATTGCTGTTTTTCTGAAAGGAGAGCAATATCAAGTCTCACTTAATATAGAATACTATAGTAACAAACTTGAAGAAGAGCGTGAGAAAGATACTCTAAAAGATTTATAATAGACCAATGATTTATGAAAGACCATTATAATGTCAGACTTCGCTGTGTCACTTGTGGCTGTGATGACCAATTTGAATCTAATGAAGACCAATCGTATATTAAATGCACTTTCTGCAACAGGGAGTATTTGGGCGGCATAGAGGAATTAAAAGAACTTAATATTGAAACCTTTGAAGAAGTCAAAGAGCAAATTCGAGAAGATGCCTCAACGTACATTCATGATGAACTAAAAAAGATGTTTAGAGGAAATAAGTATATAAAATTTAAGTAGATGGATAGTTTGATAGATATATTCAAAAATTGGGACGCTCATATTATGTCTGCAATGGGAATACTGGGTGGGCTTTGGGCTTATTTTCGTCATGATAGGAAAATTAAAAACCAAGAAAAAATTCTGAATGATTTTCAAATTAAGCAGATAGAAAAGGAAGAGGCAAAAGAAAAAATGGCGGAAATGAAAGCTAATATTATTTCAAGCCATAAAGGAGCAGCCAAGATTCGATTTGTTAATGCTGGGAAAGTCAATGCTTATAATGTTAGAATAGAAATCCTTACACCCGAGGAAGAGATGGCAAAAATATGTTATGGCGCAAACTTTGGCCCATACGATGTCGTTAATCCACAATTATAGAGGAAACACTTTTTCTTTATGAAGGACATTCTGACACGATAGATTTGAAAATTATTTGGGACGATGAATATCAAAAAAATCGCTCCGTCTCATTATCTGTTCCTTTCTAATATATGACTATAATTAGCATTATACTATTTTTCGCATTGGCAATCTTCATTAAATTGAAGATACCAATGTGGAAAGGTCAATATTCGGAAAAACTCGTTAATGACAAAATATCAAAATTATCAGATGAGTATGTAATATTCAACGATTTATTATTCGAAAGCAATGGTCGTTCTACACAGATAGACCATGTTGTTGTTTCGCCTTATGGGGTATTTGTAATTGAAACAAAAGGCTATAAAGGCTGGATATTCGGAGGTGAGAACTCTGAATATTGGACACAGACAATATACAAAAGCAAGCACCAATTTTATAATCCTATTAAGCAGAACGAGGGACATGTGAGATTTCTCCATTATTTACTCAGATGTTCTGTGAATATACCTTTTATTCCAATTGTCGTATTTAATAATGCCGCTGATTTAAAAGTGCATATTGAAAACCATATCGTTGTAAACCGATGTGATTTGATATGGGCTATCTCACAGTATAAAACGCCTGTTCTTGATGAGGTTACCATTGATTGGATTATTAAAACTATTCAACAAAACCATACTGTTGCAAACAGAGAAAACCTAAAACGACATAAGTATAATGCAAAAGCCCAACAATATAAGAGTAGAAATCTTATAAGTCAAGGTATTTGTCCCCGATGTGGTGGCCAACTTATTTTACGTCAAGGCAAATTTGGCTCTTTCTATGGATGCTCGAACTTTCCTAAATGCAAGTTTATTCTAAACTCGTAAACAATACCTTATTCTGCAAAGTTATATATACTATCCTCAATTGGCAGATTATCCATTTTCAAAGTAAGAGGTTTAGTTGAGCCTCTAAAATTGCCGACAGGCCAAACCTCTTATTCGTCTTGTAAATTTGCAATATAAAAGTTAATTATTTACGGGGGACTTTGGTCTCTTTTTTATGTTGCACCAACTCAACTCTCTCTGAAAATTTCTGAAAAAATTTCAAACAACCTCTGAATTATTTTATCTTTGTAGGATTTGAAAAAACAGGAAAAATCTATGCTTGTAGTTTTGGAAGGTCTTGATGGAGCCGGAAAGTCCACCCAGGTGAGAAAACTTGAAAATTATCTCAGAAGCGTCTGCAATGAATTGGAATATATACATTTCCCGAGGTATGATTCCCCCGTGTACGGAGGACTGATCAGCCGTTTTCTGAGAGGTGATTTCGGAAGCAATGACTCTGTACACCCTCAGCTTGTTGCGCTCCTTTTCGCGGAAGACCGCCACGGGGCCGCTCCGGGTATGAAGGAGGTCATTTCCAATGGCGGGACTGTGCTTCTTGACAGGTATGTGTATTCCAACATCGCCTACCAGTGTGCAAAGCTGAAGGATGACAAGGAAAGGAATGACTTGAGGGACTGGATATTCAATACGGAATACGGTGATTTCTCACTTCCTGTTCCTGACCTGAACATATTTCTGGATGTCCCTATCGGTTTTGTAGAGAAAAAGCTTTCTTCCTGCAGGAACGGTTCCGACCGGAGCTACCTTCACGGCAGCAGCGATATCCACGAGGCTGATATGGCGTTCCAGGTGAAGGTAAGGAATATGTATCTGGAACAGTGCGAGTCCGATCCAAAATTCATCAGGATAGACTGCTCCGACGAATGCGGTGAGATGCTTCCGCCGGATGATATATTTGCAAAGGTTAAGGCGGTGGTCGACCGCGTGTTGGAACAGAAGGGATATGAACAGACATTATAACAGGCTCCGCCGTTTCTGCGCTTTCCTTATAGGTGCGGTATTTATTGTTTCAGGTGTTCTCAAGCTTATGGATCCGGTCGGGACCGGATTTGTGGTAAAGGAATATTATGCTTTCCTTCATTTGGGATTTCTTGACTTTTCAGCAAAAGCTGTCGGAGTGCTTGCCGCGCTGGCTGAGGCTCTGACCGGTGCTGCGCTTGCCACAGGGGTGTGGCGCAGGGCGGTAGCGTATGTGACTTCGGCATTCCTGGCTTTTTTTACTTTGCTCACGGCTGCTCTTGTCATCTTCAATCCTGTGATGGACTGCGGATGTTTCGGGGAGGCTGTCCATCTGACGCACATCCAGACTTTTATAAAGAATATTGTGCTCTGTGCCCTGGCGGCAGTGGCGTTTATACCTTTCGGAAGACTCGGCAGGCCCAAGAAGCACAAGTATGTCTCTATGGCTCTTGTCTCATCCGCCATTTTCGCTTTCAGTGTATATTCACTCCTTTATATACCTCTTGTCGACTTTACCGAGTACAGGCCTGCTGCACGTCTGGCTTCTGCCGTGGATACGAATCTTGCGACAGATACCTACAAGGCCTCATTCATATACGAAAAGGACGGTATGCAGCGGACATTCAGCCTTGATGACCTTCCGGACAGCACCTGGACATATATAGGTACAAAGACGGAATCGGGTGTGGAAGCTGATTCCAATCCTTCGCTGTCTTTCACTGATGCCTCCGGTGAGTATGCGGATTCTCTTGCGGCTGAAGGGAAGGTGTTTGCGGTCTCCGTTTATGACTATGAGGGTATGTCTGAAAAAAAATGGAGCAGGACTGCACGTGCGCTGATGGAGGCTGAAGGTGCCGGATTCTCTCCTCTGCTTGTTGTAAGCGCGGACCGTCTGGCTGCTGAACAGTATTTCCAGACTTACGTCCCTGAATTTGCCCCTGTGCTTTGTGAATATTTATATTGCTCTGATTATAAAACTCTTGCGACTTTGAACAGGTCAAATGGAGGGGCGACATACTTTTATAACGGATATATCGTAAGAAAGTGGGCCTCAAGGAATCTGCCTGCCGCAGGAGAACTGATGGAAGACAATGTCGCTGATGCCGCAGAAACGATTGTCAATGCAAGTACTGCGGGCAACATAGTATTTCAGGCATTGTTTCTGTATATGTTTTCCGTGCTGCTTTTTATCTGATGTCAGATTATCAGAAGGACAATTGAGTTTAATTTAACGCAATATATTATGATTCTGGACAAAGATTATATTTTTATCGGTTCCACGACCGGTTACAGGAATAGCTTTCAGGTTACCAATATAATCACTTCAGGCGGATATTCGGAAACCTACAGGGTAGTGGACCGTTCAACGGATGTTTCATACCTTCTTAAAATCTATTTTCCCGACAGACTCCCGGAGCTGATGAAGAACAGTGCCGGAGAGATGAATCTTATAAAGTATCTGGGATGTTCAAATATTCCCAAGATTCTCGGTGTCGTGGACTGGGGCAAAAAAATATTTTTTTCTTCTCCTGGACGCAAGTCCAAGGTAAAGGAGGCTGATCTTCCATTTGTGGTGACGAGGTATTTTTCCGGTGACCTCCTGAGTGACAGGCTTCTTGTCTCTGGACCTCTCGGATTCAGGGATTCCGTCAAGATAGCTTTGGACATCGTGTCCGATATGGCTTCCCTTAAGGGTTTTGCAGGGCCGATGGTGTTCAATTTCTGCCATTGTGACATCAATCCGACGAACATAATACTTGACAAGGATCCCCGTAACGGCCTCATAAGAGCAAGACTTATTGACATAGATCATCTTACGCATATACCTCAAAGCGGTGAGACGAAAATATACACATACGACACGGACAAGAAATACCAGCCGTTGAAGACTGCGAGCCTTGGAGTCGTGGACCAGTACAATGACCTTTACAGTGTCGGTACTGTGCTGTTTGAATGTATCTACGGATATTCATTCTGGGACAAGGAAGTGTTTCCTGATACGGTGAAGGATTCTGTGATCCAGACAATATTCCGTGATTTCACGGGTACTTCTGACGAAGAGACAAGATTTACTGTTCCTGAAGCATATATGGCCTTGAAGTCTCTTTACAATGTAGTGTGCTCCGAGAAATGGGACCTTATAGACAGCAGGAAGGATGGAATCAGTGCTGATGATCTTCGCAATATGTTTATAATGGATCTTGTCAATCACGGCTACAATGACTGCGATGTCTATGAGGATGATGAAGAGATCGCTTCTGAAGGAATGTCAACTTTGGACAAGTTCATCGATTCCGCTATAGGGGAGGATGGTACCGGACTGGAAAAACAGACTCTTGGGGATGAGGAGTTCACTTCAACTGAACTCGGATATACGCCTATGGTCAAAAAGGCTTCTCCTGACGCCGGAGGATTTGATGATGTGGCAGGGTTCGAGAAACTTAAGGACCAGGTCAGCAAGAAAGTGCTTTTCTTCCTCAAGGATCCTGATCTTGCGAAGCAATATAAGATACGCCAGCCGAATGGAATGCTTCTTTACGGCCCTCCTGGATGCGGAAAGACTTTTTTTGCCGAGAAATTTGCCGAAGAGTCAGGGTTCAATTTCGCCATTATAAAGGCTTCTGACCTGGCTTCCACCTGGATACACGGTTCACAGGGCAAGATAGCCCTGCTGTTCAAGGAGGCGCGCGCCAAAGCCCCGTGCATAATCTGCTTTGATGAATTTGACGCATTCGCCCCGGACAGGACAAATGTCACGAATACCAATATTTCAGGAGAGGTCAATGAATTCCTCTCGCAGCTGAACAACTGTGGAGATGACAGGGTCTTCATAATCGCGACGACGAATAATCCTGAGGGTATAGATTCGGCTGTCCTGCGCTCCGGCAGACTTGACACCAAGATTTACATTCCGGTACCTGATTTTGAAGCGAGGAAAGCCGTGCTTGAGATGAATATAAAGAAGCGTCCGCATAATGATGACATTGACTTTGACCATCTGGCAAAGTTGACGGAAGGATATGTGACTTCAGACCTCGCGTACATCTGCAATGATGCGGCAATGAATGCAGCGTATGCCAAGACGTTGATAAGCAGACAGCTTATAGAACAGTGCATAGTCAATTTCGGTCCTTCTGTGCCAAAATTCGTCCTGGACAACCACGAGCGCATACGTGACAGGTTCGAGTCCAACAAGGATGTCCAGGCGAGAGGGCGTATAGGTTTCAAATAAATTGTATTGAAATATGGCGGTAAGAATAAATTTGAGCAGGACGGAAAGCCGTCTGTTCTGCGGAAGCAAATGGTGGGGAGATCCGGATATGCCCAAGGATATGCAGTATCCGATGATGAAGGATGAGACAGGGGAGGACTATCCTTTGACTTTTGTCTGTCAGGTGGACTGCAATGATATAGCTCCGTTTGATCCGGAGGGGCTTCTGCCTCACGACGGGATGCTTTATTTTTTCGCGGCTGTTGATGAATATCTCGGGTTTGATTCACCTGTGCACAACGGTGCTGGACGCTGGGAGAAAAAGACGGTTGTCGTTAAATATGCAAAGACGATCAATATGGAGACATTCGAGTCTTATATAATGGTGGATGAGGATGACGAGACGCTTACGTCTCCGGCATTGAAAATGGAGTTTGAGCATTGTGATGACTCCGCCGGAGGGCTTAAGCTGCTCGGTTCCCCTTCAGGTGATGATGCAAAGGAGAATATGGCTGATTTTGTCAATATCCTTCAGATTGAAGGGGGATGCGGGCTTCTGCAGGACCTTGCCTTTCCGGAGTCGGGGATTCTGAATGTGATGCTGAAGGCATCGGATCTCGGATTCCGCAACTGGTCCCGTGCTACAGGGTATCTCAGTCTTCGGTAATACCTTCATCGGAGCAGCTGAACTTCCTGTCGGCAAACAGTTCTGCCAAGCCTCCGATCTGTTTGAGCCTCAACAGTTCGTCTCTGTCCATACCGATATTGCGGAGTATCCATTCATCGGACATTCCTGATTTGGTGAGTTCAGAGACGATTCCGCTCATCAGCTCTACCGAATGTGTTCCCCTTGCCCGGTTGTGCCTTATCGTCGAGGCCATCCTTTCCGATATGTCCTTGTCGATTACGGATACGGGAAGCATTCCGTGCTCGCGTTCGTATATACGCTGCGATGTCTTCATTACCATATAGCGGTGGAATCCGTCGACTATTTCGTATGTGTCGGACTCTTTGCGGTAATAGCACACGCAAGGCATAGTGTATCCGTCCTCCCATATCGACAGTTCGAGAAGCTTCATCTCTTCCGGTGCCACGATATTGGGGTTGTAGCTGTTTGCTATGATCTTCTCCACGGGTACTGCAATTACTTTGTATACCGGGCTCTTATAGTTTTCCATCTTTCAGTGATTTATATTTTTCCATTACGGCTTTTCTGCGTTCCCGCTCCGGTTTCGTGAGTGAAAATCCCATATATTTGCAGATGTGGTCATTCTTCAATATGCAGATGCACATACGTTTGTATGTCGGTATTTCTCTGAATCCGGGAATGTCTATGTCGTCTATGTATTCCATACGTACGGGTTTCTTGTCCGTTTTGTATGAAGAGCTCTTTCCGACGGTGAATTTGACTCCTGCATTCCGGAGGTCCTCTATGGTCTTTTCGCTGAGGCAACCGCCGCGTGTGCTCCAGAACCGTCTGCTTACATTGAGTTTGCTGATATAGTTCTGCCTTGCTTCTTCAGGCAGTGTGTCAAGCAGGAAATACATATAGTCTTTCCAGGAGAAACCTTCAGGGCACTGGATTGATTTCCATCCCATTGCGGATGACTTCCCATATATTCCGGCGAAATTTACCCCGTTTACCCTGTTGACCATCCTGCCCCAGGTGTCCGGGTCTATGGCCTTGTAGACGTACAGGGTGGATATGGCTTCTGAAATGAACGGGCTTGCTACTCTCTGCCTTCCGATGGGGATGCCTGCCTGGTGGTAGAGGTCATAGAGACGGTTGTAGTCCCAACGGAACTTGCCGTTTGCGGTCCAGATGTCGGATGTATACCAGTCATATATCGGATAAGCGTTGTATACGCCGGTGTCTATTTCTTTTGTCCATTTGCGGTTGTCCAGATGGTGGCAGTTCTTGTCGCTGTGTATGGCGCGCCATCTGTTGTAGCTTTCCTGGGTTCTTATGCCTACGAGACTGCATACATTTCTGCAGCCTTTCCGGTCGCGTATCCATAAGGAAAAGCCTTTCTGGAAATCGTAGTCCCACTGGTCGGACGTGAAAAAGTCGAAATCTTTCTCCGTATAGCATTTTTCCGGGAGCTTTCTTACCCACATATCCTTTTTGTCCGCATCCCAGGGTCTCCAGAACCGCTGATACATTGATGTGCAGGTGGTCACTTTGAAAGGAACGCAGCAATGGTATATTTCAAGTATGTCGCTGTTGGAGGCCAGGGTCCGCTCCACGTATTCTACGGTCTGGCGATATTGTATCTCATAATCCATATGGAAGACTCCCAGCTTTCTTCCGGGGGCGAGTTTCCTGATGTATTCAATGCACAGGTTCAGAAGAACTCCGCTGTCCTTTCCTCCGGAAAAGGAAACATATACGTAGTCGAAGCTGTCGAATATGAACTTCAACCTGCGCATAGCCGCATCGTATACATTAAGTCGTTTTACCATTCTTTTTCAGCAGGGGATTGTAATCCATCTTTTCGTAGTTCTTCCATTCGATCCAGGTCCTGAAACAGTTTTTTGTGAATGCCGCCACGTGGCGTTTGTGGACCAGTGCGGTAAGAAGGGAGGCCGGTGCCGTGTCTTCTTCAATCCGGTAGAGAATAGCGGAAATGGTGTCTTCTCTGTCGTCTTTGATGTAATAGTTGTCTATGCACAAGCCGGATGATGATGATTTGACCGGCATGAAACCTATTATGTCATCTCCTTCAAAAGCTATATACCATATATGGCGGGAGGAGGTTTTGAACGGGTAATTGTTGTTCTGCTTGAGAATCAGAGGATCCATCACAAGCGGTGCAACAAGCTCGTACAGCTTTCTGTCAGTTCCGTCCAGACGTCTTATTTCCATTTCCTGTTTTTCTGTGAAATCCAAATATAGCAAAAGTCGAGAGCAGAGGCGAAATAAATTTCGACTATGCCGAGACCAGAGCGTTTATATGTGCTTTAGCACAAATATAGCAAAAAGCGAGAGCAGAAGCAAAGTTTACTTTGATTATGCCGAGCGCGCGGCGTATATATGGACAAGAAGTGGACAAAGATAGCAATAATTTTTCAAAAGAATTGTTGTCATCCGCAACTCAATTCGGATCACCACAATAATATGGTCGTCCTGCGCCCGTCCTGCGCTCGTCCTGACGGGATTCCGGGTCTAAAACCATCCAGTATTTGATACAGGACTTGTGGATGGAGATTCTTGCTTCCCAAGATGAACCATTATGTGGTGGGTCCCAGCAAAAAGCTGTGTGTCAATATGTTATAAAACAGTATGTTTCATATAGGCTATACTGTTTTACAAATCATTGTGTAGCAATATGTTGTAGAGACCCACCTGAGCTCGGAAGCTACGGTGTTAAATATTCTGACTTCAGGTAGGGGGGCAGGCAGGGTTCGGGCAGGGTGTAGTCAGGGTTCGGGCAGGGTTGCCCATTAAATCAGGCTTGTGAGGCTCGGGTATCCGGATATCGTACTTTCTGAAAACACGGAACCAGATGACTGCTGCTATGTTCCGCTCTCTTCTCTTCTCCTCTCTTCTCCTGCTGATTACTGTCCATTGCCTTCCATAAGCGTGGCCATCAGACGGAAAAATGTCTGATAGCCACAGCGTTGTCTCGTCCTGTTGTTGATTATCAATTAGTTGTCTTTTCCTAGTGTTCCCATCGGACATCTTTGGTTGTCAATCATCAGATGGCACAGTTTTCATTTTTTGTAGAATTTTGGTAACTAACAAAGGATTTACCGACCTTTTTGTTCAGAAGCGTGTCCATCAGACGTAAAAATGTCTGATGGACACAGTACTGTCTTGTTCTGTTGTTGATTATCAATTAGTTGCCTTTTGCCTGGTGTTCCCATCGGACTTCTTTGATTTACCAACCGGTTTTGGCAATTATACCAGAATTTTGGGAATCATTACAATAAAAAATAAGGACATCTCATTTGAGATGTCCTGCTTGGTAGCGGGGGAAGGACTCGAACCTCCGGCCTCCGGGTTATGAGCCCGACGAGCTACCAACTGCTCTACCCCGCGATATTGGATTGCAAAGGTAAGCATTATTTTTAAATCTGCAAATATTTTTCTGATTAATTTGATTCTTACGTATATTATGTATGGATCAGGGACATTCTATTTTGCTGGTTTTGAGGAGGCTATCATAAAGACTATGGCGGCCATTGTGAGGGCTATTCCGATGATGATGTTGACTGTGATGCTTTCACCGAATGCCAATGCTCCGACAAGTATGGCCGTAACCGGTTCGAATACCCCGAGTACGGAAGCCTTTGTCGCTCCGATCAGACGTGTTGATGCGGCCAGCGTTGCTGTGGATATTATGGTCGGAAGGATTGCGAGACAGACAAGGTTGGTCCAGGACGTCCATCCTGATATTCCCTGAATCAACGGATGTCCTGCCGTGAGGATATGTATGAAAAAGCATAATGACCCGGCGAGGAGGGCATAGAATGTCAGGAGCGTATTCGGGACTGTCCTCAGCCTGCGGCTTCTGTTGACGATCACTATGAACATTGCGTATGCGAGTGCCGAACTCACGGCCAATGCGACTCCGCTCCATTGGAATGTCTGGGGAGAGTCCGTCCTGCACAATATGATTACTCCGATGAAAGTCATTATTATGGCAAGCCATACCTGCCAGGTAGGGTAGACTTTCATAAACACCATAATTATGGCCACCAGCACAGGGTACAGGAATACAATGGTTGTGGCAAGACCTGACGGAATATATCTGTAGGCTTCAAACAGGCAGAAACTGCTTGCGGCAAACAGCATACCGAGGATAGACAGTCTCAGAAGCTGCTTTGAAGATACCTTGAAACTTAGTCCGCGGACAAGCAGCCATCCTCCGAGGATGAATACGGATATGAAATATCTGAAAAATAGGATCGTGTCCACATTTGCTCCGTCTCGCATCAGAGGGACTGCAAACAACGGGTTCAGACCGTATGTGACGCCTGTAGTGATTCCTGCGGCATATCCCGCAACCGACTCCTTGCTTAGTTTCGCCATCTTTGTATAAATATAAAACTCCGCCGGATATGCCTGGGCATATAAGACGGAGCTCAATTATATAAATAAAATTTATCCTATCAGAAAATCGAGTATGGCCTGGATATCATCTTTGCTGAAATTCTTCTGCTCACCGCTTGAAAGATTTTTCAGGTTGACCGTGCCGGCAGCGATCTCGTCGCCTCCAGTGATTGAAATGAACGGAATGGATTTCCTGTCCGCATATTCGAACTGTTTCTTAAGTTTGCCGGACTCCGGATATATTTCGCAGGATACTCCAGCCTCCCTCAGTCCTTTGACTATAGGGATCAGGTATTTCAACTCATCGGATCCCATATTCGCAAACAGGACCTTTGTCGTTGATTTGACCTCTGAAGGGAATTTGTCCAGACCCTTCAGTACATCATATATGCGGTCGGCTCCGAATGAAATTCCGACTCCGGACATATTCGGCAGCCCGAATATTCCAGTGAGATTGTCATAACGTCCTCCTCCGCAGATGCTTCCGATAGGGAAGTCCTTTGCTTTCACCTCAAAGATGGCTCCGGTGTAGTAGTTCAGACCGCGTGCAAGGGAAAGGTCTATTTCAACTTCCTGCTCTATGCCTGCCGCACCGATGAGTCCGAACAGCTCCTCAAGTTCCTCAAGCCCTTTCAGACCTGTATCCGAGACTATTCCGGATGCTGACCGGCCGTTCATAAGTTCACGCATAACTTCAATCTTTTCAGCTGTCGTGCCGCTGAGGGAGAGCACAGGGCGTATGACTTCCACAGCTGCGTCATCCAACCCTTTTTCCTTCATTTCCGCTTCCACCGCTTCAAGACCGATCTTGTCAATCTTGTCGATGGCTACTGTTATATCGACAACCTTGTCCGGGAATCCGCATATTTCAGACAGTCCTGTAAGAACTTTTCTGTTGTTTATTTTGATGAGGACATTCACGTCGAACAGACGGAATACCCTGTCGACTATCTGTACAAGCTCCAGTTCATTCAGAAGCGAACGTGAACCGATCACGTCCACATCGCACTGGTAGAATTCCCTGTATCTGCCTTTCTGAGGTCGGTCTGCACGCCATACCGGCTGAATCTGGTATCTTTTGAACGGGAATGAAATCTCATTCTGATGCTGTACGACAAATCTCGCGAACGGCACCGTCAGATCATAGCGGAGTCCTTTCTCGCATACTTTGAGAGAGAGGGCTTTGCTGTTGTAGTTGTCGCCTTCAATATGGTATTCAGAGAAGTCGATGCCTGAAAATGAATCTCCCGAATTGAGGATTCTGAACAGCAGCTTGTCACCTTCATCACCGTATTTTCCAAGAAGAGTGCTCAGATTCTCCATTGACGGAGTCTCTATCGGTGCGTATCCGTAAGTCTTGAACACGGAACGTATCGTGTCGAATATGTAGTTCCTTCCTGCCATTTCAGCAGGTCCGAAGTCTCTTGTACCTTTGGGTATGGAAGGTTTCTGTGCCATTTTTGCTGTAGAATTTTGGATTAAAAGGATATCCCGGGCAAGCCCGGGATGCCGATATTTCTGAAATGGGCTTATCCCGGTATGACCGGCCTGCCCTTGTACGCGAATTGTTATTTAAGGCTGTCGCGGAGTGCCTTTGCCTGCTCTTCATAGCCTGGCTTTCCAAGGAGAGCGAACATATTTTTCTTGTACGCCTCCACACCTGGCTGGTTGAACGGGTTGACTCCGAGGATATATCCGCTGATTCCGCAGGCTTTCTCGAAGAAGTAGAACAGTCCTCCGAGATTGAATTCATCGATTTTCTCTATTGTTACGGAAATCTGAGGAACTCCTCCGTCTATATGAGCCAGCTTGGTTCCGAGTTCGGCCATTGCGTTGCATTCTTCCACATGCTTTCCTGTAAGGAAGTTGAGCCCGTCAAGATTCTGTGGATCATTTGCGATTGTCATATCGCGGTTGCTCTTCTCTACTGTTACAACAGTCTCCATCAGCATCCTTTCGCCGTCCTGGATGTATTGTCCCATAGAATGCAGATCTGTGGTAAAGCTTACGGATGCAGGGAAAATGCCTTTTCCGTCCTTTCCTTCGGACTCTCCGTAGAGCTGTTTCCACCATTCTCCGAGATACTGGAGCTTAGGGTTGTAGGATACAAGGATCTCCACTTTCTTGCCTTTGCTGTACAGAAGATTCCTTATGGCCGCGTATGCTATGGCAGGGTTCTCTTCGGAACGCTCTCCGCAGCATTTTTCCATCTCGGCCGCACCTTTGAGCATAGCTCTCATATCAAAGCCTGCAAGTACGATAGGGAGGATTCCCACAGGAGTAAGTACGGAGAAACGTCCTCCGACATTGTCCTCGATGACGAAAGTCTTGTAGCCTTCCTGTGTGGAAAGTGATTTAAGCGCGCCTTTGTGGGCGTCTGTGACAGCTACGATGCGCTCTGCTGCTTCTTTGGCTCCGTATACTGTCTCGATATATTGTTTGATAAGCCTGAATGCTACTGCCGGCTCTGTGGTCGTTCCTGATTTGGAAATCACCACTGCAGCGACATTTCTTTCCTTCATAAGGTCCATAAGTTCGCAGATGTATTCCTCGGAAAGATTGTGTCCTGCGAATACGATTTCAGGGCCGTTCTTGGATGCGAGCTGTTTTGCGAAAGAATGCGACAGCGCTTCGATTGCGCATTTTGCTCCGAGATATGAACCTCCGATGCCGATCACTACGACAAGGTCTACGCCTTTGGACGCCCAGAGGTCTTTTATAGCCTCGCATTCCGATATCAATGAGTCCGGTGTCTGTGTAGGAAGATGTTTCCAACCCAAGAAATCATTTCCTGCTCCGGTTTCACTTTCAAGTACATCAAAAGCTGAAAGAGCTTTTTCTACATATTCCTTATATTCTGCATCTTTTACAAAGGAGCTGCATCCTCCTGCATTTACCTTAATCATTGCTGTCAATTTTTTGTGTCGCAAAATTAGTTTTTTTATTTAAATTCTGTATATTTATAAGTTCAAATGTTAGAAACTGTTTAAATTTTATTCAAAAATTCTTTTATGGTCTTTTTGATAATGACAAGAATTTAAACAGCTTCTTAAAAGAATCTTCTAAAAGGTATGAGCAGAAAGTACAGTCCTAAAGTCTTTTCCTACCGTCTTGGCGGATTTGCCGCAATGGCGATGCCTCGTATGTTCTATTCTTCGGGTGGAGCACGCCTTGAAAGGCTTTTCAGGGAAAGCGCGGACCAGGAATATATTCTTGAAAGGGTGGATTATTACAATCGTATCAGCTCTCCTTTCAGTCTTCCTGAAGATGCCGTCACATTGCGTGAGATGGCCCGCGGGCGCAGACATTCCATCTACAGGATCGACTTGTGGAAAGGCACTCGCCATTTTGACCCTTCATTGAGAATCTCATACGAATTCGGGGATGTGAACTGGATTGAAAAGGTTCCTGTCATAACCAAAAGCCGCCCGATTTGTGACGGCAATTCCAACAATGTGATATTGAAGCTCGACATATGCCGCCATTTCAATTTCATTTCGGATCCGATTGCCTTCCGCGACAAGTCTGATATGGGAGTGTTCCGTGCCGACATCGGAGATGCGCAGAAGCAGAACAGGGCTGAGTTTATGCACAAGTGGTTCGGAAGCGGTATCTGTGACTGTGGAAGCATCAGAAATATGCCGGGGCTCCCTGATGAATGGATCAGGCCGAGGATGTCAATAGAAGAGCAGCTTAAGTATAAATACATACTTTCTCTTGAGGGCAATGACGTGGCGACGAGCCTCAAATGGATAATGAGCAGCAATTCGATCGCCGTGATGCCGAAACCGACCTGCGAGACCTGGTTTATGGAAGGCACCCTGCTTCCCGGAGTGCATTATATTGAAATAAGACCCGATTTCTCCGATCTTGACGAGAAACTTGAATACTATTCCTCACATCCGGAAGAGTGCCTCCATATCATTGACAATGCCCATAAATATGTCAGCCGCTTTACCGGTGACAACGATATCCGTGAGCAGATTATAGAGTATTTCGTGCTGAAGAAATATTTTGAACTTTCCGGACAGATCTGAGCCGGCTAAAGGTCTTCAAAATCATCTTCGGATTCATCTTCAAAATCAAATCCGAACTGTCCGGCGATATTTTCCGCGACATCATCCGGTACTTCATAGCTGAGTGAATCCCACAGCGTATCCATCTGGCGGCGGTCCTTTTTGGTCGGACGTCCCGCGCCTGGATCGCGTTTGAGGAAAAATGTCTCCACAGGATGCCTTAGCTTGTCCAGTTCCTCCTGTGGAGTTATATTCTCGGCATAATTGGGGACCAGTTTGGCTCCCTGACGCTTCTCGACAAGAGCCAATACTTTGTATGTGAATGCTATAGGGCCTTTACGGGCGGTTATGATGTCTCCGGGCTTTATTGATTTGGATGGCTTGATGTCATTGCCGTTGACCCGTATCTTGCCGCCTTTGCAGGCGTCTGTCGCTTCGCTCCTGGTCTTGAATACCCTGATGGCCCACAGATATTTGTCTATTCTGACTTCCATTTCAGATGTCTTTTCGGATTGTCCTGATCAGTTGTGATGATGGATGACCACAGGTGCAATGCTCGTGGCCGCATTCGTCTTCATCGCAGTCTTCACCGCAGCATTCATCATCAAAGTCTTCGTCCTCCATTCCTTCGTAGTCTTCTCCTTCGAGGTACGGATCAGTGTCAGGATTGATGTATTCATCCATTTCTTCCGATTTTTCTATCATTGCTTCCAGAAGCTCGGAGTCCCTGTCTACAGGAACTATGAAGAAATCCGGCATATCTGCAGGGATGAGTACTGTTTCCCCTTTTTTGAGGCGGTAGCTTTCCGTAACCTTTTCCCCGTTGCCGTTCGTGGAAGGTATCTGGATGTCAACTTCGCCTTTTATGCAGATGTAGATTATGAATCTTCCGAATTTCTCTGTATAGATATGAAGCGGATCTGACACTTTCAGCTTGTTGACAGTGAACTGCGGGCTCTGGACGAGCTTTTGTACGATTTCGTCCTGGTGGTCGTGTCCGCAGCTGTCATCGTGATGGCCGTGGTGCCCTGCATTGTGGTGGCTGCAGTCGTGTTCTGCCTTGATATACAGGCTTTCATCGAATCTGCTGTAGTTGATCAGGTCTATCGCTTCTTCAAGGTGCATCTCACGTGCTGTCTGAGGGTTGAATTCGCGTCCCCAGTCGTACAGTCTGAAAGTAAGGTCGGATGACTCCTGTATTTCCGCTATGAGAAGTCCTCCGTCGGCTGCGTGGACGGTTCCCGGGGTGATGTACAGTGAATCTCCCTTCTTTGGATATATGACGTTGAGTATCTCTTCGACAGTGCCGTTGTGGCATCTGTCATAGAGTTCCTGTGCAGACACCTCGCGGTTGAAGCCGGCATAGATTTTTGCTCCGGGAGCGGCATCCAGAATATGCCAGATCTCGCTTTTCCCGAGTGCGTCGTAACGCTGCTCCGCGATTTCGTCGTCAGGGTGCACCTGTACGGACAGCCTGTCCTGGATATCAAGGAATTTTATGAGCAGCGGAAACTGCCTGCCATAATATTGGTATATGTCTTCTCCGACTATCCTTTCAAGATATGTCTCCATCAGGTCGCTGATGGTGTTGCCTGCAAGCCATCCGTTGGCCACTACGGAATCCTCAAATCCCATATCGGCTATTTCCCAGCTTTCTCCGATCCTGTCTTTTGAGGTCAGTGCGGTCTCGTTTCCGTCATCATCGACTTCAACAAGTTCCTTTCCGAGTTTTTCTATGAGATTGCTTCCTCCCCATACTCTTTTTGACGGTATCGGGATGAATTTCAACGGGTATAGCTGCTTCTTTATTTCCATATATCTTCGTTTCGTAATAAATCGCTGCAAATTTATAAAATAAATTGCAAGCCGAGCGAAGAAGCTGAATTTATTCAGATTCTTCCGAGGCGCAGCATTTATTGTAAAGCGCAAGCTTTAAAATAAACATTTAAGCCGAGAGCGGAGGACAAATTTATTTGTACTCTTCCGAGGCGGTAGTGATTGCGTGCAGAGTCTGTAATAGGGTGGGGTCTTGTAAGTTGTTGAAGTCCAATATTTTACAAACAAGTATATCTGTATATTGATATACTTGTTTGCAATTGCTTTGTAACCAGCGGCTTACAGAGACCCACCTGGGTTTTGCGGACAATCCGATATATTTATGGACACAGGCTTTTCCCGGTAAATCATCTTCCCGATGGGGTATTCTCCCTTGTGGCAATCTTTCCGGTTTGTGATCTTCCCTGTGGACCATTCTCCAGGTGACATCTTCCCGGCTGCCATTTCAATATTGTTTTGTCGGTGGCCGGTTCAAAACAAAACGACAGCCTGTGATACAAAAACGGCTGCCGCGGAATCCGCAGGCAGCCGTCATTATTTACACTTCGTAATTGCTTCGATTAGAGGGCTTTGCCGTCTGAACCGAGAACATTGATGATCTTGTGCATATAGAGCTTCTTCATATTCTCACGTGCAGGTCCGAGATATTTGCGAGGGTCAAACTCAGCTGGTTTCTCAGCGAATACCTGACGGATAGCAGCTGTCATTGCAAGACGTGAGTCAGAATCGATGTTGATTTTGCATACAGCGGATTTAGCTGCCTGACGGAGCCAAGGCTCTGGAATTCCGATTGCAGCTTTGAGTGCGCCGCCGAATTTGTTGATGGTTGCAACTTCGTCCTGAGGAACTGATGAAGAACCGTGGAGAACGATAGGGAATCCAGGAAGCTCTTTCTCTACACCCTCGAGTACATCGAATGCAAGCATAGGAGGTACGAGAAGACCTGTCTCAGGATCTGTAGTACACTGCTCTGGAGTGAATTTGTATGCTCCGTGTGAAGTTCCGATTGAAATTGCGAGAGAGTCGCAGCCTGTCTTTGTAACGAAGTCCACAACCTCCTCTGGTTTGGTGTATGTGTGGTGGTCTGAAGAAACCTCATCCTCAACACCTGCGAGAACTCCGAGCTCACCCTCTACAGTTACATCGAACTGGTGTGCATAGTCAACGACTTTCTTTGTGAGAGCTACGTTCTCGTCGTATGGAAGGTGAGAACCGTCGATCATCACAGAAGAGAAGCCCATATCTATACAGCTCTTGCAAGTCTCGAATGAATCACCGTGGTCAAGGTGAAGAACGATCTGAGGGTTCTCCCAGCCAAGCTCTTTTGCATACTCTACAGCTCCTTCAGCCATATAGCGGAGAAGAGTCTGGTTTGCATACTGGCGTGCTCCCTTTGAAACCTGGAGGATTACAGGTGATTTTGTCTCAGCTGCAGCCTGAACGATAGCCTGGAGCTGCTCCATATTGTTGAAGTTGAATGCAGGGATAGCATACCCGCCGTCAATTGCCTTTGCAAACATCTCTTTGGTGTTCACAAGACCGATTTCTTTGTAAGATACCATAATCTATATTATTAAATGAATTTCTCAGTTTCAAAAAACATTTCGAAAGAATCCGTTTTTCAGGAATCCCGGCAAAAATAACTATTTTTGGCGAAATAATAAGAAGCTCTCTGATTTTTTTGCTGAGAGTTGTCCCGTGCCGCTGAAAAGAGGTGTGTATGTTTGATGTTTTAGGGATTACCAAAGGATAAATTTTGTATTTTTGCGGCGGAAATTTGACTATAACCTTCAGGACAATCAGATTATGGACAACAACAAAGTCATTATATTCTCGGCCCCTTCCGGTGCCGGCAAGAGTACGATCGTGAACCATATACTCAAGCTTCATCCGGAGATAGAGTTCTCTATATCAGCCACATCACGCGCTCCAAGAGGCGAAGAGAAGCACGGAAGGGAATACTATTTCTTCTCTGCGGATGAATTCCGAAGGATGATTGCGGAAGACAGATTCGTGGAATACGAAGAAGTCTATCCTGGATCCTTCTACGGGACCCTGAAGTCTGAAGTGGAACGCATCTGGGCCAAAGGCCATATAATCGTGTTCGACATAGATGTCAAGGGAGGAGTCAACATAAAACGCATTTTCGGCGACAAGGCATTCTCGGTATTTATCCAGGCCCCGTCGGTGGAGGAATTGCGCAAAAGACTTGTAGGACGCGGGACCGACTGTGCCGAGGCGATTGAAAAAAGGGTGGCAAAAGCTGCTTCTGAAATGGAATTTGCAGCAGGGAAATTT
>ERZ777306.2839-NODE-2839-length-20271-cov-5.907746_pt1 | contig 20271 bp, 16 predicted proteins | sample MGYA00374966_ERZ777306 | MGnify/ENA primary metagenome ERZ777306 (study PRJEB29329, sample SAMN06343882) | mouse gut metagenome | isolation source: Mouse cecum | place: Austria: Vienna | collected 2014-11-15 ...
TCACAGATTTTTTTCAGGTTGTGGTATACCTCTGCGCACATGCGCAGCGCCTCCCGCGTCGCGAGGCTCTGGCCGGGCACGCTGTGGTTGCACGCCCGCTGCATCCACAGCACCGGATCGGGGTCGGTGCAAGGGGCGTCGCTGCCCGCCGAGAGCACGATGCCAGCGTCCGCGAACGTCCGCAGGGGGTTCAGCCGGGACGCCCGCTCCTCCCCCAGAATCTCGCTCAAGTTCGCATCCGGCTCCTGCGGCCAATCGATGAAGCTCGTCTGCACCGGCAGATGAATGCCGCACTCGGCGCAGATGGCAACCCCCTCTTCGGTGGGCAGGCAGGCATGGATGATGCCATGCCTGTGGTCCTCGCGCGGGAAGTCCTCCAGCGCCGCCCTGAGGGCCCGCGCCGCCTGGTCGAAGGCGGCGTCGCCAATCGCGTGCAGCTCGATCTGCAGCCCTGCCCGGTTGGCCTCCTTGCAGAACTCGGTCACCTTCTCATCAGAGTAGTACAGCACGCCCTGCCCGCCCGCGGCATCGACGTAAGGCTCCTTCAAGGCCGCATCATGGCTGCCAAAGCAGCCGTCCAACGCGCACTCGAAGCACCCGCCGATGCGCGGGAGCTTGCGCTTCGTGGCCACCGACACGTCCATCGACTGGGGAAACACCCGCACCTGGAATCCGCTTTGGGCGCTCCTCCCCAGCCACTTCTCCAGACTGATGTCCAAATTACCCGCAAAGCCCACACCGCTCACGCTGTGCACCATGCCGATGCCGCGGCCGGCAAGGAAATCCATCGCCTTCTGCACATTGCCCACCAGCTCGGGGATGGAAAGGCTGCCGGTGATGAAGTCGCTCACGGCGAAGAAGGCCTCTTGGTTCATCTCACCAGTGTCGGGGTGATAGCCCCGCAGCCCTTCAACCTTGCCCTTCAGTTTTTCGAGCAGCAGGGTGTTCACCACGCAGGCATGCCCATCGTACTTCACCATGAACACCGGCTTGTCCGGGCACGCCCAGTCAAGCTCCTCACGCGAGAGCAGCCTCTCCTCTTCAACCGAGTACGGCGAAGCCCCGAACGCCACGAGGGTCTTCGATCCGCATCTCCCCGCGAACTCGGACACCATCTCGACAATCTCGCGGTTCGAGCGAGCCGCCATCACGTTCAGCCCCGCATTGAAGGTGGCGAAAGAGGCCAAATGCTCGTGGGTGTCCACAAAGGCGGGGCACAGCGCCTTCCCGTCCAGGTGCTCCACCGGCACCGAGGCGTATTCCGCTAGCAGTTCGTCTCCCACAAACAGGACGCGACCGCCATCTTCCACCAAATAGCGGGCCACTGTGTCATTCGCATCGACGGTGAGTATTTCGCCTTCGTAGATTTTCATGCTTGTTTTCCTTTATCTTTCCTTGCTTTCCCGAGGGGTGCAGACATTTCTTAGCAAATGACGTCCTGCTAAATACCGTAGACGCATCAGCGAGGAAATGACTGGCAGGCAGCAGGGGCAAATCTTACTGTCCTGAATAGCCTCAACCATCTTTATGTGGGCCTGCGTCTTTTCTTCCGTTTTCCCCAATTGCGCTAGCTTGCCCTCAAGCTCGTCCAGCTCGCCATCCGTGAAAACACGCTTCCTCTCGCGAATGACACGATTCACCGTCTCCACAAGGTGATGCCGCCGCAGGATTGCGTATGTCTGAGGATCTGAGGACACCTTCTTCAACTCGCAACGCTCGGAAAAGACGGTAAATGAAAAGAAGCAGTCGTCGTCAATGCCCAAATAATCTCGCACCGCATTGATATGGGAACTGTTTTGAAGGATGGGGTTATAGAACCTTTCTTTGCTGCCGCCCTTCAGCGATTGCATACATTGCCGCTGACTCTCCGATCCGAATATCCATCCCGAGTAATTCTTGCTCTCGCATACGAAAATGCCTCATTATTGACAGCACCAAAAACACCATTGCCGATGCAGCATGAACCGACAAGGACACTGCAAGATTAAGACCATGATAACAAAATCGTCCGTGACACTATGTTGCAGCTCGTCACCGAACTCATAAGCGCGATACAATCCGGAAGGCCTCAGAGGCGGTTTTGGGAGCCTCCCTCTTAGAGTACAAGTCAGACAGCAGGTAGGCAACTTTACGGTAATCGTGGTATTTCTCAACATACTCACGACCAAGCCTACCCAGCCTGTTTCTCTCAAAAGGACTTTCCAGAAGTCGCGCAGTCACACCCTTAAGATCATCCTTGCTCGCTGAAACAACTGGAAGTTCTCTGGGGAAAGACTCTCTTAGGTCGGGCCTAATATAGGTGACTACGGGTTTTCCCATAGCCATAGCCTCAAGAGCAAAAACACCATACGTTCCTATAAAAAGCTGATCTATTATTATATCCGCTTGTGCGTAAACCCGGAACGCATCATTTTGCGACATATTCTCAATCAGTCTATATTCGAATGCATATTCCTCCGCGAGGGACTCCAGGGTCTCCTCCACGTATTCGCTCCCCTTTATCCCTCTCCTGCTTGGGGCGTGAACTATCAGGGGCTTCCTATCGGGATCCTCAGAGGGGAAAGAGGGCGAAAATTGTTCCACGTTCATGCGGAGCGGGATGTAGAACGTATCAACACCCCGAGGAACATACCAGCCCATCTCGGCATCGTGAACAATCGCCCCTCGTGCATTTGCCAACTGAAAATTAGCTCTTTTCACCGCCGAGTCATTTTCAAGATAATTCGGCAAGAACTCGGCATACGGATTATTTGCCCAATGGGCACCCTGCCTAATCTCGCTGCCGTGATATTCGAAGAAATACGGTTTTCCAAGCTTATTGAGAATGGGAAGATCGAGGTTTCTGGGGAGCAAGGATCGACCATAATGAAAGTGAAATATATCGTATCTTGCTATAGCAGTCTTTGCGAACGAAAGAATCTTGCAGATGTTCAATGGAAGCTGAGTCTTGCTGCTCTTATCAATCGAAAGCTCATAGTCGGCCGAAAGAAGTAGAGGCGAGTTTGTGTAGCGAACATTTTCCGCATTACAGCCGATTTCCCTCAAGCCCTGAACTGAATAGTAGGCCTGGTTAGCAGCATCAGTTGTTCCATGAAGTATCCTCAACTTTTACCCCACTTATCCAGTTTTCCCACTTCCGCATTATTGGATATGCTGCTCTCTAACAACTTCGCCTTCTCCGGATTCAAGTCCGTCAAAACAGTCATAACGCGACTTTTCCAGGAATTCTCTTCGCACGCTGTCTCTATCTTCCGCTCAAAGTATTTTCGAATGTTACCTTTCGTTAGTAAGCTGGCGATAGCCGAAGATAAGCTCTCCGTATCATCTTCCGCAATGATACCAACTTCCCACCTCCTAACGAAAGACGCCGTCTCAGTGCAGTTAGTTGCCACAACCGGAAGCCCGTGAGACAGGTATTCAACCAACTTTACGGGAAAGCAAATATCGTTGTAGGAGGATCTAAGGCGGGGAATAATCCCGAAGTCAGCGGAAGCGTAGTGGCTGTCAAGGTCTGCCCCAGAAGCATGAACGACGGTTAGCCATGCCGGCAATTGGCTCCGAAGGTCGCTGCTCGATACGTAACAATCCCACGCTCCCCTTGGACACACTACGGTAAGCTTAACACGTAAAGTCTCTAGATTGATTGCCTTGAATGAGTCCAGGAGAAGATCAATGCCATAATCCTTGCTTATGCCACCAACATAAAGGGCCGAAACAGTAGCGCCGTCATTGCTAAGCGCAGCTTGCGATGACGGGCAGGGGCGACATCCAGGGGGCAGAGCTTTTATTCTGCTGAAGCCCACAATTCGTCCGAAAGAGAGTGTTGGCACATATACGGTTTTACATGATCTCTCAAAAATCTTAAAATCACGCTGGGCCATCTTCGATATGACAAATTCCTTAATCGCACTTTTCTTAGCATGGCTATCGGGAAATAAGTGATAGGCGTCACGATAAAACAGACCCGTAGGAATGCCCCGCGTCTTTAACAGCTTAAGAAGAGAGAGGTCTGTGGGGCAAAAAAGAGGGCCAGAAGGAGGCTCGATATAGCATAAATCAAACCTCTCTCCCTCCTTTATTCGCCGAACTACACGTCGAACCCTTTTCCGGCGCTCTTTCAAGTCATTCTGTGCTCCATCAAGTAAGACCACATCGCAGCCAACTGCGCGGAAAGCTTGCAGCATCTTTGCAGGCCGTACGCTGGATCCAGAGCTCTGAACGGCATCAACATCTTTAAACATCACAAACAGTACGCGAACAACCGGTCGCACCGCACTCATCCTTTACTGGTGGCACAATTCTCTCGTGCCCAACACGAATCCTGCAGAAAAGCCCGCACCGGCCCCTGCATTAAAAATGCTTCACTCAGACGAAATAACGATCGAAAATCACTCTGAAACCATATTGCGATCCGCCAACTCAAGAACACTCAGCACGCGAATGGCGGCATCTGGACCCGACATGGATTTGCATCTTCGCTCAATACACTGGCGAAAATGCTCGATGCTATTATAGAGAGCATCGCCTGAATCGAGCTTCGGGATTGAGCCATCTCCCGTCCTAGCCTTAACCACAAACTCGTCATACTCGATGTCGTCATCACCAACTACATCAAAACCCTTGTCATAGACAATGAGTTTGTTGAGAACATCCACATCATCGTATACGAGCATTTTCTTTGTGCCGGCAACAATCAACTTTCTTTCTTTTATGGGAGAAATCCAATTTGCCTTAATCGTTGCAACAAAATTCCCATAATCGGCAGAAACAAATGTAACCGACTCTTTTGAGCTATATATCCTCTTCCCCATGGCTTGAACAGCCTTTACAGGGATACCATCAGAAAGGTAATCAATGATAGAAAGGTCGTGAACGCTCAGATCCCACATACAGCTTACATCGTTTTTAACTTTTCCCAGATTAATGCGGGAGCAATCATAGTAAATGACATCACCAATGTCTCCGCCATCGATTATTTCTTTTATCTTTTTTACAGCAGGATGGTAAATCATAATATGATCTACATGGATTACGACATCATGCTCTTCCGCCAGAGCCTTTAGCTGCTCCGCTTGTTCAACATTATCGGTAAATGGTTTTTCCACATATACGTGCTTTCCTGCTAGTATCGCCTGCTTTGCAAGTGCGTAATGGGACGATGTTTCGACTGCAAGGGCAACTGCATCCACTTCAGAATCGTTTAAAACATCCTCAAAGGAGTTGGTATATAGGACTTCATTCGCGTATAGCCCTCTGGCAAGGTCAAGTCGATCGCTCTTAAGGTCGCAGATGTAACGAAAGTCTAGCTGCTTGTTGCGGTATATGTTCCTAGCCACATTCGGCCCCCAGTATCCGTACCCAATTAGAGCAATGGTCGTTTGTTTCATCTTCTTCCCTTCAAACGAGAACCTAAATATCGACTAAATGCGCGGAATTCTTTCCTAAAAATCAAGAATACTACCACAAAGCAAACCAGAGCTACGATGTTCCTTGCTAGGATAGCCGCATCAGCGAACACCAGAGAAAGCCCATACAGCAGAACAATGCATCCAAGAACTCTGCCTATATTATAATCGCACGGATACACCCGCTCTGATAGCATATAGGTAAGTGCGAAGTTCAACCCATATCCAACAAGCGTTGAAAACCCGGCGCCAGTCAGCCCTAAAATGGGAATTAGAATGATATTTAAAACGAGATTCGTTACAGCGCCGACAGTTACTGAAACTAAGAGATAATTGCTTTTTTTGCAGAATAGCGCACCATAGCTAACAATAGTTGTCATGGCATAAAACATCTGAGCGAATAGCAGATCACGGAGGGGCTCATAGGCTTGTTCATATGAGCTCGATGCCATTATCTCAATAATTTCCCTTCCAAACAATGATCCCACAAAGCAGAACAACATAAGAGCGACTGCCTCGAAAGTAAAGATATAGCGGTAGTATTTTTTCGACCCCTCATCATCTTTACTGCCGAACGCAAACGTCGTGTATGACATTTGAACCGCAGAAACTACAATGTTAATAACGTTGGTCATCCGAGCGCTAATTCCATAAAGACCGACGGAGGTATCTCCCAAAAAAGCTAAAAGAACATAACGGTCTGACAATGACAGCACCCAGTTCATCACTGCCATGGGAATGAGTGGGAGTGCAAAAATTATCATAGACTTCAACAACTTAAAGTCGATAAATTCCCGACAAGGTAGCTGATGTACTGCAATAGACAGAAATATCAACTGGAAAGCATTCACTATCACTGTGCTTAATACAAGAGAAATTGGACCGAGCTTCATGGTGGCAACAAATAGGATATTAAGCAAGATCATAAGAAGCGAGCCCAAAACGCTTGAAGCACCAAAAAGGCCCATGCTGTTTCGTAAGCGCAGCTCAAGCGAAAACGGAAGATACCAGAGGTTTAATGAGAGAGATGCACATGCAATCATTACGATCGGGGCGTATTCCGCCGTTCCAAACAGAAGCTGTGATATCGGATCGGCAGCCGGAACAAGGAAAAAAGGGAGTACACCTAAAACGCAAAAGGCAAGCAGCAGCGTACCGAAAACCCTCTTAGGCCTGTCCCTCTCTTCTTTCTGGAAATAGAATGCGCTGTATGCAGAATCGAGTCCAAAAGTCAGAAGAGGAAACAGAAACCCCGTGAAAGATGTAATAGAATCCGATATGCCCAGCATTGCTGGAGTCAAATTGGCAGTATACAACGGCAGTAAAAAGAAATTGATCGCTTTGAGGCATACATTGCTCAACACGAGAATAAAGCTGCCCCTAATGAACCCAGAAAGCTTTTTTGACGATGAGCTCAATTTACGGCCTCTCCGGCCTTCTGGGAGCATTCCGCTAAATCCGCGCCACTTCGCTCGGGCCATAGCCCCTTGATATGCCTCAAATTCACAAGAAAGGCCAAACTGAGAATAACAGGGATCCAGATAATGGTGTTAAAGTCACTCGCGCTAGGAGCAAAAGAGGCGATGTAGCTAGCACACAGAGCCGCACATAACGCCGCCGGGTAATCCTCTTGACCTTTTCGTCTCTGCTTCAGCAACCCCACCACGAGGGCCACGTTAAAACCTAGATAGAGCAGAGCCGGAATCCAACCATAGCAAAGCGTAAACTCCAGAATCCAGCTGTGGGGATCTATTAGCCCAGACTCGGACGAGGCTGCGGAGAGGTAGGAGTGTATGCCGCCTCCACCTACCCCAAATGGATTCTGCATTATCCCCAAAACAAGATCTTGATACAGTGTTACTCTCGCCCACATAGATCCAGTTTCATTTTTATAGTTAACCATTTGCGCGCCGAGGTCGCTGGTCACCGTTGCCGCATTGGTCACCGTTGTGCCCATCGATGCCACAAGGTCGCTCTGCCCTCTAATAATCGTGGAAGCCTCTTTTATTAAGGTGATAGCACAATCGGCACCAAGAAATACCAACAGAACCGCTAGCCCGATTTGAAGAAGCGAAGAAGCCCTCTTGCAACCGGCTGTAACAAGGCGCCAAATAGAGAAAGAGACGAGCATTGCTATCGAAACAATAGTGGATCCAAGAACCGCAACCGCCAAAAGCGACATGAAAAAAAGGATCAGCCCAAAGCGCTTCCGGCTCCCCTTCTCCGACGAAGCAGGAAGCGATAGACATGCAAGAATACTTAAAAAGAGACAGAAATTATTAGGGTTAAAAAAGGGGCCCGTTGCGGTAATCCACTGGTCAGAACTCCCAATCTGGGCTAGTTTCAGCATTGCAGTTTCACTTGTTGAATTAAGCCAGCTCGTAGGCAAGTGAAACCCTGTCGTCATCTCAAAAAAAGCCAGCAGCAAGAAACCCGCTAGCGTCCATCTGAAAATAGACCGAACAGTTGCGATTTCTTGGCTGCCTTGAATAAAGACCGCTGCGCAATAGATTGACAGCGCTATGCCGACATAGAAAAGAATGGATCTGATTACGCCTTTCTCGTTGTATCCAAGATCAAAAAAAAGCTGCAAAAGAGAAACAATGCAGATGAAGACTATCAAAAGCATAGGGAGAAGCATAACTCGCAAGGAGCAAACCCTCCGGAAAGTCGACCAACTACAATCAGAGTCTAGCCTAATGGCATAGCAAAAAAAGAAGAGTACACCGAACCGCCAGATAGAAATCAAGAAGGATATCTGAGAATCAGTGGATACGCCAAATTCCCCGATCAGTAAAAGAACGACGAACGCTGAAGCACACAGTGCTTTTGATTCGCCCGTACGTCCTTCTTTTCGCATCGTGAAATACTCCGAGGCAACAAGAGCCGCGAGACACAACAGGGCAGACCCCAGAATTGACGCGCCAATGATTCCGCAAGCAGTAAAGTATCCATAACAGAGCACGAGAAGACCAAACGTCCCGAGAATTAGATAGGGACGTACCGAAATAACCTTATTCCGCATATGGTATCCTTCGCGTTTCCTCGCTCTTGCTACGCAGGGATATTTTTGAAGAAAGTAATTTGCCTAGCATGGCTAATTTACAGTAACATCTTCAGGTTATCAACAACCCGCACCTGCGTCTCTAGATCAATATATGGAGACAGCGGTAGGCTGAGTACCTTATTGCAAGCAAATTCTGTAACCTCACACTTCTCAGGTAAGCAGCATCTTCCAGCAAAGGCCAATTGCGAGCTCATAGGCTTTGGATAGTAGACCATGGTAGGAATACCCCTATCCCCTAAATACCGCCGAATATCGCCTCGATTAGCATCTTCTGGCAAGACAATAGTGTACTGCGCCCAAGAACTGCGATAGCCATTCGGCACCTTTGGCAATTTAAGAGGCAGACCGTCGAGTAAAGCACTGTATCTATCGGCGGCGCTGTTTACCATTTCGAGCTCTGTCGGAAAAGCCTTGAGTTTAGGGAGCAACACAGCAGCCTGTATTTCATCAAGGCGAGAGTTCATCCCTACTCTTACATTGTCGTAGCGGCACTCGCCCTTTCCGTGTACCGCATAAGACCTAAGTAAAGCCTCCCATTCATCGCTGTCAGTAAAAATCGCACCCCCGTCACCATAACAGCCCAGGGGTTTGGCCGGGAAAAAGCTCGTGGTAGATATATCGCCTAAAGAGCAAGCAGTCCTCCCGTTGACCATTCCGCCGAAACCCTGAGCGCCATCTTCAAGCAAAAGTAGACCATGTCTCTCACATATGGGCCTAATCCTTCCGTAATCTGCGGGAAGCCCAAAGAGATCAACGGCAATTACAACGCGCGGCCTAAACTTTCCCGCCCTCTCAACCGAAAGGATCGCATCTTCAAGTTTGCGCGGATCCATATTAAAGGTATCCAACTCAATATCGACAAATACAGGCATCGCTCCCACGGCGGAAACAACTTCGCCGCTGGAGAAAAATGTAAAGTCGGGCACAAAAACGGCATCACCGGAACCAATCTCCCAAGCCATAAGTGCCAACTGCAGAGCATCCGTCCCGTTGGCACAGCTAACACAATGCTTCGCACCAACGTACTCCGCTAATTTCCCCTCGAGCTCGGAAACCTTCTGTCCGCCAATAAAGTGGCTCGAGGCCAATACCTCGTCAACACCTAAATCGATTTGAGCCTTTAGTGCCCCATATTGCGCTTTAAGGTCTCTGAACTCCATTTTTCCACCTCTCTCTTGCCCAACGCTGAACCAAGCTAGACCTTTCGGCTCGCCAACCATTAAACCGATTTCCGAGCGCCAGATTGCCGATACAGGAATCGACCGATCATGCAAACATCAATATGCTAAAAACCCATGGCTTCTTCAAGATGGCCGTCAGTTTCGTAATACGTTCTTCCACATTGGCATATCAGTTTTTCATTATCAGCCTTTTTAGAAACAAGACGCTCGCCACATCGACACACCCATCCACACTGCCGAGCAGGAACACCCAGCATGAGAGCAAAGGGCGGAACATTAGTCGTCACAACGGCACCAGCACCGATCATTGCCCACGCCCCAACATCATGGCCGCACACTATCGTTGCATTTGCACCGATAGAAGCACCCTCGCCAACAAAGGTTCGTTTATAGGCTGCAGCGCCTTTTGGGTATTTTGCTCTAGGCGTTAAATCGTTGGTAAAAACACAGGACGGACCACAAAAAACATTGTTAGCTAGCTCAACGCCCTCGTACACCGAAACATTATTCTGGATTCGGACGCCATTTCCAATCTTCACGCCATTTGCAATATTGACATTCTGTCCCAAGCTGCAGTTTCGACCGATATGTGCACCACTCTGCACATGGCAAAAATGCCAAATCTTTGTGCCTTCGCCAACGGTAGCCCCGACATCAACGTAAGAGCTTTCATGGATAAATACACTTTCCATTAGAACTCACCCTCCATGTCGATACTCGAAAAACCTTCGAGAGGCAACGATACCGGCTTGCCAGTTTTCTGGCTCTTGTAGATGGCGAGCACCATCTCAAGCGCGTTGCGGCCGGCAATCGCATCCACATAGGGAGCGCGATCGTTTTGGATGGCGTCAACTACATCACCATACAAAAGCGTGTGTCCATTTCCGTACACATTCGAGGTCTGCTCCTCGAGACCTTTGTTCGCGACATCAGCTTCGGTTTCGTCGGCGAAATCCCACACGTCGATATTATTGGTCGAAGTTCCGCCAATCTTCACTGTGCCGTTCTCGCCAAACACGTAAAGAGTCTCTTCAAGGTTCTTCGGATACACATTGCTTGTTCCCTCAATGGTGCCCACGGCTCCATTGGCGAACTTAACCACAGCAACACCCACATCCTCGGCTTCAAGGTAGTCATGAAAGCGCTGGCGCGTAGCTCCGAATACCTCCACCACATCGTCGCCCATCATCCAGCGTAGCAAATCGATCCCATGAATACACTGGTTCATCAGCGTACCGCCATCCTGTTCCCAAGTACCACGCCAAGGAGCCTGGTCATAATAGCTCTTGCCGCGGTTCCAACGCACATGGATGCTTCCATGGGAAAGCTTGCCGAACCGATCAGTCTCTATGGCTTCCCGCAGCTGCTGAATAGCCACGTTAAAGCGGTTCTGATGGCAGGCGGAGACTTTCACGCTCTTCTCCTCGGCACGGCGAATGATCTCGTCGGCGTCGGCAATTGACATAGCCATGGGCTTCTCGATGATAAGGTTCTTGCCCGCATCGATGCAATCAAGGGCAATTTCCGCATGCTTGCCGCTCTCGGTGGCAATGGCGATAAGCTCGATCTCGGGATGCTCCGCAAGCATCTGGTGATAATCGGCATAGCGCATAGCCCCGGGGAAATCGCCGCAACCAGCCTTCTCCAACATAGTATCAAATTTCGAATCATCGATATCGCACAGCGCGATCAGATCGAGGTTGTTGTTCGCAACAGCCTTCACATGGTTTACCGCAATGCGGCCACAACCGATAATGGCACACTTCATAGTTATCGCCTTTCCGCCAACTCGACAACGCAGTTTGCAATTCGCTCAGCGGCCCTCCCATCGCCAAAAGGCTGATAGGCTTCATCGACCGTTTGGGGTACACTCATGGCGTCAAAAATAGACTCTCTGGTGGGTTTCGCAAGAATGTTGCGCCCCCGCACCATCGTTTCGGGCCACACTTCAAAATCGAGCACCGTTGTACACTTTACTCCGGCATAAAACGCCTCACGCTGCAAGCCGCCAGAATCGGTAATAATCTGCTTGGCATGATTCGCCAGATAAACGCTCTCCAGATAACCTACCGGATCAACGAAGAGGATGTTCGAGAAATCGTTCTTCTCGTCTTGCGCTAACCGACACACTGCTGAACGATTCCGAGGGTGAACGGGATACACTGCCGGCGCTTCGAGGGAGCCCAGAGCATCCAACAATCCCAGCAGAGCCGCATCAGTTCCCGTGTTCTCTTCCCGATGGCACGTTACGTAGTAGAACTCTGCGGGGAGCTCCACTGGCTCGCTATCGATAATACTTGTCAAATCCGGCCTCTGGGCCAAAGCTGAGTAATGCAAAAATGCATCGTACATGGGGTCGCCTGAAAACTCCGACTTCGCAGCGAGGTTCTCTTTATTCAGGTTCTCCAGATTGTCTTTTGTGCAAGCCAGAAGCTTCGTGGCAACATGATCGGTGCAAATACGATTGATCTCCTCGGGGTTGGTGGCCGAGTGGGTTCGCGCACCAGCCTCTACGTGTACCATGGGAATATGAAGCTTAGCTGCAGCCAAAGCCCCTGCTAGCGTTGAGTTAGTATCGCCATACAGTAAGACAACGTTAGGCTTGCGCTCTACCATCTCCGATTCAAGGGCCTCCAGCATACGGGCTGTCATTTGGCCATGGGTGCCACCGGAAATGCCTAAGTTTGCCTTTGGCTCCGGGATATCAAGCTCATCAAAGAATGTCTGGGACATGTTCGTATCGAAATGCTGTCCGGTATGAACGATCTCCTCTTCGACGCCTGGCATCCTCTCCAAAACATGGGAAACGACCGCAGCCTTAATAAACTGCGGTCGAGCCCCAACGATAGTCATGACTTTAATTGCCAACTATAGCACCTCGATATTGTCACGCTTCTTGACTGACTTCATGGCATTTTTTGTATCGAAAATAGCCTTGGCGTGCTGTTGGACGAAGGCATAATCAACATTCGTATGCGCACAAGTAACCATTACAAGGTCCGCGTCAGCAACGACCTGTTCAGACAACGCGGGAATGGAGCTTTTCACACTACTCTTATAGCGATACTCGGGTACCCAAGGATCAAAATAAGACACATTGGCGCCGCGCTTTTCCAACTCTTCGACCACCCGAAGAGCGGGGCTTTCGCGGCAGTCGTCAATATCCTGTTTATAGGCGACGCCTAAAACAAGCACATTCGCCCCCTTAAGGGACTTCTCCGCATTGTTGAGTACCCGAGCAGCCCGATCAACGCAATACTCGGGCATCTTGTCATTCACCATCATGGAAGATTCAATCATGCTGGTATGAAAACCATATTCACGAGCCTTCCAAGAAAGATAGTAAGGGTCAAGAGGGATGCAATGGCCGCCCAAGCCAGGACCCGGGTAAAACGCCGTAAAGCCATAGGGCTTGGTCTTGGCTGCGTCAATTACTTCCCATACGTTGATGCCCATGCGATCGCAAAGCATGGCCATCTCGTTTACCAGGCCAATGTTAACATTGCGATAAGTGTTTTCGAGTATCTTTTCCATCTCGGCCACAGCAGGACCCGAGACCTTAGTCACACCACCTTCGAGAACGGCTTCGTATACCGCTGCGATACACTCCAGGGCATCGTCCCCAATGGCCCCCACTACCTTGGGAGTGTTTTTGGTCTTATAAATCAGATTGCCCGGATCCACGCGCTCGGGACTGAAGCCAAGATAGAAATCTTTGCCGCATTCGAAACCTGAACCCTCTTCCAAAATGGGCTTTATTAGCTCCTCTGTCGTTCCTGGATAAGTGGTAGACTCAAGCACCACCATCACGCCAGGTTTGAGATATGGAGCTATCTCCTTCGCCGAAGCCTCCATGTAAGAAGTGTCAGGCTGCTGGTGAACGTCCAGAGGCGTGGGCACGCAGATGGCAACAAAATCGCATTCTGCCACACGGGAAAAATCGGTCGTAGCTTCAATCTTACCGTCCTCAACCAGACGAGCAAGGTCTTCGTTCACCACATCACCGATATAGTTCTCGCCACGGTTGACCATGTCAACCTTTTCTCGCTGCACGTCCATGCCGATAGTCTTGAACCCTGCCTTAGCTTTTTCGACGGCGAGAGGAAGCCCCACATAACCCAAGCCAACTGTTCCGCAAACCAAATTACGGGAATCGATTTTCTTGAGCAAATCTTGCCTGTTCACTTTTTTTCCTCTCCAGTAATAGACTCGATAATCTCGATTAGATGATCTGCGTGTCTCTTAAAAGAATACAACTCCGCAGTCGCTTCAGAGTTTTCACCCCAGCGCTTCATCGCCTCTTGGTCGGAAATCATATCCCGAATGGCTTGCGCAAACTCCGCCGGTGAATCAAACGATCTTTCAATACCGCAAGCATGCTTATTGATGACAGAATATGCCGAAGGAAGATTAGAGAGAATTGGCTTTCCGCTTGCCAAGTAATCAAACAACTTGTTCTGACTCATTCCATAACGGGATAGCTCCGTTTGCGAAGAAGAGTACAGCAATAGGAGTTGCGCCTTGTCCAGAACTGCCGGAACATCGCACTTCGGTACAGGCCCCGTAAAAACGATGTTGTCTATATTACGAGCTTTTGCCGCATCTCGCAGCCCATCAAGCTCCTCTCCGCCTCCCACAACCACGATATCAATGTCGTCTTGGCGCATTTCGTTTGCTGCCTCAACCAGAAAGCTCAAGCCATTTACTTTTCGAATCGAACCCGCATAAACAACCTTAGCTCTTCCGTTTCGTGCGTTCAGAATATCGATCGAACACTCGTGCTCTTCTTTGTTTCGTCTAAAAGCCTCAAGATCTACTCCGTTGTTAATGTGATGAATCTTCTCAGTGTTAATATTGCCCCCGCTTTGCACATCCCAGCCCTTTTCCTGAATGTACTGAGACCCGCCCTCCATAGTGAATATAAGTGCGTCCGCCCTCTCATAGGTTCTTCGCTCGTTCGCATACAGCAGCTTAGCCAGCATGCCATCGTCCTTTAAGTAGCCATAGACCACAAGAGTCTCTGGCCAAAGATCACGAGTTTCTATGACGCACTTGCAATCATATCTTCTTGCAAGCCTCAGAGCCGCTCGGTGGGCGAGCGGATGAACGGATGAACCAATGATGACGTCGGGATTTGCAAACGAGTCGGCAGCCCTTAAAACACCTCGATAATAGTCAAGCATATTGAGGATCCTTGCCATACCGTTTCCTTTATATGGTCTCGCACGAATGTGGACATAACTAACAGCCCCATCCTTCTTCACAACTACATCATTATCTTCCTCGATGCCGGGCACTTCGCTATCATGAAAAGAGCTCGCGCAAAAAATGAAGACGCTATAACCCTTGGCAGAAAGCTCTCTCGCCAAAGAGTAATGCCGCCCACCACGCCGCACAAGCATTGATGAGGCATAGTGATTCAGGATCCAAATTGTTTTACATGGTTGCACTTTTCGCTCCAATCGATTGTCGGCGCCAATTGTCCAGCCGGGCAAAATAAATACTTGTGGGCATTCTTCCAGCCCTTCATATGCGTCCGCAAAGACACTTCGTCAAAGAAACTACTCCTTTTCGTGGTCATGGCAAGATGGATGCGGACATATGACACATCTATCACTCAAATCCCATCGCCGCCCAATAACCCCGCTATGGTCTAGCGATGCCTCCTATTCGCAGCCTCTAAATTCCATGGCTTATCTTTCTTAATCAAAAGGGCGCTGGTCCAGAATCCGGCATTGCCACCGCTTACACCTTCCTTTACAAGCGGCTGACGACCTCATCAGCTCTCCTGCCACTTCTTTAAAGGCGTCTTGCATGCATGCAGCTCTTTTATTTTGAGAAGCACGTACCCGATCTAGCCGCATATCACCAAATCCCCAATGTACATGCCGCAAGAGTATACTAATCTTGGTAATTCGACTTTCCAATTACCGCACTGTCACGCATCAACGTGTACACGCCCCCATCATAACTCATGAACAACGGCTTCTTTCATTCCTCTCCTTCTGTATGGTTTCAGTCGCTAGATTGTCGCATTATTCTAGCTGCCAACCAAGCAACAAAAATTCGTTTCTCGAGAAAACGGTCTGCGAAACAACGCAACCATTAAAACCCCAAGAATGCAGCAAGCTATCGAAGAGATGCTTCTGCAGGAAGAGAATCTGCATGCCTGCATTAAAATAGTTGGTTAGCGTTTCCGCAATTAGGTTCATACCGGCAGAATGGCCAAAATTAAGCAAAGGCTCCAAGGACAACGGGTATAATGAAAGGGCCAATATGACAAATATACTTATTTTAAGCGCCGGCACGCGAAACAAAATTGTTCAGTATTTCAAGCAAGCGCTCAACGGCAAAGGTCGCGTGCTTGCCACAGACATGAGCGGCATGGCTCCAGCAATCTACGAGGCGAATCAATTTTTTGTCGTTCCTCCCATGTCTGATTCCGGGTATATCGATCATATTCTTCAGATTTGCAAAGATCAGTCCATTGATGGCATTCTTAGCTTAATTGATCCCGAGCTCAATCTGCTTGCAGAAAACGAAGTCGCCTTCTCCTCGCTCAGCACAACTGTTATAGGAAGCCCCCTCGATGCCTGCGAAAGATCCCTTGACAAATACAAGATGTATGAATGGTTAACCGAACACGGTTACAACTGCGCCAAAACATGGCTCAGCACTGATGAATTTTACGAAGATCTTGAGGCCGGGGTTGCCCGCTTCCCCGTATTCGTTAAACCGATCAGGGGATCGGCCTCGATAAGCATTTCTCAAATAGATGATCGGGAGATGCTCGATCTGGTCACTAAACACGAGACAAATCTGATAATTCAAGAGTACCTTGACGGCCAAGAGATAGGCGCCGATGTCTACATCGACATGCTGTCCAATGAAGTCGTGTCCATCTTCACAAAAAGGAAGCTAAAAATGAGAGCGGGCGAAACAGACAAAGCCGTCAGCTTCAAAGATCCTGATCTGTTTAACCTCATCGAAAGATTTGCTCTCGAGGCGGGCTATCGGGGCCAAATCGACATCGATATTTTTGATCTTGATGGGGAATATTATATCTCTGAGGTTAATCCTCGATTTGGAGGAGGATATCCCCATGCCTATGAATGTGGCTGTGATCACATGTCGCTGATTGCCAACAACCTTTGCGGCATAGCCAATAAGCCCGATATCGGCACTTACGATGAGGGGATATATATGATGAAATACAACGAAATGAAAATTGCAAAGGATATCGTAAAGTAACTTCTGTAAATTCATCGCTCCACTAAAGCAAGGGGGAATCGACACATGGCAGACAACGAACGCGTTCAGAAACTCTTAATATTGGGGAGCGATTACGGAACTATTGATATCGCTCGGCAGGCCAAAGACCGAGGAATATATGTCATAGCCACTGACCTCATGGAGACCTCTCCCACCAAAGAGGTGGCAAACGAGTCCTGGATGATCAGCACTACCGATTTAGATAAGTTGGAGCAATTGTGCCGAGAGCGCGACGTGGATGCCATCATAACTGGTGCGAGCGACTTCAATATTGAGAAGAGCCGCGAACTATGCAAGCGTTTAGGTCTTCCCCTGTACTGCGACAACGACGATGCATGGGAAATTTCCACGAACAAGCGGCTGTTCAAAGACTTGTGCAAGCAAACAGGCGCACCCGTTGCCGAGGACTACTTCCTCTCCGGCGAACCAACCGAAGAGGAACTCACGAAAATCCAGTTTCCTGTCGTCGTTAAGCCTGTTGATCTGAGCGGCAACCGCGGCATGAGCTACTGCTCAAACCCAGAAGAGCTAAAAGAGGCCTTCGCTAAGGCAAAAAAGGCGTCTGCCAACAGCACGATCATAGTGGAGAGAGAGCTGCACGGGCCGGAATTCTACGTAAATTACGCCATCGCTAACGGCGAGGCGATACTCCAGTTCTTCACCTCCGAGCACAATGAGCCCGGGCAACCCGACAACCTTTACTCGATCATAATCACAACGTCTTATCAACTTAAGAAATACCTAGATGAAGTGAACGATAAGGTTATTGAAACTTTCAAGAGAGCCGGTTGCCGCGAGGGTATTGCCTGGGTGGAAACTATCCTCGATGAAGACGGTTGTTTTTATCTCCTAGAGATGGGCTATCGCCATGGCGGAGACGTCCTGACGGCAGCATACCGTCACATCTGCGGCTTTGATACTATAGATTGGATGCTGGACATTTCTTGCGGCATAAAGCACTCCGCAGACGATTTGCCCAAGCCCTTGACGGATGTAACCAATGGCGTAGCCGCTGCCTACTATCTTTTCGCAAAAGAAGACGGCATAATAGCGGAAATCCAGGGTCTCGAAGAGGTCGAAAGCCATCCTAATATCAGTATGGATATTCCCAAGCGAGTCGGAGGGCAAGTTAGGGCCGATGGAGCCATGGGCATGGGCCGCCTTTACGGAAAAAATATCGACGAGCTTTGCAAGACTATCGACTATATCAACAATACCCTTTTTATCAACAATGCTGAAGGGCAAAACATGTTTGTTAAGTACACCGACCTTGGTTCTCTTCGAGATGAGCACCAAAAGGGACTTCGCCAATTCGGTGCCGATGTTGAAGAGGAAATCGCCTGATGCCCAAAGCTGACCTCGTTATTAAAAGAACAGCTGATTTCTTACTATCGCTTATAGGGGTTGTGCTCACGAGTCCTCTACTTGCCGTAATCGCTATAGGTGTAAAAGCGTCCTCTAAAGGCCCCGTCATCTTCAAGCAAAAGAGATTGGGGCTCAATGGAGGCACCTTTGAGATATACAAGTTTCGAACTATGGTGCCAAACGCGGAAAAGATGGGCGCGGGCGTAGTTGTAAACGAAAAAAGCGATAGCCGCATAACAGGCATAGGAAAATTCCTGCGCGCAAGTAGTCTTGACGAGCTCCCTCAGCTGATCAACGTTCTAAAGGGGGATATGTCACTTGTAGGCCCACGGCCACCAGTCACCTATCATCCCTACAATGGATACGACAGCTACCCCAGCCAGGCAAAGCGACGGTTTGACATGCGTCCAGGAATGACGGGGCTCGCTCAAGTGGAGCTTCCCGTAGACGCCACCTGGGAAGAAAGGATTGAAGCGGATATAATGTACGTAGATGATTATTCTCTTCTTCTAGATCTCGGGATTTTGGGACGAACCGTAGGCGCAGTTATGCATAGAGGCAGCTATTAGGATTCCAGTATGGATAAAACTCCTATTCAAAACCTTGGGAACCTTATGGGCAACTCTCTTTTCATGAAACGAGAGGATCTAATCCCCTACTCGTTCGGGGGAAATAAGGCCCGAAAAGCCTTCGAGTTCTTCCGAGAGATAGACGGCAATGGCCACGACTGTGTTATCACCTATGGCAGTGGAAGCTCTAATCATTGCCGGGTCGTTAGTAATCTTTGCGCCGAGAAAAAGCTTGAATGTTTTATCGTCAGCCCAATTGATACGCACCCATCCACTAACAGCATCATGACTCATCTTTTTGGAGCACGCACGATATATGTTCCAGTGTCTGAAGTAAGCGAAACAATCGAAAACCTTCTCGCAAGCCTTAAAGCTGATGGGAGAAAACCGTACTTTATTCCGGGAGGGGGCCACGGCAACCACGGAACAAAGGCGTATGTTGATTGCTACGAGGAAATACGCCTCCAAGAGCAAGAGCACGGGATCTTCTTTGATCGAATTTTCTTCGCTTCGGGAACTGGTACCACTCAGGCAGGTCTCGTCTGCGGCCAGTTTCTCAGGCAAGATAATCGAGAAATCATCGGTATCAGCATTGCACGAAAAAACCCCAGAGGGCGGAATGTCATTTTGGCCAGCATACGAGACTTTCTTGGAGAAAAGTATTCCGAGAACGCCATCCAACGAGCGACCATCTTTATTGATAGGTACACCGACAACGGATACGGTTACGACAGTCCCGAAATTCTTGAAACCATAAAAACCGTTTTAACCACTAGGGGCGTCCCACTTGATACTACCTACACTGGCAAAGCTTTTCACGGCATGATAGAGTTCATTAACGAGCGAGAAGTCAAAGGAGAAAATATCCTTTTTCTTCACACAGGTGGTACTCCTCTTTTTTTCGACACTCTCACCAAGCTCTAGCGTTACGAATCAGATCCTAGCTCATTTGGCGAGGTGGCCCTCTTTGTCTCTGATCTCTCATGCCAAAACTCTTTTATCATGCCTGTACACGCAAGAGCCATGATAAAGATAAAGGGAAATGCTGCCGCTATCGAGAAAGTTTGTAAGGCCTTTATACCCCCAGCAATAAGAAGCGCCAAGGCCACGAGCGCTTGCGCTACGCCCCAAATTAATTTCATGCTTGACGACGGAGTCTCGTTTCCGCTACTCGACATAACCCCAAGAACATATGTTGCAGAGTCAGCAGATGTGATGAAGAAAATTATGATAATGACCAATGCGAAAATTGAGAGAAAATCGCCCAAAGGAAAAGATCCCAAAACGGCAAACAGAGCGTTTTCGGGAACGCTCACAAGGCCAGAAAGGTACTCTACGGGAGCATCGACGGCAAAGGAAAGGCCCATTCCGCCAAAAATAGCAAACCACGCCATAGAAAGAAGAGCCGGAGC
>ERZ777306.2845-NODE-2845-length-20237-cov-51.458478_pt1 | contig 20237 bp, 17 predicted proteins | sample MGYA00374966_ERZ777306 | MGnify/ENA primary metagenome ERZ777306 (study PRJEB29329, sample SAMN06343882) | mouse gut metagenome | isolation source: Mouse cecum | place: Austria: Vienna | collected 2014-11-15 ...
TTAGGGCAAAGATACTAATTGTTGAGAAGCCCACATGATTTTATCGGTGAGCCCTTAAAAACAATATCTTGAGATAAATATGAGGTAATAAAAAAAAGCCCCTTAATGTTTGTAAGGGGTTAATAATCAGAAAGTAGTGGGTACGAGAATCGAACTCGTATTACATGCGTGAGAGGCATGTGTCCTAACCGTTAGACGAACCCACCGGAGTTTTAGTTGATTTAAAAAGAGCTAAGTTTTAGGACTTAGCTCTTTTTATATTGAGATTTTGCGGAAGCTGGGGGATTCGAACCCCCGGTACCCTTACGAGTACGTCAGTTTAGCAAACTGGTGGTTTCAGCCACTCACCCAAACTTCCTTGAACCCGCATTCTCTCTCAAATGCGGTGCAAAGATAAGGGGAAGTTTTCGACTATGCAAATCTTTTAGCAAGATTTTTTTTACTGTTTTTTTGAGAAAGGAGATAACATCTTATGTTTCAAATATTAAACGGGAGAATTTTTTTTTCGGTGTCTTTGGCTTTTGGGTGGATGGGGAAGGAGGTTGAAACATATTGACGCTATCCGCTCACAATAGTGGCGGCATTTTTATATAATAGGGTAACTATGTTGACTGGATATTGATATTATAGGGATACAGAAAAAAGAGCAGAGGAATAGGCACAAAAAAAAGGCTATCTATCCCAGACAGCCAATCTTTTTTGTTAACCTTAAATCTAATACTATGAAAAACACATTGCAAATGTACGAACTTCTGTGAATTTAGCAAATAAAACAAGGAAAAACGCATGTTTTATAACATTGATTAAATATTTGATTCTTCAATTCTATATTTATTAAGTTTTTCGGTGCTCTGAATGCTATATTCCCAATATTTATCACATAATTTCAGATAACTGGCTTCAGCGCTTTTGCCACCTAAGGAAATGGCATACATCTTTGTCTGTCTGGCTTTTGCCCGCTCTATGCTTTTGGCTAACATATTATCGACAGGATGCATTTCAAAGTCGGACACTGTGATGATGTCTGCTTCCATATATCCTTCTTTGCTGATTTTTCGCAAAGCATGAGTGATAACGGGTCCCATATCCGTGCCACCATGAAAAGACTGGCTCAGGAAATCAACAAGACGGTCGAAGCTACTTCCCAAATCGGTGATTTCAATACATTCAATATCATCCGAGAAAAGGATGATATAGCATTTCCGATGTTGTACTTCCGTCAGTTCGGCGATGGCGAGCAAGGTTGACTTCGCGATTCTTTCCCGTTCTCCCGCCATAGAACCGGAAGTGTCCAGGCAGACGATGAAAGGGCCTTCAGCTTCTTCGGAGACTTCATTTCCTGCCGTTTTCTTGTCATTGATAGCTTGCTTTTCGTGCGATTGGTAATCGATGACTTGAAGCCGTTTCTCTATAAAACGTTCGAAGAATACGGTTTGCAGGCTTTTTTCTGCCAGGTAGCAATATTCGAGAGGGAGAAGGCTGTTCAAATCGTTTCCTTCACTGATGCCTGTAATATCACTGCGTGTGGCATGGGACACGATTTGCTCCCGATGAATGCCCGCAGTCATTTTGAAACGTTTCCGGCTGCTTTGATGCTTCTTTCCCAATATCTCCACCAATTCGCGGATTGCAGGATTCCGTTTGATGGTTTCTTCGTATTCCAGGATTTGTTCCGCTATCTGTTTGTGGTTGCGGAGCAGCCAGACGAGGCGTGAACCGCCGCGCACTGGAAGATGTTTGGAGAGTGACAGTTGAAGACGGTAAAAGTCATCACAGAGCTGTTCGATATGCTCCATTTGGTAGTTGAACTCGTTGTTTGAGAGCAACGTATGCCATTTGTCGAAAAAGAGAGCACGCAGAGCTTTCCATTCCTTGGAACGCGGGCTGATAACGGCAAAACGTTGGAGATAATATTTCACGTTCAGGTCTACCAGGTGATATTTCATGGAAAAGGGATAAGCGCTGTTCTTCAGAAATTGGAGAAACTTGGCATCGGACGCTTCATCCATTTCGTAGAAATATTCCCATTGCGATGCATAACGGGAATAGAAATCCTGCAAAGAGGGTTGTGTATGGCGAAAATACTGATGAATATCCGCATCCAGTTCTTCGGGGCGGATAATCAAATTGTGCAGTTGTTCGTCATACACGTCGTAGGCTGTCCTCTGCAATTTCTCGTAGTAGATGTCTTGCAGGTGTTTGAGCCTAATACTCTCTGTTCTCTTGTTCATGGGCATGGGCGATGATGCGAAGCTCGTTCCGGTAGTTTTCGATGATATGTGCAGTCTCTCCTAAAATCCGTTTTATCTTGCTTTTCTGCGACGGACTTAGGAAAAGATGTTCTTTCGTATATGCAGTCTCCCGTTCTGAAATCGTCTTATATTCCACTTCCAGCTGATGGAGCAGGTCGATGACTTCCTGCAAGGTGAATTCGAACGGAGTACTGTCATCTTGCTGTGCCGACAGAGGGGTACAATTATCGTAGCATAATAGCGGATACTCTTGGTTGTTGACAAAAACAGAGCGCCTTCCTTTTCGGAGAGAATAGATGTTTTTTTGTGCAACGTTCCTGTTTTTTACGAAGTCGTAGGCTTTCAGGATTTTGTTGACAGGGCGAAACTTGTCTTGCTGGATATAGAATAGCCGATTGCTGTCTTTTTTCAGAGATTGGTAGTCCGAAGCAAATATGAGCAGGTTTCCGGCGATATGATATCCCTCGATGCGATGATAAAATGTATCTACCACCTGGATTCCCGGGTCACTGAGTTCCCGCAGGCTATGTTCGGATTTCATATTTTCTTTCAAGCTATCCAGTTTCTGTTCCAGCCTTTTTTCGCCTAACAGATAAGCATGGATACCCCGTGTTATGGATTGTTCTACCATTTCTTCGATAATGGGCAATTGGGCGACTTCGTCCCACAGGCAGGCACTCATCAAGAGACAATCGGAAAAGTGGATTCCCGCAGACTCGTTCAGATAGGCGGAAGTGCGGAGCAGGCCTACTATTTTCTTCCAGCGGCGGTCGGATATATAGATGGGCGGGGTATTTTCATCGCGTCCTGTGTTATACAGCTCTATTTCCCGTTTGATATTATGAATCAGTTCGAAGATTGTATAATGGATTCCTACTTTTTCACTTTCAGCTTGTATTTTAGAGTATAACTCATCGTTTATCTGGAGTTCCTCGGGAATTTCGGGTTCCATCTCTTTCGTGGAAGAAATCATCTGGTCGAAAGCATATTCCTGCTCGATGCATCCTACAAACTGGCGAACCAGGAAACGGTCGTACAATGCTTCCAGTCCCTCACCTTTGGCGGGTAGTTCGTTGGAAGCGGCAATCAAGGCTTTCAGAGGTACGCGCACCGTGAACTGTCCGTTGCGATATATTTTTTCATTGATAACCGTCAGGAGTGAATTCTGAATGGCAGGTCCGGCTTTCCATATTTCATCCAGGAAAACAATCGTAGCCGTGGGCAAATACCCTTTTGTGATGCGTTCGTATGTATCTTCGTCCTTCAACTTGGATATGGAAACAGGGCCGAATATTTCGTCGGGTGTACTGAAACGGGACATCAGATACTCGAAAGCGTCCGCATCCTTGAAAGCAAGCTTGAGCCTTCGAGCCACCAGACTCTTGGCTACCCCCGGGGGACCCAACAGAAAGATGCTCTCACCTGCCATAGCTGACAGCAGGGAAAGTGCGATGGTATGTTCCTTTTCAAATACTCCCTCGTTGAGAGCCTTTAGTAATTGGGTGATATGCGATTTGATAGACTTCATGCGACAGATGATTTTATGTGTTGTCAGTGGGGGACAAAGATACAAGAAATCCTTGAAATGAACTTCATAATTCCTTGAAACGAATTTTATCAGTTCCGGAAGCTTTAGGGGATTTCCTCTCGACAAGTAGGAATTTTCAGTTTTATGGGGAAATTTCATTCTATACTTTTGTCATATCGAAAGATAAATGATAGATAAATAACCATTAAAAATAAAAGAATATGAAAACGAACACATTCGGATACTTAGGCTTGGCTTTGATGGCCGTATTGATGATAAGCTTTACTTCTTGCGAAGTAGAAATTGACAGCTTTTATGATGATGACAATATTAGCGGAGGTTATTACAATCGTTCTGTCGATTTATGCAGCCGCACGTGGGCGAGTTCTTATTGGGATATAGATGGTAACTATTGCCGTCAGGAACTGGATTTCTTTTTAGATCGTACAGGAATTGATTATATACGGGTGAAGTATCCCAACGGATACGTAGAGGAATTTGAATATAAATTCCGTTGGAGCTGGGATAACTACGCACAGACCTCTATCCGTATGTCTTATGGACCGAATGATGTATCATATCTGGATGACGTATATATCGGTGGCAACAGGTTGAGCGGTTATCTGGATGGACGGAATAACTTTGTGGAATATCAGGGGAAAAGATAACAAAGAATATGTAATGGGACAATAGGTGAAAAGTCTGTAAATGTCAATATGCGGGTAAAAAGAGAAAGGATAATAAAGTAAAGACAGAAGTTTTACAAAGATTAAAAACAAAATAATAGGTAAGGCGGTAAAAGGGTTGCCAATAAGATTTCAGGATATTAAGAATCAGACTATATATGGGGCGCGAAATGAAAGCTAAAAGTTTTGAATGGGACTAAATAGTTTTTATCTTTGCGCCCTATTAGTTTAAATATACATGGAGTGGTTATATAGTTTATTTCTCGAACATTCTGCTTTACAGGCTGTTGTGGTACTTTCGCTGATTTCAGCAATAGGTCTGGGGCTGGGAAGAGTGCATTTCTGGGGAGTTTCCTTGGGAGTCACTTTTGTTTTTTTTGCGGGTATTCTTGCCGGGCATTTCGGGCTTTCGGTGGATGCGCAGATGTTGAATTATGCAGAAAGTTTTGGACTCGTCATATTTGTTTATTCCCTTGGGCTGCAAGTGGGACCCGGTTTCTTCAGCTCTTTCCGTAAAGGCGGAGTGACGTTGAACATGTTGGCGCTCGGAGTCGTTCTTTTAGGAACATTGCTGACGGTGGTAGTCAGTTATGCCACGGGTGTGTCCCTTCCCGATATGGTTGGTATCCTTTGTGGCGCAACGACCAACACTCCGGCATTAGGAGCTGCACAACAGACCTTGAAACAGATGGGAATGGAGAGCAGTACGCCTGCTTTGGGATGTGCGGTGGCTTATCCGATGGGAGTAGTCGGTGTAATTCTTGCCGTTTTATTAATTCGCAAAGTACTGGTTCGCAAAGAAGACTTGGAGATAAAAGAGAAAGATGATGCGAACAAAACTTATATTGCAGCGTTTCAAGTACACAATCCTGCTATTTTCAATAAGAGTATAAAGGATATTGCTCATATGAGTTACCCGAAGTTTGTCATCTCCCGTTTGTGGCGGGATGGGCATGTCAGTATCCCGACTTCCGATAAAGTATTGAAAGAAGGAGACCGCCTGCTGGTGATAACTGCTGAGAAAGATGCTTTAGCCTTGACCGTTCTTTTCGGGGAACAGGAAAATACGGATTGGAACAAAGAGGATATTGACTGGAACGCGATTGACAGCGAACTGGTTTCCCAGCGTATCGTCGTCACTCGTCCTGAGTTGAACGGAAAGAAGCTGGGCGCCCTCCGGTTGAGAAATCATTATGGGATTAATATCAGCCGAGTTTACCGTTCGGGGGTGCAACTGCTTGCCACTCCGGAATTGATACTTCAGTTGGGCGACCGCTTGACAGTAGTAGGAGAGAAGGCGGCCATTCAAAATGTGGAGAAAGTACTGGGTAATGCTGTCAAGAGTTTGAAAGAGCCTAATCTGGTGGTTATATTTATCGGTATCGTGTTGGGATTGGCATTGGGTGCCATTCCTTTTTCCATTCCGGGTGTCAGCACTCCCGTGAAGCTGGGATTGGCGGGTGGACCGATTATTGTCGGTATCCTTTTGGGTACGTTCGGACCGCGGATACACATGATTACCTATACTACTCGCAGCGCAAATCTGATGCTCCGTGCACTGGGACTTTCTATGTATCTCGCCTGTTTGGGGCTGGATGCCGGAGCACATTTCTTCGACACTGTATTCCGCCCGGAAGGCTTGTTATGGATTGCTTTGGGAGCCGGATTGACGATTGTCCCGACAGTCTTGGTAGGCTTTATAGCCTTCAAGATGATGAAGATAGATTTCGGTACGGTGTCCGGTATGTTGTGCGGAAGTATGGCGAATCCGATGGCGTTGAATTATGCAAATGATACAATCCCCGGTGACAATCCGTCCGTAGCTTATGCGACAGTATATCCGCTGTGTATGTTTCTGCGGGTGATTATCGCGCAAGTGTTGTTGATGTTCTTGTTAAATTGAAAATTAAGAATTAAAAATTGAGAAATAATAGACTTGTGTCATAAAAGTACTATATTTATTACGAATAACCGAATCGTATGATTCCAAACAAAGAACATTAAGAAGTAAAATAATTGGTAATTAGTAAATTGTAATAAAATAAAATGACTGCTCAAAGTAATATAACTCCTGAAAGTATTGTGAGCGACCTTCGCTATCTGCAACTGCTTTCCCGAAGTTTTCCTACGATTGCCGATGCAAGTACGGAAATAATCAACCTGGAAGCTATCTTGAATCTACCGAAGGGGACGGAGCATTTCCTGACAGATATACATGGTGAATACGAAGCCTTTCAACATGTGCTGAAAAATGCGTCAGGTGCGGTAAAACGTAAAGTGAATGAAATATTCGGTAATACTCTCCGTGAGTCGGAAAAGAAAGAAATCTGTACTCTGATTTACTATCCCGAAGAAAAGCTCCAACTCGTGAAAGCACGTGAAAAGGATTTGGATGACTGGTATCTGATAACGTTGAACCAACTGGTGAAAGTCTGCCAGAATGTATCGTCCAAGTACACCCGCTCCAAAGTGCGTAAATCCCTGCCTGCCGAATTTTCTTATATCATACAGGAACTGTTGCACGAATCTTCCATTGAACCGAATAAACATGCTTATATCAATGTGATTATCAGTACGATTATTACTACAAAGCGTGCGGATGATTTTATCATTGCCATGTGCAACTTGATTCAGCGTCTGACTATCGACTCTCTTCATATTGTAGGTGATATCTACGACCGTGGCCCGGGCGCTCACATTATTATGGATACTTTGTGCAATTATCATAACTTTGATATTCAATGGGGCAATCATGACATTCTTTGGATGGGTGCTGCTTCCGGCAATGACAGTTGTATTGCTAACGTTATCCGCATGTCTATGCGTTATGGCAATCTGGCAACACTTGAAGATGGTTACGGAATCAACTTGCTTCCCTTGGCTACCTTCGCCATGGATACTTATGCTGATGACCCTTGTTCCATCTTTATGCCGAAAATGAATTTTGCCGATGCTCATTATAATGAAAAGACTTTGCGCCTGATAACCCAGATGCACAAGGCTATCACTATTATCCAGTTTAAACTGGAAGCTGAGATTATCGACCGTCGTCCGGAGTTTGGGATGGCAAACCGCAAACTGCTGGAGAAGATAGATTTTGAGCGTGGCGTCTTTGTCTATGAAGGTAAAGAATATGTGCTTCGCGATACGAACTTCCCGACCATAGACCCTGCTGACCCTTATCGTTTGACGGATGAAGAGCGCGAACTGGTGGAGAAGATTCATTATTCGTTTATGAATAGTGAGAAACTGAAGAAGCATATGCGCTGTCTGTTTACATATGGCGGAATGTATCTGGTTTCCAATTCTAACCTTCTTTATCATGCTTCTGTGCCTTTGAATGAAGATGGCAGCTTCAGGCATGTCAGGATACGGGATAAGGAATACTGGGGGCGCAAATTGTTGGATAAGGCCGACCAATTGATTCGTACCGCATATTTTGATGAAGATGGGGAAGAGGACAAGGAATTTGCAATGGACTATATCTGGTATATGTGGTGCGGCCCGGAAGCTCCTTTGTTCGACAAGGATAAGATGGCTACTTTCGAACGTTATTTTGTGGACGACAAAGAGTTGCATAAAGAGAAGAAGGGGCATTATTATACGCTGCGTAACCGGGAAGATATATGTGACCAGATATTGGCCGAGTTCGGGGCTTTAGGTCCTCATTCGCATATTATCAATGGTCACGTACCTGTGAAAACGATTCAGGGAGAGCAACCTATGAAAGCCAATGGCAAGCTTTTCGTTATTGATGGCGGATTCTCAAAAGCTTATCAGCCGGAAACGGGAATTGCGGGATATACGCTTGTTTATCACTCTCATGGGATGCAGCTTGTGCAGCATGAACCGTTTCAGTCTCGTCAGAAAGCTATTGAAGAGGGCTTGGATATTAAATCGACTAACTTTGTTTTAGAGTTTAACTCCCAGCGGATGATGGTGAAGGATACCGATAAAGGGAAAGAGCTTGTGACGCAAATTCAGGATTTGAAGAAGTTGCTTGTAGCTTATCGTACGGGTTTGATTAAAGAAAAGGTGTAATAGATAAGTCATACATTATATAATAGATAAGCCCTGTAAGAACGATGAATTTGAAGTCTCATTCTTACAGGGCTATTCCTTTTTTTTTCTAGTGAGCTTGTAGTTTATTATTTCTTTCTTTTAGAGATGAGACTAACTTAGAAAAGAATAATACCCGCTTCGATAATGGCTCCTTTATCGTAATTGCTTGATTTATTATAGAACCTGGTCAAACCATAACCACCTGTCGCGAAGACACCGAATCTCTTGGTGAACTGATATTCCAAATTAGCACGTGCCTGCAATGCGTACAGGCGTCTTGGAATTACTTCATCTTTATTGTCACAAGCTTCTATATGCTGGTATCCGAGGTCACTACTAATGGAGAGCCCTTTATAAATAGGAAGAGACAGCCCGGCACGATAGGACGCACTCATAGAAAACTTGTCATTCAGTCCTTGGTACATGGAACCCATTCCCAAAATCGTATAGAATAATTGGTTCTTGAAGCGTACACCTACATTGGCAGGAGTCGCATTACCGCCATATACCATCATCTGTATTCTTGTATTAGGATTCGCGTTGACCAATCCTAATTGAAGTCCTTTCATATCTTCCCTGTAATAGTTGACAAGACCAATCTGTAGTCCACGGGCTTTTGTAGCGTAATTGCACAATGCTATTTGCATGCCATTCAACTTTGTAGCCGTAATATTGGCAATGCCGGCTATTTGCAGACCATTCATGTTTTCGCCTGCCACATTCAAAAGTCCGGAAGTCATCATACCATTGAAACTCTGTCCTGTGATATTCGCTGCACCGGAAAAGTGGACACCTGAAGCCATATTCCCCGTCACATTCATAAAACCGCTTATCATTACTCCCGAGGTGTTGTCTCCACCGATACCGGTAAGTCCGGCAATGGTTACTCCTCGTGTACCGTCACCGGTTATATTAACCAGTCCGGCAGTGGAAAATCCTACCGTATTGTCTCCACTGATGTTGCTGATACCGGCTATTTGAACGCCTCGCATTGTTCCACCTGCCAAGTTTGCCAATCCTGTAATCTGAACACCGTTCATATCACCGTGGATTACGCTTCCCAATGCGTTGATTCCTATCCCATTCAGACGATTCATAGTCGACAACAGACCGATATTCACATAAGTAGTCTGCGTACTGTCATGCGGTTGCGTGCAAATATCTTTCCAAATGGAAATATTAATACCGGCACTCTTGTTCTGCGCCGGCAAACAAACGGCAGCCATTAGGATAGCTGCCGTGATTATTGTTTTCTTTATCTTCATTCTATATCTCTTTATCTTCGGTTTAAGTTATATTCTTCTATGCCATGTTTAGTAGCCTTAACCTTTAGCTTCCTGATACAAATACCGTTTGATGCTCTTCTTCGGTGTCTTTTCGAATTCCTCGGGATAAATTTTCATCTTGGAAACCTGGCTATATGCCGGCAGCATTGTATTCAGTGCCACCCGGTTTTCTTCCATTACCCGTTCGATGTCCTCATTCTTCAGACCATGGGCGAAAGCGTCGTCAAAATCCGGATAAACAAGACCGACGAGTTTTTCGTTCTGTTGAACGATGATACTTTCGGCTACGTACGGCATATTATTCAGTTTATCTTCGATTTCTTCAGGATAAATGTTCTGCCCACTTGCGCTGAGAAGCAGGTTTTTGCTGCGTCCCTTGATAGTTACATTGCCTTCGGCATCCATCAATGCGAGGTCGCCTGTGTGCAGCCAACCGTCTTTATCGATAACTTCTTGTGTAGCTTCCTCATTCTTGTAATATCCCAACATTACATTCGGACCTTTACATACAATTTCTCCGACGATATTCTCCGGGTCGGAAGACAGAATCCGTACATCCATACGGGGGGCAGCCTTTCCGCAAGAACCCGGCTTGAATTTTGTCCAGTCTTCGTAGCAGATAATCGGGCCGCATTCCGTCATTCCATATCCTACCGTATAAGGGAAATCAATCATTTTCAAGAATTGTTCCACTTCCTGGTTGAATGCAGCTCCCCCGATGATAATTTCTTTGAAGTTCCCACCGAATGCTTTTATCATCTCCTCGCGTACTGTTGCTTTGATTTTATCATTGATGATAGGTACTTTCAACAATATCTTCATAGCAGGAGTTTCAAGTTTTGGAAGTACGGTCTTTTTTATGATTTTTTCGATGATGAGCGGGACAGCCACAATCAAGCTGGGTTTAACTTCTTCAAATGCCTGGAAGATGATTTTCGGACTCGGCATGCGGGTCAGGAAGTAAATGTGGCATCCGACGGCAAACTCGTAAAGAAATTCGAAAGCCAATCCGTACATGTGCGCCATAGGAAGCATGGATACGATTTTATTTCCGGCTTCCAAATCCAACGCATCAAATGCAAATCTGGTATTCGACCACAAACTGCGGTAGGGGAGCATTACTCCTTTGGAATAACTGGTCGTACCGGAAGTATAATTGATAACGGCTAATTCTTCGGGGGCGTCTTTATGATATGCGACATGTTCTTTTCGGAAGTTTTTGGGGTATTTCTTACCGAACATTTCATTCAGATGTTCGCGGGCGTAAGTCAGGCGTTCGCTGCGTGATACCAGCAGGCTGAAATCGTTCATCATCAGGATACCTTCCAATAGCGGCATTGCCGATTCGTTCAGGTTTTCCCATACCATGTCTCCTACAAGTAGCAATTTCGCTTCGGAGTGGTTGACGATGTTGTGCACATTGTCTGCTTTAAACTCATGGAGAATAGGCACGATAACCGCTCCGTATGTCAGCGTAGCCAAGAAAGTTACTCCCCAATGTGAACTGTTTCTTCCGCATACGGCAATCTTGTCTCCCTTGCGGATTCCACTTTCTTCAAAAATGATATGGAGTTTTTCGATTTTGCGAGCTACGTCTTTATACTGTAGGGTGGCACCCTTGTAATCGGTCAGGGCATCCAAGTCCCAATTATTCTTGATACTGTTTTCAATGTAAGCTATAAAACTTTGTTCCATTGTTTTTGCACATTTGGTATTAACAAGTACAAATATAACAATTAAATTAAGAATGAAGAACTGCGAGTGAAGAATTTTTGGGTAGAGGGGGGAAGAGGGAGAAAATCTGTGATATGCTATAAGCTAAAATAATGATGCTGATAGCATATCAACAGATTTTTTACTTCTTATTTCAAGTACCATTCGTACATTTTTCGTACGCCTTCCTCGATTTCGATTTTATGATGCCATCCGAGCGCGTGCAGCTTTGAAGGGTCGGTCAGTTTCCGCATAGTGCCGTCCGGTTTACTGCTGTCGAAAGTCAGTTTACCTTGATATCCTACGGTTTCTACGATACTTTCGGCTAGTTGGTGGATTGTGATTTCCTTACCGGTTCCGATGTTGATATGGCAGTTACGAATGTCTTTGTCACCTTCTTTATAGGTATCCTTGAAGTCCACATGTTCCATGACGAATACGCTGGCGTCTGCCATTTCTTCGCTCCAAAGGAATTCACGAAGCGGAGTGCCTGTACCCCAAAGCGTCACTTCCGTGTCGCTGATACCATATTTTCCTAGAATAGCGAGGATTTCTTCTTTGGAGCTGTCACCATTGACGCCTTCTACCGGACGCAGGTTCATATCCTTGCGTACAGCTTCCCAATTGCCTTCTTTCAAACAGTGAGCCAGATGGATTTTTCGAATCATGGCAGGCAATACATGGCTACGTTCCAAATCGAAATTATCATTCGGACCGTAGAGATTGGTCGGCATTACAGCGATATAGTTTGTGCCATATTGCAGGTTGAAACTTTCGCACATCTTTAATCCGGCAATTTTGGCAATGGCATACGGCTCATTGGTGTATTCCAGCGGAGAGGTGAGTAGCACACCTTCTTTCATGGGCTGTTCAGCATCACGCGGGTAAATACACGTACTACCTAGAAAGAGCAACTTCTTCACATTGTGACGGAAACTTTCTCCAATCACATTCTGCTGAATCTGCAAATTCTTGTAAATAAAGTCGGCACGGTAGATGCTGTTTGCCATGATGCCTCCTACAAAGGCGGCGGCAAGGAATACATACTCCGGTTTTTCTTCATCAAAGAACTTGCGGACAGCTGCACCATCCAGTAGGTCAAGTTCCTTATGGGAACGACCTATCAGATTGGTATATCCTTTATCTTGCAAATTTTTCCAGATAGCAGAGCCTACAAGACCGCGGTGTCCTGCTACATATATCTTTGCATTCTTTTCCATTTTTATCTTATTTTATTCTCACCACAGATTAATGTTTGGTGGCTATCATGCGTTTTACCTTCTCCATATCGTGGCGGACCATGATACTTACCAGTTCTTCGAATGAAGTCTTGCACGGATTCCATCCCAATAAAGTTTTCGCTTTAGTCGGGTCGCCCAACAATTGTTCCACTTCCGACGGACGGAAATATTTGGGGTCAACTTCTACCAAAGTCTTTCCGGTAACTACATCGATGCCTTTTTCGTTCACGCCTTCACCTTCCCAACGAAGTTCGATACCTGCCTCTTTGAAAGCCAGTGTCGCAAACTCGCGTACAGTGTGCATTTCTCCTGTAGCAATTACGAAATCTTCGGGAATATCATGTTGCAGAATCAGCCACATACATTCTACATAATCCTTGGCATATCCCCAATCGCGGCGTGCATCCAGATTACCTAAATACAGTTTGTCTTGTTCTCCCTGCGCGATACGTGCGGCAGCCAAAGAAATCTTACGGGTAACGAAGGTTTCGCCACGGCGTTCGCTCTCATGGTTGAACAAGATACCGTTTACAGCGAACATACCGTAACTTTCACGGTAATTCTTAGTAATCCAGAAACCATATTGTTTGGCTACCCCGTACGGAGAGCGGGGATAGAACGGAGTTGTTTCTTTTTGTGGCACTTCCTGCACCTTGCCGAACAATTCGGAAGTAGAAGCCTGATAGATGCGGGTTTTCTTTTCCAGTCCCAGGATGCGTACTGCCTCGAGCATACGCAGTGTGCCGACAGCATCCGCTTCGGCTGTGTATTCGGGAACGTCGAATGAAACTTTTACGTGGCTTTGGGCGGCCAGATTGTAGATTTCATCCGGTTGCACCTGTTGGATAATACGGATTAACGAACTGGAATCTGTCATATCCCCATAATGCAGATTGATAGTACGTTTTTGTTTCATGTCGCGCACCCACTCGTCAAAATACAAATGTTCAATACGTCCTGTATTGAACGAAGAAGAACGACGGAGAATACCGTGTACTTCGTAACCTTTTTGCAATAAAAACTCGGCAAGATAAGAACCATCCTGCCCGGTGATGCCTGAAATTAGGGCTTTTTTCATACGCTATGTTTTTAATAATTGAAAATGTGGGTGCAAATGTCGGCATTTTTTGCTGTATATGCAAACCACTTTTCATTTATTTTTCAGCACAGTTGTTCAGCACGGTTTTTGCCCACCATTTTGTCGATAATCAGCGCAATAGCTCCGTCACCGGTGACGTTGCAGGCTGTTCCAAAACTATCCATTGCAATGTAAAGAGCAATCATCAAGGCTTGAGCCGATTCATCGAAGCCGAGCATGGATTGAAGGATTCCCAAAGCAGCCATGATAGCCCCGCCCGGAACGCCCGGTGCAGCCACCATCGTGATTCCCAGCATAAAGATAAAACCGACAAAGAGGGGGAAGTCGAACGGTATTCCTTGCATCAGCATCAATGCCAGTGCGCAAGCTACGATTTTCAGCGTACTGCCCGACAAATGAATCGTGGCACATAGCGGAATCACGAAGCCTGCAATATCTGCCGACACTCCGTTTTTCTTCGTCTGTTCCAGTGTCACGGGGATTGTAGCGGCTGATGATTGTGTGCCCAATGCCGTGAAATAAGCCGGCGTCATCTTGCCGAGCAGTTTGAACGGATTCTTGCGTACAAACAGTGCCGCAATGGAGTATTGGAAAACCAACAGGAATATATGCAGGACAAAGATTACTCCGATGATTTTGATAAATACCATCAAGATAGAATATACTTGTCCCGAATGTGTCATATTCAGGAAAATGCCGAAGATGTAAAGCGGCAATAAAGGCAGAATCACCGCACTAATCATGCGGACGATAATCTTCTGAAAATCCCGTGTCACATTCTTCAACGCATCGCTGTTCAGCGAAGCGAGCCCTAACCCGAGCGTGAAAGCGAGAATCAAAGCCGTCATCACATTCATCAACGGGGGATGGATACGGAGAAGTAGGGGAGAATCCCTTGTGCCTCGCTCACCTCTTCGAGTGGCGCACCCGGTTCGATAAGCGACGGAAATATCGTGACTCCGGTAAAATAGGAGAGAAAACCTGAAAACAGAGTAGCCCCGTAAGCAATCAGAGCAGTGATGAGCAGCATCTTTCCCGCGCCTTTGCCAATGTCGGCAATAGCCACAGCGACCAGTCCGAGGATAATCAACGGAATGGAGAAATTCAGAAATTCACTGAAAATACCGTTGAAAGTGACGAATATCCGTACCAGCGGAGCCGGGAAAAAAGTGCCGATGGCAATGCCTAGAATGATAGCGATGACAATACGGGCCAGTAAACCGATTTTGATTTTCTTCATTTCTGTTTCTATTTGTTGCCCGCAAAAATAATATTTTAATCTAAATATATCGAACAAATGTTCATTTCAATTGTTACTATGACAAACATTATTACAAAATATACAAGTTATGGCAAATCAGAATAAAACAGATATAGGGCTTATCGGCTTGGCTGTGATGGGCGAGAATCTTGCTTTAAACATGGAGAGTAAGGGATGGTATGTATCGGTTTATAACCGTACCGTTCCCGGAGTGGAAGAAGGAGTAGTAGACCGCTTTATGAACGGCCGGGCAAAAGGCAAAAATATCGAAGGATTCACAGATATAAAAGCTTTTGTAGACTCAATAGCTACTCCCCGGAAAATAATGATGATGGTTCGTGCCGGAAGTCCGGTAGACGAACTGATGGAGCAGCTTTTCCCATTGCTCTCATCCGGTGATATTCTTATCGACGGTGGTAATTCCAATTACGAGGATACCAACCGCCGTGTCGAGCTTGCCGAATCGAAAGGTTTCCTTTTCGTCGGCAGTGGCGTGTCCGGTGGTGAAGAAGGGGCTTTGAACGGTGCTTCCATCATGCCCGGCGGTTCGGAAAAAGCATGGCCGGAAGTGAAACCGATTCTTCAGAGCATTGCGGCAAAAGCGCCGGACGGTACTCCTTGCTGCCAATGGGTAGGCCTGGCTGGTTCCGGTCACTTCGTGAAGATGATTCACAACGGTATCGAATATGGTGACATGCAACTGATTGCCGAAGCCTATTGGGTAATGAAGAAACTGCTCGATTTGAACAATGAGGAAATGGCAGACGTTTTCGCCCGTTGGAACGAAGGCAAACTTCGCAGTTACCTTATCGAAATTACTGCCAACATCTTGCGTCATAAAGACAAAGCCGGCGGTTATCTCATTGATAAGATTCTGGACGCTGCCGGACAGAAAGGAACAGGCAAATGGTCGGTCATCAATGCTATGGAACTCGGCATGCCGTTAGGACTGATTGCCACAGCCGTGTTTGAACGCAGTCTCTCCGCCCAGAAAGATTTGCGCCGCCTGGTTTCCAAACAATTCCAGTGCCAAGATACACAACCTATATATAATAAGGTGGAACTCGTCAAGGATATTTTCTCCGCTCTTTATGCTTCCAAGCTCGTCTCCTATGCCCAAGGATTCGCTGTGTTGCAACGTGCTTCCGACGCTTTCGCTTGGCATCTCGACTTGGCTTCCATTGCCCGTATGTGGCGTGGTGGATGCATCATCCGCAGCATATTCCTGAACGACATTGCAGCCGCCTTCGAAGCCACCGACAAGCCTAAGCACTTGTTGTTGGCTCCTTATTTCAAGGAAGAGATGAAAACGTTACTTCCCGGTTGGAAGAGCCTCGTGGCCGAAGCTATGAAAGAAGAACTTCCTGTTCCTGCTTTCTCTTCCGCCTTGAACTATTTCTATTCGCTCACTTCTGCCGATTTGCCCGCCAACCTTGTACAGGCACAGCGTGACTATTTCGGCGCGCATACTTTCGAACGTAAAGACGAGTTGCGCAGACAGTTCTTCCACGAAAACTGGACGGGCCACGGTGGCGATACGAAGTCAGGCACGTACAATGTCTGACAGGATATGATGAGTGATAAGATTGTTTTATAAGTAAGAAATAAAAAAGCGACAATGGATAAATTTGCAATGATTATCTTCGGTGCGTCCGGCGACCTTACCAAGCGTAAATTGATGCCCGCCCTTTGCTCCCTCTTCTGCGAGAAGCGGTTGACCGGAGATTACAGTATCGTGGGTATCGGGCGTACAATCTACTCTGACGAGGATTACCGTTCATATATATTAGGTGAACTTCAGACTTTTGTGAAGTCTGAAGAACAGGATGCGGCATTGATGGATGCCTTTGTCTCTCATTTGTATTACCTGCCAATGGACCCAGCAAAAGAAGAAGGTTACCTGACACTTCGTCAACGGCTGGTAGAGTTGACCAACGAGGTAGATCTTGACAACCTGCTGTTCTATCTTGCCACTCCGCCGTCACTTTATGGCGTAGTGCCCCTGCATCTGAAAGCAGCCGGACTCAATACTCCTCATTCACGTATCATTGTTGAGAAGCCTTTCGGCTACGACCTCGAATCGGCACGTGAACTGAACAAAATCTATGCTTCGGTCTTCAACGAACAGCAGATTTACCGTATCGACCATTTCCTTGGCAAAGAGACTGCCCAGAACGTACTGGCTTTCCGTTTTGCTAACGGTATCTTCGAACCGCTCTGGAACCGGAACTATATCGACTATGTAGAAATCACTGCCGTCGAAAATCTCGGTATCGAACAGCGTGGCGGATTCTACGAAACGGCGGGAGCCTTGCGTGATATGGTGCAGAACCATCTTATCCAACTTGTAGCCCTCACGGCTATGGAGCCGCCTGCTGTTTTCAACGCTGATAATTTCCGTAACGAAGTCGTGAAGGTCTACGAATCTCTGACTCCGTTGGATGAAGAAGACTTAAACGAACACATCGTTCGCGGACAATATACTGCTTCCGGCAGCAAGAAAGGATACCGTGAAGAAAAAGGCGTATCCCCCGATTCGCGCACGGAAACTTATATTGCCATGAAATTGGGTATCGGTAACTGGCGTTGGAGCGGTGTTCCGTTCTACATCCGCACAGGCAAACAAATGCCGACAAAGGTGACAGAAATCGTTGTGCATTTCCGGGAGACACCCCACCAGATGTTTCATTGTGCCGGTGGAAACTGTCCACGGGCAAATAAATTGATTCTTCGTTTGCAGCCAAACGAAGGAATAGTCCTCAAGATTGGAATGAAAGTCCCCGGTGCAGGCTTCGAAGTCCGTCAGGTGACGATGGACTTCAGTTATGTCCAGTTGGGTGGTGTGCCTAGTGGCGACGCTTATGCACGTCTGATAGACGACTGTATCCAGGGTGACCCGACCTTGTTTACTCGAAGTGATGCAGTGGAAGCCTCATGGAAATTCTTCGAACCGGTACTCCGTTATTGGAAAGAGAATCCCGATGCACCTCTTTACGGCTATCCTGCAGGTACGTGGGGACCTTTGGAAAGTGAAGCTATGATGCATGAACATGGAGCTGACTGGACGAATCCCTGTAAGAATTTGACAAACACAGATCAATATTGTGAATTATGAGACTAGAAGTTTTTCCCTCGTCCATAGAGGCGTCCCGGGAGTTGATACTCCGCCTGGTGGAAATCATAAAAGAAGAACCTGGCAAGGTGTTCAATATAGCGGTGAGCGGTGGCAACACCCCTGCTCTGATGTTCGACTTATGGGCGAATGAGTATATGGATATTACTCCCTGGAACCGCATGCACATCTATTGGGTGGACGAACGTTGTGTGCCGCCCGCTGACTCGGACAGTAATTATGGGATGATGCGTAACCTTCTTTTAGGATTGGCTCCTATTCCTTATGAGAATGTATTTCGTATTCGTGGTGAAGCAAAGCCTCTGAAAGAAGCTGTCCGCTATTCAGAATTAGTCAAGAAGCAAGTGCCGTTCAAGCAAGGCTGGCCGGAGTTTGATATTATATTGTTGGGTGCAGGAGATGACGGGCATACTTCTTCCATTTTCCCCGGACAAGAAGATTTGTTGACTTCCAATGACATTTATGTGCTCAGCACCCATCCCCGCAACGGACAGAAACGTATTGCGATGACCGGCTATCCCATTCTGAATGCCCGTCATGTCATATTCCTGATAACGGGAAAAAGCAAAGCGGATGTAGTAGAAGAAATCTGTAATTCGGGTGATACCGGACCGGCAGCATACATTGCCCATCATGCACAGAATGTAGAACTGTTTATGGATAAAGGAGCTGCTTTGTATATTGATGACCTGAATAAAAAAGATTTAAACTAAACAAATGCCGGAAAGTATGTTTATCGGCAATCGAGGAGAGTTACGCTTTCGTAATCTCCTCTACTATATATTCATCTTTTACTTTCTTGCAAGTACATACAAAGTATTCAGGATGTTGCAACGCTCCTTTTAAAGTATCAGGAAGAATTATTTCTTTCGTACGACGGTCTACCGCAACCATTGCGTATAAGATTCCTTCACTTTCACATTTCTCTATTAGTGCACTTTTCAACTCTTCTACAGCATATTCCATTTGTGTGATATTTTGTCGCTGCAAAGTTATGGAAAATATGGCTCAATCCGAAATCCCGGTGCACGGATTTTGCGAAAAGTGTTAGGCTCAGTCTGAAAATTGGGGGGATTTGATTCAGTACACAGTCATATCCCTAAAAAAAGATTCATTCCGGTGCGTGGCTGAATCAAAGCAGTACTGAAGTAAGCCGAACCATGTACTTGAGTTCCTCAAGTCTCCTATATCATTTCATTAAGTGTAGTACTTGTTTCTGTCAAGTCTCCTACTTGTTACAGCCAAATCTCCTACCAAATATAAAAAGAAAAAAAACACCTTCAGCCTTCAGTTCTTCAAAAAGCCCCTTTTCATCGGTGTTTTTGGCTGAAGGCACTCCTGAAGACAGAAGTGTATGCCTCCGGCTCATTTTTGCTCACATGGTGAATCTATATACCCCACTTGGTGGGCATATAGATCCATCATGGTGGATATATATATCCAGTACGGTGAGTATATATACCTACCACGATGAATATATAGCTCTACTGTCAAGTCTGAAAAAGCTGAATGCGCTGAAAGCACTCCCCCCTGGCTACAACCTATTCTCGCAGGGGGTGTTTTGGTTCATTTCCGCACGGGAATGAATCATTTCTTAGGGATATGGCTGTGTACTGAACCAAATCCCCCAAGAATTACAACTGATCCTCGATTATAATTTGTAAATTGCTGTATATCTGTTATAAAAATGGCTTCCTTGTTCGTCCGCCGACGAGGAAGCCATTCAACACAAAAACTAAACTAGACTTAACTAAACTATTCTATTCTCGGAATTTCACAATCCCTTTCTGTTCTCTGCAAAGGTAGGGATAAAACGGGGTTTGACAAATAATAATCGACAAAAATATTAATTTCACCGATAAAATAGCTTAGAGCCTATTTAAATTTTCCTGAGATTATGTTAGATAGGCTTTACCGACCAGTTTTTATTCGTCACATAGTCTCCGTCATGCTCCTCACAACAACAGAAAATATAC
>ERZ777306.2846-NODE-2846-length-20224-cov-11.634836_pt1 | contig 20224 bp, 13 predicted proteins | sample MGYA00374966_ERZ777306 | MGnify/ENA primary metagenome ERZ777306 (study PRJEB29329, sample SAMN06343882) | mouse gut metagenome | isolation source: Mouse cecum | place: Austria: Vienna | collected 2014-11-15 ...
CTTTCTTTTCAGCAGGTACAGCAGGTTTGGAGGGGGAGAGTGTGAGAGGGGGAGGACGTGGAAAGTGCCAGGGCCGCAAAAGGGCAGAATATCCCCCAGGCGTGACTTTCATCGCTCCCTCGCCCTTTCCCGCTTACGGTACATCTCCAAAGCCTTCACGATGGTGTCCTCGATCTTCTGTGCGGGCGTCCCCGCAGGGAAAAACTTGTCGATGCGGTTCCGGGGTATCTTGAATTGCTCCACCTGATTGGGCTTTTCCTCCTGCATGATGGAGAGGATCACGTCGGGGTTCAGTTTGCCTTTCTCGGAAAACTCCCGCATTTTGATGGCCTGGGCATGGGATGGGGTGCAGTCCTCGCCTTCCATGATCTCCAACAAGGCGTTCTGCTCGTCCTTTGACAGATAGGACAGCTCCACGGCGGGGCGCAGGGCCATTTGTAACTGGCCCTTTTCTTTCAGCACAGAATTGTCCACCATGTCCAGCAGTTCCGGGGCAAGGTTTGTCAGGCGAATATAGCGGTGAATTTGGTTTCGACTATCGCCTGATTTCTCTGCGATAATGTCAAGAGTTTGCTTTCCTCGAAAATTCATCCCCGGTGGGGATGAATTTTCTTTACTTGGTCTGCCAGCCTGCCGCCGCATAGCGTCCAGCTTCATTTTATAGGCAAACGCCTTTTCTGACGGTAAGACCTGCTCCCGCTGGAGGTTGCTGTCTACCATGATAATGATGGCCTCATCATCGGTCAGCTCCCGGACAATACAGGGCACCGTGGGCAGTTCCGCCAACTCTGCCGCCTGCTTGCGCCGGTGGCCGGACACCATCTGATAACTGCCGTCCGGCATGGGGCGTACCAGCACGGGAGAGAGGACACCCCGCTCTTTTACGCTTTCTACCAACTGTTCCATTTCCTCGTCCATCCACACCTTAAACGGATGGTCGGGAAAGTCGCTGATCTCGGCGGCGGGCAGGTCGATCACATAGCTGCGCTGGGCGTTGTCCCGTTCCTCCTGGGTGGTGAACATACTATCGACTGAGGTCAGAAGTCCGGCTGCGCTGCTTTTCGCCAATCTTCAACACCTCCTTTGTCAGACTGCGGTAGGCTTCCGCCGCCCGCCCCCTGGGTTCATGCTGGAAAATGCTCTTGTCCGCTGTGCTGACCTCCGCCAGCCGCACCGTTGCCGGGATCACCGCGTCCATCACGGGCAGGTGTTTCCCAAAGTTCGATTTGACGGTGGCGACAATATCCTTGCGGAAGTTGGTTTCATTCGCCATTGTCAGGAACACGCCGCCAATCTTCAACCTGGGATTGATCTGCCGCTGGATGCTCCGCACCGTGCCCACCAGCTCCGTCATGTCCTCCGCCGCCAGATAGTCCGCCTGGACAGGGATAAGAACATAATCCGACGCGGACAGGGCGTTGATGACCAGCATACCCAGCGAGGGGCGGCAATCCAGCAGAACATAGTCATAGTCCCGCTTTACGCTGTCCACATACTGACGCAGTACCGTTTCCCGGCTCATCACGTTCACCAAACTGACCTCCACGGCGGACAGGCTGCGGTTCCCCGGCACGAAGTCAAAGCCCTCATGGTGGTGCATGATCTCCGGGTGGCCGGTCGGCTCTTTCCCGGACACCACATCGCTCATGACATTGGCAAGGGTCAGGGGCAGGTCGTGGGGCTTGCGCTGGCCCAGCATCTTGGTCAGGTCCCCTTGGGGGTCTGCGTCCAGCATCAGGACTTTCTTTCCTTCCAGCGCAAGACCGGCCCCCAGGTTGTAGACAGTCGTGCTTTTGCCAACTCCGCCCTTTTGATTTGCTACGCTTATCACTTTCGGTTTCGCCATTTTGGGGTTCCCTCCTTTCATAAATTTAGCCGCCTGCGGCGAAACAGACGGCTATGTAAAGTGGGCCAGCGGCCCACCTGGGGCCTACTGCCCCTCGTCCATGAGAAGTGCCAGAACGTCCTCCATGCCAGCGTCAAAGATGAAGTCCTCGCTCTCCGCCAGAAACTCCTCCATGAACATCTGCGCCAGGGCGGGGTACTGCTGGCAGTCGGTGAAGTCCTCCGACGGCGCGATCTCCACCAGGGCATAGACGCCCTCCAGCACCTTCATGGCCCCGGTGCAGTCGCCGTGGCTCACCATGAGCCGCAGGGCCTTCTCCGTGGCCCGCACCATGTCCAGCTCGCCCACCTCCAGGAAGGCGCTCCATAGGGCCTCCATGCTCTTGTAGGCGGCGCTGCGAACCTCGTCGGCCAGTTTCTCAATGCGGGCCTCGCTGTTCTGCGCCTCGTTCTTCTTCCACTTCATGGCTTGTCCTCCTACTATAAATTCACAGCCGCCAACAGGTTTTAGACGGCTATGTAGGCTTTTGGGCAGGACGAAAATGTTCAAACCGGCAACCTCTCCATTTTTCGATTAGCAAGGATTGCAGCCGTTTTCCTGCCTGATTAGCAAACCGCCCCATTTTTCGGTGGAAAAACAAAAAACCTTGCTAATTGATTAGCAAGGTTTCAGGGGGGAGGTGGTATGTAGTTCAATTTGAGTTGGGGGGTAACAATGATTAGCAAAAAATATAGGATAAAGCACCCACCATTTAGGCGAGAAATATAGCGTTTTCCCTCCAACTTCAAAAGGTTATAGAAAAAGCACAAAATCTTCGGGTTTTCCGAAGATTTTGTGCTACTAATGGCACCCGCGGGAGGATTCGAACCTCTGGCCTACCGCTTAGGAGGCGGTCGCTCTATCCAACTGAGCTACGCGGGCCTATGAAATTGCCGGACTGAGATCGAACTTGGGGCCATACACCTGTGCCCCCGGAGTGGGGCGCTCTGTTCCACACTTAGGAGGCGGACGCTCTATCCAGCTGAGCTACGCGGGCTTATTGAATTGACGAGTGGACTTGAATAGTATGCCATCCGCATCCAATGAAAAAAGCGGATGAACCTATGTGTGCTTAGGAGGCGACCGCTCTATCCAGCTGAGCTATCGGGGCCTATCACTTAATTGTGCCCCTATTGTACTCAATTTTTCCGCTCCTGTCAATGCGGCGCAAGAAAAAAATAAAACTATTGCAATTAGCGCAAAGCAGATATATAATAATAAGCCGTATTTGAAGGAAAATCCAGATTGAGATAGAGGGTACGCATATGCAGAACGAGAAATTACGCAACATCGCCATCATCGCCCACGTAGACCACGGAAAGACCACCCTTGTGGACGAGATGCTCAAGCAGGGCGGTATCTACCGTGAGAACCAGGCCACCGTGGACCGGGTGATGGACTCCAACGACCTGGAGCGGGAGCGGGGCATCACCATTTTGGCGAAAAATACCGCCGTCCACTACAAGGACACCAAGATCAACATCGTGGACACCCCGGGCCACGCCGACTTCGGCGGCGAGGTGGAACGCATTTTGAAGATGGTCAACGGCGTCATCCTTCTGGTAGACGCCGCCGAGGGCCCCATGCCCCAGACCCGCTTTGTGCTCTCCAAGGCGCTGGAGCTGGGCCATAAGGTCATCGTGGTGGTGAATAAGATCGACCGGCCCGACCAGCGGGTCCATGAGGTGATGGACGAGGTGCTGGAGCTGCTGCTGGATCTGAACGCCACCGACGAGCAGTTTGAGTCGCCCACCCTGTTCTGCTCCGGGCGGCAGGGCACAGCCAGCTACTCCCCTGATGTGCAGGGCTCCGACCTGGTGCCATTGTTCGAGACCATTTTGGACTATATCCCCGCCCCGGACTGCGATGCGGCCGCCCCCTTCCAGATGCTGGTGTCCTCCATCGACTACAACGAATTTGTGGGCCGTATCGCCGTGGGCCGTATCGAGCGCGGCACCGTGAAGCAGAACCAGGAGATCGTGGTGTGTAATTACCACAAGCAGGACGAGCCGCCCAAAAAGGCCAAGGCCACCGCCCTATACACCTTTGACGGCCTGGCCCGCACCCCTGTCGCCGAGGCCAGCGCGGGGGAGATCATCGCCATGAGCGGCATTGGCGACATCACCATCGGCGATACGGTGTGCGCTCCGTCCGACCCTGCACCCATTGAGTTTGTGAAAATCTCCGCCCCCACCCTGGAGATGACCTTCTCCGTCAACGACTCCCCCTTCGCCGGGCGGGAAGGCAAGTACGTCACCAGCCGCCAGCTCCGAGACCGGCTGTTCCGGGAAACGCTGAAGGACGTGTCCCTCCGGGTCACCGAGGTGGACAATTACACCGACGCCTTCAACGTGGCGGGCCGGGGGGAGATGTCCCTGTCCATCCTCATTGAGACCATGCGCCGGGAGGGGTACGAGTTCCAGGTGTCTCCCCCCCGGGTGGTCTTCCAGGAGGTGGAGGGCAAACGGTGCGAACCCATCGAGCGGGTGGTCATCGACGTACCCGCCGACTGCGTGGGGGCCGTCATGGAAAAGCTGGGCAGCCGGAAGGGCGAGTTCCTGTCCATGGACCCCATTGGCAGCCGCACCAAGCTGGAGTTTTTAGTCCCCTCCCGGGGGCTGTTCGGCTACCGCAACGAATTTCTCACCGACACCAAGGGCGAGGGCATCATGGCCTCCGTCTTTGAGAAGTATGCCCCCTTTAAAGGGGATATCCAGCGCCGGAACACCGGCTCCCTGGTGGCCCACGAGCAGGGCGATTCCGTGACCTACGGCCTCTTTGCCGCCCAGGAGCGGGGCGCGCTGTTCATTGGAGCGGGGGTGCCCGTGTACGAGGGCATGGTGGTGGGCGTCTGCCCCAAGATGGAGGACATCTCCGTCAACGTGTGCAAAAAGAAGCAGCTCACCAACATGCGGGCCAGCGGCTCCGACGAGGCGCTGCGGCTGGTGCCCCCCAAGCAGCTCAGCCTGGAGCAGTGCCTGGAGTTCCTGGCGGATGACGAGCTGTTGGAGGTCACGCCGGAAAACCTGCGCCTGCGCAAGCGGATTTTGAACCACGAGAAGCGGATGAAGGCCCTCAAGGGCGGGAAGGCGTAAATAAAGAGGAGCGGCAGGCCAAATGGCTCACCGCTCCTCTTTTATTGCCGCTTTTTGCGCTTCCACTTCTGATATTCCTCGACAAGCAACGGAATATCAATCGCCAAAGCGATCAGGTAAAAAACAACTGCGATTACATATAGCTTTGCAAAACCGCCAAAAACCGTACCACCAAATAAACACAGGAAAGCAATCGTTTCTTTCTTGGGCACACAACTCCCCCTCACAGCGTCATGGTAATCCCGCCCTCGTCGGACAGCCCGTCCTTCTTGAGCATATTCTCCAGTACCTCCACGTCGGACGTGATGTCCATGGCGTCGTCCTGGAACAGCTTGTCGAGCTGCTTCTCAAAGCCGGATACCACCTGGTCCATCATGTCCTCAATGCGCTTCTTGGCGGCGGAGATGTTCTCCCCCTCGATGCCCTGGGCGTCCAGCTGGGCATAGGCCCGGAGGATTTTCAGGGTGGTGGGCAGGTAGTAGTTCAGGAACGTGCGCAGCTGGCCCTCCTTGTTGGGGTGGGCCTTCTGGAAGTTCAGGATCTTCCGGGTGATCTCCTCAATGCGGTCAATTTTGGCGCTCATCACCTCGTCGGGGATCTCGTCGTTCACCTGCCGGATCTCCCGCAGAATGTCGTCCTCCCGGGCGGCGGCCTGCTGGGGGGTCTCCTCGGCGGGCTCCTCCCGGCGGACCTGGGCGTGGTAGCCCATCTCGGTGAGAAACAGCTTGCCCTCGGCCAGATCAAGGTAGCCGGTGGGCAGGATGCCCCGGGCCAGCATCCGCCGCAGGTCCTTGCACAGCTTGCCCACGGGGACGCCGAAGCTGGCCGCCATGGGGGCAAGGGCCACCTCCCGGTTTGCGCCGATGTATGCCAGATAGTTCAGGTAGCGCTCACTGCGGCGGTTTTTGCCGATGCCGGAGGCCAGCATACCAAAGCCGTAGGCCATAAATATCAGGCAGGCAACGATGGGAATGAGCAGTGGGTACTCAAACTCACCCAAAAACACGGGGATCATACAGGTCAGCGCACCCAGGCCGAAGATACCGGCCAGGATGCTGCCCGCGATGATAAACCCGGTGCCGCCGCCCTCTTTTTTTGCCCGCTTGCGCTTGTTCTCCGCCGGGTTACGCACGTTCCATCCATCGGGCTGGGGCTTGGACTGCTGCTTTTGGGGCCGGGCCTGCGCCTGGGCGCGCTGGGGCTGACCCTGCGGCTCCCCCGCCCGGGCCTGCTGCGCGTCCCGGGCCGGACCGGACGATGGAGCGCTCCCCGCCGCTTGTCCGGCCCCCGCAGCCTGCTGAAAGAAGCTCTCCGCAGCCTCCTTGGCGGTATGGGCCGCCCGCTGGGCCTCCTGGCGGTAGCGGGTGCGCTGCTTGGCATCCATGTCCAAAATCTTGCTCACCGCCCAGACGATGGCGACAATCTGGGTGATCCCGGCAGCTGGGATGCAGAACAGCAGCCCGATCCAGATCCAGTCCTTCCAGCTGTCGGAACTTCGCGGGGGCCTGGGCGGGCGGTTTGGCGGGACTCCCCGCCCGGAGCCAAAGCTATAATTATAGCGGTAGGTATAATTGCTGTTTGGATTTTGCTGGCCGCCATTTTGCTGGCCGCCGCTCTGAGGGCCCCTGTCCCCGGGGCCGTAGCTGTCCGCCATGGTCCTCCCCCTTCCGCGAAATGGCACTAACGCATTTATTATATACTCTTTGTGCCGGGCTGTAAAGGCGCTGAATGGTTAATTTTTTATTTAGAAGCTGTACCAATAGCCTCAGCACCCAGCTTTACGGCCAAAATTGCCGCCGGCTGCGTTGAAAAATCTTGAAATACACCAAGTATTCCCGCGATGTTTCGCCTTGCCACCGGCAATTTTGGCTTGCGATTCTGAATACTTCGGCTATTCGTACAGCTTCTTAGACGCCCGGCCCAAAGGGAGCCCCGCCGCGTGAGCGCCGGTTCCCGGCGGGCGATGAACTGCGGGAATTATAAAATCCCTGGCAGGGGCTGCGTCAGCGCTCCCCGCCAGGGATGTTCTTTTATACGTTCCGCGCACCAGGCCCCGTCCAAGCGTGGTGCCACGGGGCTGCGGCAGCCTATGCGGCCCCGCCCTGCCCTGGCGCCGGGGCCGTCGGGACGGCCCCCTCGTCCTTTCTCATAAACAGCAGCCCAAATGAGTCCGGGCCGCAGTTGCTCGCGATGGCGGCCGACGCTTTTTGTACATAAACCCGTTCAAACGGGCAGTGCTGCTGCACCAAATTCTGAATGTATTTGAGTTTTTTCTCATCCAGGCCGGAATATGTGATAAACAAGATGCGGCGGTCGATGCTTCTGGTCTCCTGGAGCACTTTTCTGACGTATTTCTTCGCCACATGCGTAAAGCTGCCCATCTCCATGCTGCCCACTACCATCCTGCTCTTTCGCAGAACAAGAACCGGGTGGAGCAGCAGCGCGTCGCACAAAATCTGTATCCGTTTCGATATCCGTCCGGCCTGGCACATCATATGGGTGCTGTTGATGATAAAGGCGGAGGAGATAAAGCGCTCCATCCGCTTGACCGACGCCACGATCTCCGCCTTCGGCACATGGTTTTCCGCCATATGGGCGGCCCACAGCACCGCCAGGCCCATGCTGCTGGACAGGTGCCCGGAGTTTATCACCGTAACGTTATCAAAGGATTTCGCGGCCTCAAGGGCGTTTTGGTATCCCACGCTGACGTGCTTTGCCATGGCAATATGGATTACGTTTTGGGCCTCTGTCAGCTTTTCGGCGAAAAACCGCTCATAGTCCTCAACCTCCGGCGACTGGGAGTACCCCTTCCGTCCCTGGGCAATATGGGCCAGCAGCTCGTCCGGCTTCAGCTCCTGGCCGTCCAGGAAGCGCCCCTCATCCGTGCAGACATAGTAGGGGCACACGGAAATGCCAAGCTCCTTGATGAGGGATTCCGGCAGGTCGCATACGCTGTCCGTTGTCACCAGGACGGAACGCCTTTTTGCCTGCTCGAAAATCAGGATGTCCTTCCCCAGCTCCGATTGCCCCGCATCCTCATACAGCCGCACCAGCTCCTTGGGCAGAATGCTGAGAACCGCCGCCTCCAGCAGCGCGCCGCCCACCGGCTTGGCCAGGTAGCCGCTGAACCCTTCCTTTCGGTAGAGAAGCTGGTTGTCGCTGCCTGCGTTGGCAGTCAGGGCAATCACGGGCACATCCTGGCACAGTCCCCCCGGCTGCACCCGCAGGGCGTGGAGGCACTCGATCCCGTCCATTTCCGGCATCATGTGGTCCATCAAAATACAGTCGTAATGGTGGTTTTGGGTCAGCTTCAGGCATTCCGCCCCGCTGGATGCGGTGTCAATCTGAATTTTTGTCTCCGCAAGCAGCTTGGTCACCACCATCAGGTTCATGTCGTTGTCGTCCACCACCAGGATGTGGGCCTCGGGCGCCTCAAAGCTCTGCCGGTACGGCCCGCTGTCATGGAGCTTTGCCCAGGAGGCCAGCGTAAACGTCCCCAAATCCTTATCGTCCACAATGTCCTGCTCCAGCGTGACGATAAACTTTGACCCCTTGGTATAGACGCTGTTCACGCTGATCTCGCCGCCCATCAATTCCACCAGCTGCTGCACAATGCTCAGCCCCAGCCCGGTCCCCTCGATATGGCGGTTCTTTTCCTCGTCCACCCGCCGGAACGCGTTGAAAATATACGGGAGGTTCTCTTTTTTCACCCCCTGCCCAGTATCCTCCACGGAATACCAGACGCGCACCCGGTTCACCCCCTGGCGCTCACAGCGCACGGAGAGGGTGACAGAGCCCTCGCTGGTGTATTTCACCGCGTTATTCAGAAGGTTGATCAAAACCTGCTTGATGCGCACCTCGTCCCCGCAGAGCATACTCGGAATGGACGGATCCACGTAAAGCTTGAATTCCAGCCCCTTTTCCTTGGCCTTGATCCAGATCATGTTGACGATCTCTGAAAAGAGCGTCCCCGTCTCATAGGAGGCGTTGACAATCTCCATCTTGCCGGACTTGATCTTGGAGATATCCAAGATATCGTTGATCAGCGTGAGCAGCAGCTTGCTGGCGCCCTGGATATTCCTGGCGTTCTCCGCCACCTCGTCCGGGATATCGCCCCGCAGCGTGATCTCGTTTAATCCGATGATCGTGTTGATGGGGGTGCGGATCTCATGGCTCATACTGGAGAAGAAATTGTTCTCCGCCTGGTTGAGCTCCTCAATCTCCTTTTTCTGCTGCTGGGTGAGGGCGTTTTCCTCCTCATACATCCGATTCAGGAACATGAGCAGCACACTGGTGAGCAGGCCTACCATAATCATGGAAAACGCGGAGTCAAAGAAGGAGCGCTGCTGGGAATTCACGGCGGCGATTTCCGGGAAGTAGTAGGCGATGCCGTAGCACAGCATCGTCTCCGCCATGCACAGCCCGAAAAACACGGCCATGCGTTTCCCCCGCAGGGTGATGCAGACATAGATGAAGCAGAGCACAAACCACTCCGGCACCCCGCTGTAGAACCCGCCCGCGGAAAAGAATGTGAAGGGGAAGAGCACCAGCAGCAATACCACGATGGCCGTGGCCCCCGTCTGGATGCGCTCCTTTCGGATGCTGAGCTTCACGATCACCGCTATGGCCGCCAAGCTTATCACGAGGATCACGAGATTCAAAATACTCCTGCCCATAGGCAGGGTGAATACCAGCGCAACCATGCAGATCACGGTCACAATGCGGAATATGCGCTCACGCATACTGATCCTGTGATTAGAGAGGATCTCAAACCATTTTTTAATCACGCAGTCTCCCACTCCTTTTGATACGGCGTTTCAGGAAAAGGCCGGGACGCCCTATATCCCGGCGAGCTGCCCGCACAGCTCATCATACGCGCGCATCAGCGCGGCGTGGTGTTCCCGGATAAAGTCTGCGTCCCCTCTCTTTCCCGCCAGCTCCAGCTCCTTGGCCTGCGAGGAAAGCGCCTGCGCTCCGATGGTCAGCGACGTACTCTTTAGCGCGTGAACCTTTACCGCGTAATCCGCCCAATCGGCCGCCTCATACAGCGATATGATCTCCGCCTTTTTGTCCCCGCTCTGATCCCGGAACATGCGCAGCATATCCTTGAAGAAGTCCTCGTCTCCACAGCAGTAATTCAGCCCCATCTCCACATCGACGCCGGCCTGGGCCAGCCGGTCATAGGGGGCGGCCGGCCCGTCCGCCGGGGCCTGCGTCTCTCCCGCCGGTTCGCTCCCCGCTTCAGGCGCCTGGACCGGAACGGCCTGCGCCTGCTCTTCCATGGGCGGGTTCTCCTCCCCCGGGCCTTCGCTGTACTGGATAAAACGCTTGGGCAGCACCCTGCGCAGCACGCGCTCTAAGACGGTGCGCTCAATGGGCTTGGGCACAAACTCCGTAAAGCCCTCGCCGCGGAACATCTCCCGGGCCCCGCTGACGGTATTGGCGGTCAGCGCGATCACCGGCAGGTCCTGATAGAGGCCGTTCTGGAGCTCGCGGATCTTTTTCAGGGTCTGTACGCCGTCAAATCCCGGCATCATGTGGTCTAAGAAGATGATATCATAGGAAACGCTGTCGCACTGCGCCACCGCCTCCCGTCCGCTCAGGCAGGTATCCACCTCAATCCCATAGCTCCCGAGAACGCCCTTGGCCACCACCAGGTTCATCTCTTCGTCATCCACCGCCAGCGCCCGCACCCCCGGGCAGGTGAACGGCTTCCGGCCTGCGGCCTGGGCCTCGGCAAAGCCGCGCGCCCCCAGCTCCCCGTTCAGCAGGTTTGCCACGGAAAGCGCAGAAAAGGGCTTGTGGATCAGAAGCAGACGGCTTTCGCTGTCCAGGGAAAACTCCTTCTCCGCAATCACGATAACCCAGAGCGTACCCGCCAGCTCTTCGTAATACGGCCGGTTTTCCTCATACTCCGACTGGGCGATGAACACGTGGGTCAGCTTGTGGCTGCGCTGCAATTTGAGCAGCCCCTCAAAATTATGCGTCTGATGCCCGTTAACGCCCAGGCCATTCACCAGATTCAGGATCAGCCCGTCATAATATCCCCGCACCTCATCGCAGCTGTACCGCTCCGGCCTGAAATAGCAGGCAATACACAGCTGCTCCGGGTGGTTGAGCACAATGCAGGGCCCCTTGTCCACCACGCCCTGGGGGATCACGATATGGGCGTGCAGGCCCTGCTGCCCCTTGCTTTCAAAATGGATAAATCCGCCCATGGCGTTGAGAAGCCCCCGGGCGATGGGAAGCCCCAGGCCAAGGCCGCCCACGAAGCGGCTGCTTCCAGAATCCGCCTGGTAGAAGTCGTCGTACATCTGAAGCATCTGGGAATTGGTCATACCAATGCCTGTGTCGCGGATATCTATAATCAGGTTGACGCCGTAGCTCTCCATCCGGTATCCGATGCGGACGTTCACGCCGCCCTCTTCCGTGAACTTGATGGAGTTCTCCACCAGAATTTTGAGCACATGAGAAATTTTCTCCGCATCTCCAATGAGAACCGCCGGAACCTTCGGGTCGATATCGAACACGATCTCCAAGTGCTGCCGGTTGCTTTGCAGCGCGGTCATGGTGATCACATCGTTCAGCACCGAGGTGATCATGTACTCTTCCTTTGCCGGCGTCAGCGTGCCCTCCACGATCTCCGTATAGTCGAGCATATTGTTGATCTGGTTGGACAGGCGCTTTCCCGCCAGCTTTATAGAGGTCATATCCGAGCGAATATCCGGGGACAGGCTTTTGCCAAGCGCCACCTCGCTAATCCCGATTACCATATTGATCGGCGTGCGCAGCTCGTGGGACACGTTGGAGAGGAAGACGGCGTTTTGCTTTCCCGCCGTCTCCAGCTCGTTAAATACGCGGTCATACCACTCCCGCTGGGCGCTGCGCCGCTTGATCCAGTATTCCGCAAGCACAGCCCCGCCAAAGGTCATAACAGCACCAAGTCCCAGGCGAAAGGCATCCTGGAACTCGATATCATAAGAAATCGTATGAAGTATCAGGGCATGGTACGCAAGCTCCAGCACATACAGGGCCTCCACCGCATACACCATCCACTTTTTGTTGAGCATGAACAGCGCGAGGATGGTAATACAGGCCATGGCGGGTATGTCGTAAAGGCTGGCCTCATGTACGCCAAAGAAAAAGAATTGCAGGAGAATCAACCCCGCGCAGAGGTTTTCATAAAACGCGTCCGAACCAATCTTGGCAATATGCAACAGCCATATGCTCAAGCAGCCGGATACCATCAGCGGGATCGTCCAGAATTCCCACGCCATAACAACCGTGACCAGACCCAGCATTGTGCTGAATACTGTCGTGATAACAGCCAGCAGCAGGTGCTTGCTTGTCTGTTCCTCGGCTCTCATCGCTTTTCAAGCTCCTGCGTAACCCGCATTAGCAGCTCCTGGGGCGGGAACGGCTTTTTCAGGTAGTTCACCGCGCCCAGACGTATCGCGCTTACAACGTCGTCTTCCTGGCCCGACGCCGTTAAGAAGATCACGGGGATATCGGCGGCAAACTCCTTCATACGCTCAAAGGTTTCAAACCCGTTCATCTTGGGCATCTCAATATCTAAAAGGACCAGATCCATCTCCTCCCGCTTCAGGGTATCCAGCGCCTCAATCCCCGAGCTGGCAAAAAACACATCATAATCAAATCCCAATATCCGCTTGGTCCTCATCAAATTCATGTCATCGTCGTCAACCACTAAAATGCGTTTCTGCATCACAGTTTTCCCCCCTGTTTTTAATCGGGCCTTCCCAACCCATCGGGTCTATTTTAAATGGTGCGCAGGAGAAAATCAAGCGGAATTGAAAAACCATTTTGCTCCGGCCCCCTTCTTACAGTTTCTGGGCCTGCGGCCTGGCAGCGGGGAGGCATATTCCACGGCTTATCCCCATACATATGGGATTGAGTATGCGTGAGGAGGGTTCTGCTTTGGAAAACAAACTGTATGAGGATATCGCCCAGCGTACCCAGGGCGACATCTATATCGGCGTGGTGGGCCCCGTGCGCACCGGGAAATCCACCTTCATCAAACGGTTTATGGAGACACTGGTGCTGCCCAAGATCGAGAACAGCTTCATTCGGGACCGGGCCCGGGACGAGCTGCCCCAGAGCGGGTCGGGCCGGGTGGTGATGACCGCCGAGCCCAAATTTGTCCCTGAGGACGCGGTGGAGATGGCTATGGACGATGGCGGGGTATTCTCCGTGCGGCTCATTGACTGCGTGGGCTACATGGTGCCCAGCGCCCTGGGGCAGATGGACGGGGAGCAGCCCAGAATGGTCACCACCCCCTGGTTCGACCACGAGATTCCCATGACCCAGGCGGCGGAGTACGGCACGCAGAAGGTCATCACCGACCACTCCACCATCGGCATCGTGGTCACCACCGACGGCTCGGTCACCGACATCCCCCGGGAGGACTACCTGGAGGCGGAGGAGCGGGTCATCAGCGAGCTCAAGGGGCTGGGGAAGCCCTTCATGGTGCTGCTCAACTCCGCCCAGCCCTACGGCGAACGGGCGCAAACCCTTCAGGCGGATATCGCCGAGCGCTATGACGTGACCTGTCTGGCCGCCAACTGCCTTACCCTGGACGAGGGGGCGGTGAGCGAGATCATCCGGGCGGTGCTCCATGAATTCCCGCTGAAGCAGATGGACCTGTTCCTGCCCCCCTGGGTGGACGTGCTGCCCTTCGACCACCCCATCAAGAGCGGCCTGTACGCCATGATTCGGGAGGAGACGGCGGGCCTGATGCGCCTGCGGGACGCAGAGGGCGCGGTGCTGGCCATGGGGGACCGGGAGGAGGTGAGCTCGGCCGCCCTCAATCGGATGGACATGGGCAGCGGAGTGGTCACCGCCACCTTGGAGCTGCCCCGGGGACTGTTTTACTCCACCGTCTCCGAGCGGTGCGGGCTGGAGATCCGGGACGACGGCGACCTCATCGACCAGCTCACCCAGATGGCCGCCATGAAGCGCAGCTATGAGAAGGTGGAGGGCGCCCTCCGGCAGGTGGAGGCCACCGGCTACGGCATCGTCATGCCCGACCCGGAGGAGATGACCCTTGAGGAGCCGGAGATTGTCAAGCAGGGCGGCAGGTATGGCGTGCGGCTCAAGGCGTCCGCGCCGTCCATCCACATGATGCGCGCGGATATCCGGGCGGAGGTGTCCCCCATCATGGGCACCGAAAAGCAGTCGGAGGAGATGGTGGACTACCTGCTGCGGCAGTTTGAGGGGGACACGGGTAAGATCTGGGATTCCAATATCTTTGGCCGCTCCTTCCATGAGCTGGTGGGGGAGGACTTGAACGGCAAGCTGAAGCGGATGCCGGAGGAGGCCAGGGAAAAGCTGCGGGAGACCCTTCAGCGGATCATCAACGAGGGGTCCGGCGGGCTGATCTGCATCATTTTATAGGTTTCAAGGCGCCCCTCCCGAACACAAAATCGGGAGGGGCGCCCTGTCTTTACAGATTTTCGCGGCAAGCGAACAGCGCCCTTCTATACACCATAAGGATCGCGGCCCGCCCTCAAAAACCATTTCCGCGCTATATCATGGCGAACGCCTGGGAAGCTCAAAACACCTCCAGCTCAGACAGTCCGGCAGCTGTGCCAGACACATCATTGATGGTAAAGCGCACCCAGGTGATGCCGTTCTTGCTAACGGGGACCGTGAGCGGCTTTCCGTCAACGGGAAGCTGGGATACGGAAATGCTGCTGCCATCGCTGAACGTCAGCACCCCTTCAGTGACATTGATTTCCCTGTCAGGAATGTCATGCAGAACAATCCTGGTGATGCTCTGACCCTCAGCCCAGTCCAGCTGCACCCACGCGCCGGCTGTTTCGTTCTCAGCCACCCAGTCCCGGTCCGGCAGCTGGAGGTATCCCCCCACCATTCCGTCAGCAATATAGGCGGCGGGGGCTTGTCCTGTGCTGCTGGAGGCTGTTATGGACGCCCTAAAGGCGAGATTTGAAAAATCCTTTGCCCAGAAAAATTCGTCGGCCTTGGTAAAGGACCCAATCCAGCTGCTGTACTGGGAGGTATAGGTGGCCAGACAAACATTTTTCATATTCCCGCTTCTGGGGATGGTCTGCATATCCATGGGCATCGGCACAGATACGCGATCCTCCCAGCGCAAAGGAATTTCGTCCATATTGGCCGGGGCCGTGTAGTATTGCAGCGGAGAGGGGTCCCTGTCCAAAACGGGCCAGAGCACATCGCCGTCGGTGGAATGCACGATCATCTCATACATAACCGGCGCATAGGCGGGGTTCCTATCCACTATGCCGCGCACAATATCCGTAGCAAACACGTTCAGGTATCCATGGTCCCCGTGCCGGTCGTAGGCGGAGGTAGTATAGATTCGATCCGGCATGTATTCTTCTATGTACGAGGTCAGGTCCCAGACGAAATTCTGGCGCGTATAGCTCCCATGCTCTCCTGTTTTCTGGTAGTGGTAGTCATCCAGCACCTCGGGCACACCATAGGTCTGCGTATTTCCAAAATTGCTGGAAAGGACCTGCGTGTCAGAAGAGGCATGGTACAGCTTATACAGGAAGCTGTCGGCATAGCGCGTCCACGGTTCAAACCCTCCGGTGTCCGAGTAGCCGAACACCGTGATATTCTCACGGGACAGGCCAAGAACCTCCATCGCGGCAATGCTCTCATTGATGCGCTTGATGCCCAGCGACTGGTTCCAGCCATTGCAGTCTCCGTTTGTCACAATGGCGACTTTAACCGTGTCACCCTCCAAGATGGCGTTGTGGATGATTCCCGCGGCGATAAGCGCCTCGTCATCCTCATGGGGAACCAGGACCAGCAGCTTTTCAGGCTCACCCGCGGGGGGCGCCTCCACGCCAAACAGCTCCAGCTCACCAAGGGCCGTCCAGGCGCTGCCGGGTGCGGCATCAAAAATGACGCGTACATAGCGGGCCGCCATGGGGGTCAATGGATACGCCTGGGACTTCCGGGCGAAATTGCCGGCGGTTTTGTCAACCACGGTAATCCAATCGGCGTGGTTAACGGAAACCTGCACCTTATATTTCCAGACCCTCTCCCCGTTTTCAAAGGTCAAGCGCAGCGCGTTGACGCTGTAGCGCCCACCAAGATCCACCTCAAGCCAATTGCCCGCGTCGCCGTTTCCAGCGATCCATAGCGTGGACAAATCCCCGTCCACAGCCTTTGCGGCGCCTCGATCCATGTTTTCCTCGCTGACGGCGGCCGCGCTTTTATGCAGCGCAACATTGGAGCCGGTGATTTCAAAGGTGTCCTCCCCCCAGAGCCGGACCTCACAGATGGCAGTCCATCTGGACGCCGGAACCCCGGTCACCGTCACCCTGACATAGCGGGCTGCGGCGGTAAAGTCCAGCACCTGGAGCTTCGCCCCGGACGTGTTGCCGGAATTGTCCACCAAGGGTTCCCACGAGAGGCCGTCAGCGGAGCCCTCAACCACATACTGCCAGATATCGCCTTCCTTTTCAAACAGGATCTCCCCGCCCAGCAAATTGGTGGTCTGCCCCAAATCGACCATCCACCAATTGCCGGAATCCCCGTTGTTCGCCACCCACATGGTTGAGGCATTGCCGTCAACAGCCCGGGACGGCGCCCTTTCCTCGTTCTGATAACAATTTGCCGAAGCGGCCTTTCCCAAGGCCACATTTGCGATATAGACATCCTGCTGGGGGGCGTCCCCCTGTGCCGCAACCGCCGTCGTGATCGCGGACAGCATTAAAATGACGCTGAGGAAAACTGCAAGGGATTTCGTCCAGCAACCTTTTTTTAGCATAAAGCATACTCCCTTCCGCTATGTGTCAGCTGTGCTGTCATTAGCCTTCTATTACCCCAAACACTTCAAACTCCCGGAATGCCGCCCAGCAATCGTCGGGGAGCGCTGTGAACGTAACTCTGACATACCGGGCCGCCGCAGTGTAGGCGTGTGCCTGGACTTCAGCCGTGCTCCCATTATCCGAGCAATCGGCAAGCACCGTCCATGCGACACCGTCCTCTGACCCCTCGATATAATATCCCCATAGACCACCCTCTGTCTCAAATGTAATTTTGGAGCCGCTCAGCCTGTGGCTTTCCCCCAAATCAACCATCCACCATTGATCCAGGCTGCCATCTCCAGCAATCCACATGGAAGAAAGGTTCCCATCGTTGCCGCAGGAGGGCCTCCGGCCGGAGTTTTCAAAGCTGGAAGCAGCGGCGGCCTTATTCAGCGCGACATTGACGGCCAGCGGCGCGCCGTAAAGTTCAAGCTCCCTAAACGCGGTCCAGCAGCCGTCAGGGCATTCGGTCACGGTAACCTTCACATATCTGGCGGTGACATCACCCGCAAACTCCTGCACGGGCGATGTGAGGCTGTTTTGCGAACGGTCAGCCACGGTGATCCAGCTCTCCCCGTCCATCGACGCTTGGATCTGGTATTTCCAGAGCGCTTCCGCCTCAAACGAGATCGACCCGCCCGTTATCTGATAGGCCTCGCCCAGATCCACCATCCACCAGTTTCCCGGATCGCCGTTGGCCGCGATCCACATGGTTGCGCCGTTCCCATCATTTCCTTTATCCGGCGTGTGCGCGGCATCCTGATAGCTGGCGGCAGATGCCGCTTTATTCAACGCGATGTTCACCGGAACCGCCGGAATGGGGGTGGGATCAAAAGGAAGCTCATCCGGCGGTTCCACCGCCTGGCCGGACAAGCTATAGCTTTGAATGCCCGGGCTGACAGGCATATTCACCCCGTTCACCTTCAGCGTGTAGCTTCCATTGCTTCGGATGGTTACAATACCGTCATTGGCAACAATATCTGTGGTAATGTTGCCAAAGGTGAAATTTGTGATGCCATGACGCCCCTCCTGGTGGAGCCGCCACTCGATAACCCGATCCACCGCGTTAACCTGATGGAACCCCAGCACGTTCTCAATAAACAGGGAAATCGGGCCCAATGCGGACCAGCCGCAAAAATCCTGGCGAACGATATTCCCATATTCCGTGGAGGGGGCATTGGCGCTGGGGGCATACGTCTCCCAGATCGTGTGCGGGACAACATTTTTATAGGTTTGATATTGCTGCTCCAGGATTTTTTCTGCCGCCTCGTCCGCGCGGGCCACGTAGCCATAGTTCTCCAGCCCCTTGATGCCCATGTAGGCGGTCGGAAGCCACAGCCCGCCGCGCCAGTAGGCCCCTGTCTCATTGTCAAAATCCGGGTCATCCCGGGCAACGGAGGGAAAGTCCACAAAGCCGCCGAAGGAGGCGGGGGAGTTCACATGGGCCAGCAGCGCCTCGGCCTGGGCCGCGTCAGGAACCAGCGCCAGCATCGGCCAAAACGAGGCCACGGTTTTCACCTTGTCCTTTAGCAGCGGATTGGTCTTGTTGATGTCGTAATAGATGCCGTCCGCCTCGTCCCAATAGTATTGGTTGATCAGCGACTTCAGCTCATCGTAATAGCCCAGATAGGTTGTTTTGACCTGTTCATTTCCGGCAGCCTCCGCCAGCTTTGCGATATAATAGGCGGACAGGGCCTGCTGGGATATCGTATCAATCCACAGGATGCCGCTTTCTCCAAACGTCCGCCCGCGGGGGCTGTTATCCATGCCGACAATCTGGTTTGACCCGGTATACCCATAGGGGGTGCGCTCGTGTGCGATCCTGTGGGAGCTGTGGGGAATCGTATCGCCGGGCTTTGACGTTTCCATCATCTGATAGTGCTGCTGTAAATACTGCTTCTCATTGATCAGCCATTTGACATGATCCACATCGCCGCTCATCATATAATTTTCCCACTCCACCCAGGCCAGCAGATTGGGATTATCCGCAAACCAAATGGATTGGGTGGTATCCGCATTATCATACAGCGGCATATAGATGTTATTCAGATTGGCAACGCCCGGGAAATAATCGTCCGCCGCATATCGGTTGAACAGGGTCATGAAGCAGGAATCCCAAATCCAGATCACGTTGTCATAGCACACCTCGTCCATATACGGGCTGTGGGGTACGCCGGGATCCTCCACAACATGATCGTATGCCAGCTCCCAAGCCTTCCAATATAATTCGACGTAGCCGGGGTTTTCATCAAAAACCGGCGTGGGAACTTTCGTGGTGTCAAAGGTCTCCGTCTTTGCGGCAAAGGAAGCGGGCGTCAGGAGCGATACCCCCAGACAAACAGCGGTTGCCGCAGAAAACACTTTTTTCAGCCTTGCCGTCATTCGCAAATCCCTCCTTGTATGCAGTTGCGGCCATTTCCAACCATGCTTTTGATCCGCTTGGACCGCAGCCCTCACAGGCTGCCTCTGTTGTCCATCTTTTCAAACAGGAACTCCTCGATCATCTGAACCCGCTGGGCTTTGGTCATGTGGGATACGTCCGCCACCGGCTTTACCGCTCCGCTCAGGGGCGTCATGGAAATAATGAAATCGTAGCTGCTGTCCGGGTACACGGAAAACTGGTAGGGGGAGCATATGTCCACGATCTTGATCTGCGGCAGGCACTCCTGCAAAAACTTACGCTGGCTCTGCTGGATGATCACTCCGGCGTTGGACACCAGCAGGGCCCTCCATTTGCTGGTGGTGCGGTCCTGGGCCAGGGCGAAGTGCAGCGTGAGGGAGGTCAGCTCCTGCTGGTCGGGGAACACCCCGCCCAGGCGCTGATAGAGGGGCGCCTGCTTTTTCACGCTGTCATACAGCTCCCGGCAGGACTCCGGCAGCTGGATGCTGTGCCTTGTCCTGGCGCCGGGGTTTTCCTTCTGCTGGTAGATGGCCCCTTGGAGATGGGCCAGCAAGCCAAAAAACAGCACCTTGTCCGAGGCAAACCGCCCGCCGATTTCCCCGTCCACCGCCTCAATCAGCTGAAGGGCCAGCAGCTCCACATTTTCCGGCACCTTCCGCTCCTTCTCAATCTGGGATTGGAAGGCGTTATAGCTCATCAGATGGATGCAGATATAAGTGCACTCCGATTCGGGCAGCCGGATCTGGAAGGTCTCCGCCAGCCGCCCGGCGATAAAGCGGGCCGTGTTCATCTCCTGCCGGGGGAATTCCCCGTCCGGCGGGAGAAATTCCTTGCTGATCTGATGGCCGTGGCGCAGCCGGAAAACGCTGATGGTGATGTGGGTGGCCAGGGAGGTGAAGTATTCGCTGCCCATGAAGAAGTCAAATTCCCGCTCCGCCTCCTCAATGATGCTGCAAACCTTTTTGATATCTATAAATGAGCAAATTCAGGAATTGACGAAAGCAGTCCGGCAGCGGTGAAG
>ERZ777306.2850-NODE-2850-length-20170-cov-5.812876_pt1 | contig 20170 bp, 19 predicted proteins | sample MGYA00374966_ERZ777306 | MGnify/ENA primary metagenome ERZ777306 (study PRJEB29329, sample SAMN06343882) | mouse gut metagenome | isolation source: Mouse cecum | place: Austria: Vienna | collected 2014-11-15 ...
GCTGATGCCCATGCTGCCCGGCTTGGCCATGACCAACGCCGTGCAGGACACCATGCGCGGCGACATCGTTTCCGGCCTGAGCCATGGCATCAGCGCTCTGCTGACGGCAGCCATGGTGGCGGGCGGCGCGCTGATGGCGGCGTCCCTGCTGCGGGCGCTGACGGGAGGTGGCTTTGCATGAATGAATCCCTGCTGACGGGGCTTGCGCGTGCCGCGCTGTCCAGTTTTGTAGGCACCTGGGGCTTTGCACTGCTGCTCAACGCGCCCAAGCGCGCCTGGCTCCCCGCCGCCGCCATTGACGCGGTGGGCTATGTGCTCTACTGGCTGCTTCTGCGTCTGGGTGCCGGAGAGCCTTCGGCCATCTTCGTTGCCGCCATGACCGCATCTGTCCTCGCCCAGTTCTGCGCACGGAAGATGCGTATGATCGCCACCATTTTCGTCTCCTTGTCCATCGTTTCCCTGGTGCCGGGCCTTGGCCTGTATCGGTGCATGGAGCTGATCGGTCAGGGGCAGAATGCCGCGGGGCTTCAGGCCGGGGCGCTCGCCATGATCAGCATCCTGATGATTGCCCTGGGCCTGGCGGTGGGCAGCTTTCTGTTCCGAGTGCTTTTTCCTAAGACCCGACCGAGCAAATGCAAAGAAGGTGTATCGCGATGATGAATCCCCTGCTGACTGGACGCTTGGCCATCAAGCGCCTGTACGACCACGAGATGGCGCCGCTGATGGCGCGGTTCACCCTGACCCGCATGGAGCTGGATGTGCTCCTGTTCCTGTCCAACAATCCGGGCCTTGACACCGCCGCCGAAATCGTCCAGCTGCGGATGCTGACCAAATCTCATGTTTCCAAGGCCGTGGATCATTTGACCGAGAGGGGCCTCATTCAGCAGGCCCGGGATGAAAAGAACCGCCGCCGTGTGCATCTTACCCTGACGGACGCGGCGCAGGCCGTTGTGGTCGAGGCCAGGGACGCCCAGCGCCGGGCTGTCGAGCAGCTGATGGCCGGCATCAGCGCCGAGGACACCGTCGTGCTTGACCGTGTGATGCGGCAGGTGGTGCGGAACGCCGCTTTGGTGATTGAGAGCAAAGAAGGGTAAGGGGCCGAAAAGCGCCTCTTGGAAAAGTCTGCGGGGCTTTGGGCAACGGATGCTCCGCGCCATAGAAGCGGCTATCACAGCGAAAGACGGCGGGCTTTACGCAGCAATTGGCGAATGGGTCGCAAGGAGCCCTTGACCGATTGAGGCCGAAGGGCTTCCGCCCTTGCAGGGCCGCAGAACGCAGGGGTTCCGCCGTCTCCATGGCGAGTGCGTCAGCTGCCCCCGGTCTCCCCGCGGCACAGCGTCTTGAGCGCAACGAGAATAACTGCCGGCTCATACCGCCATATGGACGCGGACAGCCGGCAGCCTGTTCATGGCTTCACGCCTTTGGAAACGGATCGCCGTGCGGCCAAGGCGGGCGAAAGCGAGAAAGACGTGCACGGGGCCGACGTTCTTCTTCATAACAGCGGCCGTCATCGCACGCAGCATCCGGCAAGGACATATCATGCAGCGGTGCCTTGCCGCCGTCGCAGTCCCTTATTCCACCACCCGAACCGGGCATTTTTCCACTGCATCCACAGCGGCGTCCATCCAGTCCTCATTGAAGAGCTCGATGGTGCCGGTGTCGCTCATATGGCTGATATGAGGATCAATGGGCAACTGGGCCAGCAGCGGGATGCCGTGGCTTTCAGCCGCTTCCCGGGTCTTGCCCTCTCCGAAGGGGTAAAGCCGCTTGCCGCAGTCGGGGCAGTTCATGTAGGCCATGTTCTCCACCATGCCCAGCACCGGAATATCCATCATTTTCGCCATGTTGACAGCCTTTTCCACAATCATCCCCACCAGCTCCTGGGGCGAGGCCACGATGATGATGCCGCTTACCGGCAGGGACTGGAAGACCGTCAGCGGGACATCGCCCGTTCCGGGAGGCATGTCAACGTACATGTAGTCCACGTCGCCCCAAAGCACATCCGTCCAGAACTGCTTGACGGTGCCGGCAATGAGACTGCCCCGCCAGATAACCGGGTCGGTGTCATTTTCCAGGAGCAGATTGATGCTCATCATGCGGATGCCCGTCTTGGTCTCCACCGGCAGAATACCCTCGTCACAGCCCATGGCCTTTTCCTTCACGCCGAACATCCGCGGGATGGAAGGCCCCGTGATATCCGCGTCCAGGATGGCTGTGGAAACGCCCCGGCGCCGGGTCAGCGTCGCCAGCAAGCTGGTGGCCAGGCTTTTGCCAACGCCGCCCTTGCCGCTGACCACACCAATGACCTTCTTCACCTGGCTGGCGGCGTTCTGCGGGGCTTGAAGACTTGCGGGCTTGCGGGAAGCGCAGTCGCTCTGGCATGAGGAGCAATCGTGCGTACAATCGGACATGAATGATTCACCTCGGCTTCTGTCCGCCTTCATGCGGACGATTCGAATGTAGCATTCTCCCTCAATCGGCGCTTTTCCTGCCTTGCCAACGGGAAGAATATGCCATGCTCTTTCGTTACATGAATGCAAGCGGAAAAACTTTCGCCCATTCGTCATCCGTTGTCAGCGAAGTATAAATTTAGCGCTTGCCACAATGCCAGGAAGCATGTACAATAGGTATACGGACACAGGCGCGGCGCCGTCCGTTTTTTCCCAAAGGGAAGGAAGGTTGAATCAACGATGAAGCAACGCAGAACCGTCAAGTGGCTTACGCTGGCTGGTGTGATCGCTCTGGGGCTCACGCTCTCCGGCTGCTATATTCCGCCCGACGAATTATCCGACAATACCCAGGGGCTGACGGTGGGCAACAACAATTTGCCCTTTAACACCGTTGCGCCCGTGAATCCCGCCACGAACACGCCGCCTCCCGCCAATACCCCTGATCCCTTCGCCTCCGAGCAGCCCACCCCCGACTGGAACAGCTGGAACAACACCAACCAGCCCAACCCCAGCGCGACGGGCGCCATTGGCGTACCGGGCGTGTCCACCAACCAGCCCGGCTCCACCATTGCCGTGGTAACAGCGCAGCCCACGGCCACGCCCAAGCCCAACACGGCCACGCCCAAGCCGCAGAGCCTGAAAAACGGCATGTTCGGCAGCGCTGAGGTCAAGCAGATGCAGCAGCGCTTGAAGGAGCTGGGCTATCTTTCCGGCTCGGCCGACGGCGATTTTGGCGACGCGACGGAAGCCGCCGTTCGGGACTTCCAGCAGCAGAACGGTCTGACGGTGGACGGCAAGGCCGGCGCCAACACGCTCAACAAGCTGTACAGCAACAACGCTGTCTCCAAGCCCAAGGATTCCGCCACCAATCGGCCCACTTCCCGGCCCACCAATACGGCTAAGCCCACCAGCACACCCAAAACCAATGTGTATCTGGAGCTGGGCAGCAGCGGCAAGAACGTTCGCACCCTGCAAAACCGCCTGATCGAGTTGGGTTGGATGGCTGGCTCTGCGGACGGCGAATACGAGGGCGCTACCCAGTACGCCGTGAAGGCTTATCAAAATGCCGCCGGACTGTGGGCGGATGGTATCGCCGGCCCCGGCACCCTGGAATCCATCTATTCCAGTCGGGCCAAAACAGCCTCCTCTCCCTCGTCCTCCATCGGGGACAGCCTGCGCGAGGGCGCCAAGGGCGGCGCGGTCAAGGCGCTGCAAAAGCGGCTGAAGAGCCTGGGCTATCTGGACGGCTCGGCAGACGGCTCCTTCGGCGCGGCCACCAAGACCGCGGTGATCGCCTTCCAGCAGCAGAACGGCCTCAACGCGGACGGCGTGGCCGGCACATCCACCCTGAACCGTATTTATTCCGACGCCGCCAAGAGCGGTTCCTCCGCCGGCGATGCCGCAGGCAGTGGTACAGTATCCTCCACCGGCTACGTCACCCTGCGGGAGGGCGACAAGAGCGAGGCAGTCAAGAAGCTTCAGCGGACGCTGAAGGACAAGGGCTACTATTCCGGCTCCGTGGACGGGTCTTATGGCTCGGGCACGATGCAGGCCGTCCTGGCCTTCCAGCGGCAGAACAATCTGCGCGAGGACGGCGTGGCCGGGCCCGCGACCCAGCGCTCCCTCTATGGCAGCGGCAGCGGCAAGGTGGACTATGCCACCCTGCGCCCCGGCGACGAGGGCACCGCCGTTACAAACCTGCAATACACCCTTTACGAATTAGGCTATTACGACGGCAAGGTGGACGGCATTTACGGCGCCACCACCTCCGACGCAGTTCGGGCCTTCCAGAGCCGCAACAAGCTGGAGCCGGTGGACGGCATCGCAGGTAACAAGACCCTGCAGAAGCTCTATTCCTCCTCCGCCATCCCCGCTACCGCTGCGAGCACCGATTATGAAACCCTGGAAAAAGGCGACAAGGGCAATGAGGTGGTGGAGCTGCAGGACGTCCTCCAGCAGCTGGGGTATCTGACCCGCGATCAGGTCACGGGCGTCTACGACACCAACACGGTGGAAGCCGTCAAGCTGTTCCAGCAATACAACGGCCTCAACGTGGATGGCAAAGCCGGCTCCGCGACCCAGACCAAGCTGTTCTCCGACAATGTAGCGGCCAACCCCAACCGATAAAGCACGAAACCGGCGCTTCCAAGGCGCTCTGAAACGGCTCAACCCTTGCGGTAGGTTGCGGCCCGCCCCAAGAGGCGAACGGCAAAGCCGCTCTCACCTGCCGTCCGGTATTGAAAGGCGCGGTTTGAATGGCATCGCGCAAAGGCTTATCTTCACAGCATCGCGCCAAAGGGACTCGACTGCATTCAATATGACCGTCTGCCGACGGCAGGTCTGGCAGACAGCATGACCTAATGGAGATCATCTGGGCCGCGCTTCCTGAACGGGAGGCGCGGCTTCACCCTATTTCCAATGATTCGGCCACTGGACGGCAGGAGGAGCTACGATGGATATCACCGCCATTGGCGAGGTGCTCATTGACTTAACACAGCAGGGCCTGGATGAAGCGGGGATACCGCGCTTTGCGGCCAATCCCGGCGGCGCGCCCGCCAATCTGGCCGTTGCAGCCGCACGGCTGGGAGCCTCCACGGCGTTCATCGGCCGGGTTGGACAGGACGCCTTTGGCGCTTATCTGCGGCGTGTGCTGACGGAGCAGCGGGTGGACATCAGCGGACTGGCAGCTGATCCGCTGGAGCCTACCACGCTGGCCGTGGTGATGGTGGACCATACCGGCGAGCGCAGCTTTACGTTTTACCGCGACCCTGGGGCGGATACGCGCCTGAGCCGGGAGCAGCTGCCGACGGCGCTGCTGTTATCCACCCGCTGTCTGCACTTCGGCAGCGTCAGCCTGACGGCGGAGCCTTCACGGGACGCCACGTTCTTCGCCGTCCGCACAGCCCGCGAGCATGGCGCGATCATCAGCTATGATCCCAACTACCGCGCCGCGCTCTGGCCCGATGAAGCCACTGCCGTCCGAATGATGAAGGAGCCGCTGTCTCTGGTGGATGTGCTGAAGGTCTCGGAGGAGGAGCTTCCCCTGCTCACCGGGACGGACGATCTGGACAAGGGCGCGTCCTTGCTGATGGCTCAGGGCATCCGCGTGGTGTTCATCACCCTGGGCCCGAGGGGCGCCTACTACGCCCTTCGCGACGGGCATGGCCTGGCGCCGGGGGTCTCCTGTACGGTGGCGGACACCAACGGCGCGGGAGATACCTTCTTCGGCGCGGCGCTGTCCCGCCTGATGCGCCTGCCGAGCCTGGACGCGCTGACCCTGCCGCTGCTCCGGGATATCGCCGCCTTCAGCAACAGGGCGGCAAGCATCACCGCCAGCCGCCACGGCGCCATCCCGGCCATGCCGTCCCTGGCGGAAGTCGAGGCATAGCAGGGGTATCAGCATCATGCACAGCGGGAAAGGCCTTATACCTTTCCCGTTTTCCTTTGCCGTGCGCGTTGACGGAGGGAATTTCCCGCGGTATAATAAGCACTGCCTTTGTATACAGAAGTGATTGAGAAACAAGCGAGGCGAAATCCTGATTGAACAAGCTGTTTGCCAAGGGGCTCAGGCACGGCCTGCCCATCGGGCTGGGATACCTGTCGGTGGCGTTCACATTCGGCATCAAGGCCGTGGGCGACGGTCTGTCGCCCCTCCAGGCCCTGCTGATTTCCATGACCAACGTGACCAGCGCCGGACAGTTCGCCGGGCTGCCGCTGATGACGGCTCAGGCGTCCCTGATGGAGGCTGCGCTGACGCAGCTGGTCATCAACCTTCGATACGCGCTGATGAGCCTGTCCATCAGCCAGAAGCTGGACAGGGATATGACCACGCCCCGCCGGATGCTGTTCTCCTTCATGAACACCGATGAAATTTTCGCCGTGGCCTCCGCTCAGCCGGGGAAGGTGAACCGCGTCTATATCTACGGGCTGATGATCGCGCCCTATGCCGGGTGGGCGCTGGGGACGCTGCTGGGCGCCGTGGCGGGCCAACTGCTCCCAGCCTTCGCGCGGGGGGCGCTGGGCATCGCCATCTACGGCATGTTCCTGGCCATCATCCTGCCGCCGGCCCGTCGGGAAAAGCCCGTGCGGGCGGTGGTGCTCATGGCCGTGGCGCTGAGCCTGTGCTTCCGCTATCTCCCCGTGCTCAGTCAGGTGTCCAGCGGCTTCGTCATCATTATCTGCGCGGTGACGGCCTCGGCCCTAGGGGCGGCGCTGTTCCCGGTAAAGGAGGGCGAGGCATGAGCTGGTCAGCCTATTTTCCCTATCTGCTGGTGATGGCAGGCGTTACCTATCTGATCCGGATGCTCCCGATGACGGTCTGTCGCCGGGAGATCCGCAGCGTCTTCATCCGTTCCTTTCTGCACTATGTGCCCTACGCGGTGCTGGGCGCCATGACCTTCCCAGACGTGCTCTACGCCACGGGGAGCCTGTGGACGGCACTGGCCGGCCTGGCGGCGGCGGTGGTGATGGCCTGGCGGGGCCGCAGTCTGCTGACGGTGGCCATCGGCGCGTGTCTGGCCGTCGCAGCGGCCCAAGGGCTTATGCTGTTGATATAATTTAATGATAAACATTAAATTATTATTGACAAACTTGAAATTCCGTGCTATCATTCGTCCGAGGTGATGCACGATGAAATTCACGCAAAAATTCGCCAATGAAAAGCTTGCAAAATCTGCTGCCGGAGCAATGAAGGCCGTCTGCTATTTTGTCATTGGCTTCTATGTCCTGTGTTTTGCTCTTGGCCTGCTGGGGCGTCAAACCTTTGTTCTGCATACAAAAACGGGAAGCTATGGGCGGGCGATTTACGCAGAGGAGGTTCACAGCGCGCACTCCCGCAATATGACCGTTTCCATGGGCGATGATATCCATGTGTGGACGGATGATAACGACCAGATCGAGCCAACCGTTCATATCGGGCTTACGCTCATGTATGCCGTCCATGTGCTTCCTATGGCCTTTGCTTTTTGGTTGCTGAGCCGCATATTTTCCAATATTCAGCAAGGGCAGATCTTTACCGAGCAAAACGCCTCCTATCTGCTGGGCTATGGGCTGCTTCAAATCTTTGCGGCCGTATTCGTTCCGGTCATCAAAGGGCTGATCTGCTGGCTTGTCAATCTTGTGTCTGATGGCCAGCTGTCCATTTCCACAGGGCAGGCGATGTTCAAAACGCTTGTTCCCGGCATTGGCTTTCTTGTCGCGGCGTACATCATTCATTACGGCGTGTATTTGCAGGACGAGGTGGATCACACGCTATGATTATGATTCGGCTTGACCGGGTGCTGGCGGACAGAAAAATGCGGCTCAATGACTTGGCAGACCGGGTCGGTATATCCAATGTCAATCTTTCATACTTGAAAACCGGAAAAGTAAAGGCTGTCAGGTTCAGTACGCTGGATGCGCTCTGCAAGGTTCTGAAATGTCAGCCCGGCGATATCCTCGAATATATTGAGGATGAGGTTTGAAAAGCGCCCCCGGCGTTGCCAATAAACCTGGGGGCCTCGCTATTCGCGGACAGTATTCCCAAAAGAAAAGCGGCCCGGCAAATAAAAAGGGCAAGGCAAACCATATCGGTCTGTCCTGCCCTGATTTTTCTGCGGCTCAGCCCTGGAGGCCCTGCTCCTGGCGCTCCATGTTTTCCACCACCACATCGTAGATTTCACCCAGGGAAGCGCAGTATTCCAGCACCTTCCATGGCTCGTTGGTGTGGTAGTGAATCTTGATGAGCTCATCGTCGCCCACGGCCAGCAGGCAGTCGCCCTTGAAGTTTTGGGTGAAGTAATCGTTGATGGCGTCCTCGTCCAGGTCATGCCCCTCAATGAGAAGCTGGGTATCGAACTTGAATTCCAGCATGGCGTTCTACTCCTTTATCCGCAATTTAATGAAGCTGTTCCAAAGGTAACACTCAACCATTCGACAGCGATGCCGCCGATTCCTGCCTGGGAGCGTGAAATCAGCCGCCCCCCACGCAAAGGCACGGGCGGTATGGGAGGGGGCGAGGCCCTCTGCGCGCAAAACAGCAAGCGCCTTCGCCTTGGTTTTGTACGCCCTTGCTCGGTTATGCGCAGGTCAAGCGGCCTTGCGCTGCAGCCAAGGAAGCTGTGCAAATTTAAATAGCGGCTTCCGCCGCTTTGTTGACACGCGCCGCGCTTTACCGCCGCCTGTCCAGCTCCGTCCATACATCCTGGAGGGTCAGCCCCTGCTGGAACAGCAATACCGTCAGGTGATACAGCAGGTCAGCCGCCTCGTAGCACAGCTCCTCCCTGCTTCCCTTGATAGCAGCGATGATGGTCTCGCTGGCCTCCTCGCCTACCTTCTTGCAGATTTTTTCCACACCCTTGTCCAGCAGGTAATTGGTGTAGCTGCCTTCCTGCGGGTGCAGCTGCCGCTCCGCCGCCGTATCGTAGACATGCTGAAGCATAGCGGCGGTGGCGGGAGCATCCTCGTCTGCCACCAAAGCGTTGTGGAAGCAGGTTTTTTCGCCCGTGTGGCAGGCGGGACCTGTCTGATCTACCGACAGAAGGATTGCGTCGCCATCGCAGTCGTAGCGGATGGCGCGGATTTTCTGCGTATGTCCTGAGGTCTCGCCCTTGCGCCACAGCTGCCGACGGCTGCGGCTGAAGTATGTGGCGTATCCGCTATCCAGCGTCGCCTGGAGGGATTCCCTGTTCATGTAGGCCAGCATCAGCACCTGCCCGGTCGCGGCGTCCTGGGCGATGGCGGGCACCAGGCCCTTGTCGTCAAACTTGATGTTGCTCAGATCCATATTTCCGCCTCCATTGGTTATGTGAATGAAGTCATGGCCGCGATGGCCTCGGGGAGGGTGAACGCGCCCTCGTACAGTGCTTTGCCCAGGATGGCTCCCGCGCAGCCCGCCTCGCGAAGGGCTGCCAAATCGTCCAGGCTGCTGACGCCGCCGGAGCCGATAATATCCAGCCCCGTGGCCTCCATCAGCGCCCTGGCGGCAGGAACGTTGGGCCCCTGCATCATGCCGTCCCGGCTGACATCGGTATAAATAACGGTAGTTACCCCGGCATCCCGCATCCGAAGCGCCAGCTCAGTAGCGGTAAGTCTGGTGGCTTCCACCCAGCCCCGGGTGGCGACCATGCCGTTCTTCGCGTCAATGCCCACGGCGATCTGCCCCGGAAAGGCCCGGCAGGCTTCCCGCACCAGGTCAGGCTGCTCGGCGGCGGCGGTTCCCAGAATGCACCGGGTAATCCCCGCCTTCAGCCGAAGCTCAATGTCCGCCATGGTGCGCAAACCTCCGCCCAGTTCAACAGGGCCCTCAAAGGCGGCGGCAACCTCCTTCAGCAAAGGCAGATGAGCCGTTTTGCCCTCGAAGGCGGCGCACAAGTCCACCAGGTGGAGCCACTGTCCCCCCTGGGCGCGCCACTTCCGGGCCAGGGCAACGGGATCGCCATAGATGGTCGCATCCTCACGCCGCCCCTGGCGAAGGCGGACGGCCTGACCGTCCAGCAGGTCGATGGCGGGATACAGCTGCATGGGACAACCTCCTTTTATGGAGATGATAAGCAGGGAGCGCGGGGAGGAGGCTCCCTCAGTCCAATGCGCCCTTGGTGGAGAGAACGCCTTTTACCCTTGGGTCGATGGCCGCCGCATCCCGCAGAGCCAGCCCAAAGGCCTTGAACAGCGCCTCCAGCTTGTGGTGATCGTTTCGTCCAGCCAGCGCCTTCATATGCAGGGTCAATCCGGCGTTGACGCACAGGGCGCGGAAGAATTCCTCGGCCAGCTGGGTATCGAACGCACCGACCATGGGCGCGGCAAAGTCCGCCTCCCAACTGAGATACGGGCGGCCGCTGATGTCCATGGCGGCGAAGGCCAAAGCCTCATCCATGGGCAGACAGGCACTCCAGGCCCGGCGGATGCCCACCCGGTCGCCCAAGGCCTCCCGCAGCGCGCGCCCCAGGCAGATGCCTACGTCCTCCACCGTGTGGTGAGCGTCCACGTTCAGGTCGCCCCGGCAGTTCAGCGTCAAATCCAGCAGGCCGAAACGGCAAAGGGCATCCAGCATGTGGTCAAAAAAGCCCACGCCGGTGTGAATGTCCGTCTTTCCCTCGCCATCCAGGCACAGGGTCAGGGCAATGTCGGTTTCCCGGGTCGTCCGGGTGATTGCGGCTGTGCGCATGGTATCTACTCCTCAATCTATCCATGGTGGAGGCATTGTTTCTGTGCGGGACTTCATAAGCTGCCGTTTCCACTGCGGACAAACTGCGCCGTCCGCTTGGGAACCGCTCTTTGCGTTCGATGGGTCTTGCCAGGCTGACCCGAACCTCGCAGGGGCTTTGCCCCTGCACCCCACAAGGGGCATCGCCCCTTGACCCGTTTTCGCTGGCGCGGTTCCTGTCAAGAGTTATTGCTTTTTTATTTTTCTTTGATCTCCTTGCCGAAGCGGATGGCCACGGCGTTGGCGTGGGCGTCCAGTCCCTCCTGCTGCGCCAGCAGGATCACCTGATCGGCCACCTTTTCCAGTTCATCCCGAGTGCAGCAGATGATGCTGGACTTCTTCACAAAATCATCCACCGACAGGGGCGAGAAGAACCGCGCCGTGCCGCTGGTGGGCAGAACATGGTTCGGCCCGGCCAGGTAGTCGCCCAGGGGTTCGGGGGAATAGTGGCCCAGGAAGATGGCGCCCGCGTTGTCGATCAGGGGCAGCAGAGCGTAGGGCTCCCGCACGGACAATTCGAGATGCTCCGGAGCAATCCGGTTGGCAATCTCCGCGCAGTCCGCCAGGGTGTCCGCCACCACGATGGTGCCGTAGGCGGACAGGCTTTTGCGCACGACCTCCTGCCGGGGAAGCAGCGCCGTTTGCCGCGTCAGCTCCGACCGAACCTTCTCCGCCAGGGCGGCGCTGTCCGTCACCATGATGGCGGCTGCCAGGGGATCGTGCTCCGCCTGGGACAGCAGGTCGGCCGCCACGCAGCGGGGATCGGCGCTGTTATCAGCGATCACCAGCACCTCGCTGGGACCGGCCACCATGTCGATGCCCACATGGCCGAAGACCTCCCGCTTGGCATTGGCCACATAAATGTTGCCGGGGCCTGTGATCTTGTCCACCCGGGGGATACTCTGCGTTCCGAAGGCCAGGGCCGCGATGGCCTGCGCTCCGCCAACCTTGAAAATTTTGTCCACGCCGGCCATGTCCGCCGCCGCCAAGGCCAAGGGATAGCTGACGCCCCCATCACGGCCCGGTGGGGTCACCATCACGATTTCCTTCACCCCCGCGACCTTGGCGGGAATCACATTCATCAGTACCGAGGACGGATAGGCCGCCGTGCCGCCGGGAACATACACGCCCACTTTGCTCAAGGGCGTGATCTTCTGCCCCAGGGCAATACCCGGCTGGAAGTCCACCCAGGTGTTCTGCTTCTGCTTCTCATGGAAGGCGGCAATGCGGCGGACAGCCTCCCTCATGGCGTCAAGCCATTCAGGAGTGGCCGCGGCATAGGCGGCGTCGATCTCGGCACGGGTGACCTGCACCGTCTCGGCGGAAATCTCCGCCCGGTCGAAGCAGCGCGTGAACTCAAACAGCGCCGCATCGCCCTCCGTGCGGACACGGGCCACGATATCCTTGACCTGGGCGGCAATATCGTCCCGCTGCAGCTGGCTGCGCTCCATCACCCGTGCGCGGAGCGCCTCTCCGTCGGACGCGAAAAGAATCGGTATCATTGGCATGGCCTCCTTATCTCTCGTCAGCGGCCTCCGTCAGCCGCGCCACCTCGCGGGTCAGCCCGTTAATCAGCCAGCGGACGCGCTCCCGCTTGGTCTTCATACTCACCCGATTGCATACCAGGCGGGCGGATACGTCGCAGACATCCTCCAACACCGTCAGGCCGTTGGCCCGCAGGGTGGAGCCGCTTTCCACAATGTCCAGGATCACGTCGCTCAATCCGATGACCGGGCCCAGCTCCACCGAGCCGTGAAGCTCAATGATCTCGATGGTCTGCCCCTTGCCGTCATAGTAGCTGCGGGCAACATGAGGATACTTGGTCGCCACGCGGAAGGTCGCCCTTGTCACCTGGCTGTTATGGCTGTCAGGGTAGCCCGCGATGCACATCCGGCATCGGCCGAAGGTCAAATCCAGCACCTCGTACAGCGGACAACCGGATTCCAGCAGGGTATCCTTGCCCACCACCCCCAGGTCGGCCACCCCGTGATCGACATAGGTCGGCACGTCGCTGGGCTTGACCAGAATAAAGCGGATATTGCTCGCCCGATCCCACAAGACCAGCTGACGGCCCGGATTGCGCGGCTCGGAGCAGTCGATGCCCATGCGCTCCAGCAGCGTGAAGGTCTTTTCCGCCAAACGCCCCTTGGCCAGGGCCAGCGTTATTACGTCCTGCATGGCTGCGCCTCCTTCTCCATCCGCCGTATGCCGTTCCTTCCAATATAAACTGCCGCGCCCGCCTGGCCCAGCGCCACGCGCCGGGTCATTTCCCCCGGGCCCTGACCGTACTGCAGCGCCGCGCTGACACCCTGGCCTCGCTGCATCCTCACATAGGCGATGGCATCGGCCAGACAGCCCTGCTCAAAGCCTACCAGCTCATCAGGCACGGGAGCAGCAAAGGTCGCGCCCTGCTTTTCAAGCGCCATCAGCAGCAGCTTTAGGTTGACGGCGAAGCCCGTAGCGGGCATTTCCCTACCGTACCGGGCGGGCAGACCGTCATACCGGCCGCCGGAGAGCAGCGGCTGGCCCAGGTTCGCCGTCAGTCCCCGGAAGATCATCCCCGAATAATAGCCCGCCTGGTGCACCATGCCCAGGTCAATGCTGATGTACTGCTCCATACCGTAAGCGCGGAGAATATCCATCACCTGCCGCAGATTGCCAATAGCCTCCAGGCATAGGGGATGTCGGGTCAGGCCCTCTGCTTCAGTCAGCACGTCCTCATCACCGTAAAGGCTGGGGAGCCGCATCAGCTTATCCGCTACCCCCTGGCGCAGCGCCAGCTTGCTGAGATACATCTGCATTTCCAGGCTGTTCTTTTCCTCGGTCAGGCGGCGCATCACCCCGCACTGCTCCTCAGTCAGCCCAGCCTCCTGCATAAAGCCGTTGAAGAAGGCCGCCTGGCCCAGCTCCAGCTGGAAATCCCGCAAACCGGACTGCCGCAGCGCCTCGATGGCCAGGGCAATGATCTCCGCGTCGGCTTCCGCGCCGCCCTCGCCCATCAATTCGATACCCGCCTGATCCTCCACGCAGAGCATGGACAGCGTATCCGTATGATAATGGGCGGCGGCCTGCACATAGCACAGCCGGAGGGGCAGGGGCTGATCCAGCAGGCGTCCCGAGGCCAGCCGCACCGCCGGAATGGTGGAATCAGGGCGGATGGCCAGCACCTGCCCCCGGCTGTCAAAGGTCTTCCAGACATGCTCAGGGCGGTAGCCGTAGGTGGGGTCGCTGAGGGCGTCGTAGTATTCCAGGATGGGGGTCTCAATCTCCTGATAGCCGCTGAGGGTGAACAGGCGGCGAAGCTCCCCTTCCAGGCGGCGCTTCCTGGCGCACTCGCCAGGAAGGGTATCCTGCATCCCGCTGGGTATCTGAAGCCTGCGTCGCTCCATGGGGAACACCTCCGATAGTTTAGCGTGATAAAGTAGTGATGTGAAGGATTATACCACATCAGCGCAGAATGTCAAGGGGAAATTTCATATGCCGCTCCGTCCCATATTGCCTGCGGAAGGCGCCGTTATCCGCAGCCAATCGCATGCATCTGCACATCGGCGAGCGATACGCTTCCCGATGCTGCAGGCTATCGGAAAAAATCCGGCTTAATGATTGAAAGAGCCTACATGACGAAAAGCTATGAATAAACCGCCACCCTGGAGAACGGCACGCCGAAAACGCCCGCCGGCAGCGCTGCCATCGGCCAGGCGGCATGACAATGGCTACAGCCCCTAAGCATTCCCCGCAAGACCATGCTCCGGCGGGCACGCGAGGCGCGGCCCTTTTTCGCGTCGCGTCACGGCCTGCGCCCTCCGGGTTGCGCACAGCGAAAACCTATGCTATAATAAATCAACAGTGCCTGCGTGACGGGCCCTGCGGTTTTTGTCGAACACAAACAATCAGGTGCAGGAGGTGAGCCGGCACTGCCGGAAACCATGCCCATGAAAGAACGAATGCTGATAACCGGCGGCAATCCCCTGGAGGGTGAGGTACGGGTCAGCGGCGGTAAAAACACAGCGGTGGCGGTTATTCCGGCCACGCTTTTATGCGACGAGCCCTGTACCGTGGAGAACCTGCCGGATATTGAGGACGTGCGGGCCCTGGTGGACATTCTTCGCGCGCTGGGGGCCAAGGTCACCTATGTTCCGGGCGAATTCATGACCGTGGATCCTCGTTCGGCCGAGGGAACCTCCGTCAGCTTCCGCTTGAGCCAGCGTCTTCGGGCCAGCTATTACCTGCTGGGCGCCCTGCTGGGGCGATGCGGCCACGCTTCCGTGGCTTATCCCGGCGGCTGCGAGATCGGTTCCCGCCCCATCGACCAGCACCTGAAGGGCTTCGCGGCCCTGGGGGTGGAGGCCGAAACGGTGGGCGGCGTCATCACCGCCAAAACGCCGGAGCTCAAGGGCGGCGACGTGTTCTTCGATATGGTCACGGTGGGCGGCACAATCAACGTAATGCTGGCCGCCGCCAAGGCCCACGGCACCACCATTATTTACAACGCCGCCAAGGAGCCCCACATCGTTGATCTGGCCAACTTCCTCAACAGCATGGGCGCCAAGGTCAAGGGCGCGGGCACGGACGTGATCCGTATCCGGGGCCAGCAATACCTGCACGGCGCCAACTACGCCGTCATCCCCGACCAGATCGAAACCGGCACCCTCATGATTGCCGCCGCCGCCACCCGGGGCGACGTGATCATCAACGGCTGCATTCCCACCCACATGGAGGCTCTGACCGCCAAGCTCCTGGAGATGGGCGTCCGCGTATCCGACAGTGACGACGCCATCCGTGTGCGTACCCTGGGCGGACATCGGGCGGTGAATATCAAGACCCAGGTGTACCCCGGTTTCCCCACCGACCTTCAGCAGCCCATGAGCGCGCTGCTGACCACGGCCCGGGGCACCAGCATCATACAGGAAACCATCTTCGAGCAGCGCTTCAAGCACCTGGATGAAATTGCCCGCATGGGCGCCCGCGTCCGGGTGGTGGATCGCACCGCCATCATTGAAGGCGTACCCCAGCTGTACGGCGCGCCTGTAACCACCACGGATCTCCGGGCCGGCGCGGCGCTGGTGGTAGCCGGCCTGATGGCCAAGGGCGTTACGGAGATTTATGAGCCCGAGTATATCGACCGGGGCTATGAGCATATCGAGCAGAAGCTGCGCGCCCTGGGCGCCGACATCCGCCGGGAGGTCGTGGACTGATCCACGCGCCCCAGCGTAGGAGGTGGATGGCATGAACAACCCCTTTGAGGTGCTGGGCCTTCCGTCCACCGCCGATACGGAGGAAGTGCGGGCCGCTTACCGGCATCTGGTGCGCCAATGCCATCCGGATCAGTTTCAGGAGGCGCAGGCGCGGGAAGCCGCCCAGGAAAAAATGATTGCCCTGAACCTGGCCTATGAGGCCGCCATGCGTCTGGCCGCCTCCCACAAGCCGGGCATGTACACCCGGGAGCTTCCAACGGCGGACGCCATACAGCTGGCCTGGAAAATGCTGCGCCAGCAAAACCCCGAAAGCGCCCTGCGCCAGCTGATGCGGGCGGATGTCAAAGATGCTCCCTGGTACGATCTGCAGGGACAAATCCTGATGCTGCTGCACCAGTATGAATCCGCCCACCAGTCCTTTCGGGAAGCCGTGAAGCGGGAGCCGGATAACATGAATTACCGCCGCGGCGCCCTGGACGCCGCCGTGGCCATGAAAAACGCCCGGACGCTGAAGGGCCGCATCAAGGAAATGCTGTGGCATAAGAAATAAACAATACCGCTCCCCGCGACCCTGATCGCGCGGGAGTTTTTGGTTGATCCAGGCATTTTCTTCCACTGGACGGCCCGCGCCATGCAGGGAAAGCTTGCGAAGAATCGTCAATTGATGTACAATAGTTTTTCCGGAGGTGTGCCATGAAGAAGAGATTTCTGGCTTTCCTGATCCTGCTGACGCTGCTGGTCTTCCCCGCGCTGAGTGAAAGCGTACCGTCAGCCTCCGCGCCCGCCGTCACGGACTGCGGCCTTGATCTGGCGGGCAGCGGCGTCCATTATCCGCAGCTATCCGGCATGGCGAGCACCCAGCTGCAGGAATCCGTCAACGCCCGCATTCTGGCCGAGGGCAATGTGGAGACCTATCTGAACCGCCTGCCCCTGCTGATGCAGAATCCCACCGGCATAACCGTGGACTACGACGCTACACTGACCGGGGACATTTTTTCCTGCGTCCTGTCCGCCGAGGGCGCGCTGACGGAGGGCCGCCCCACCCATGTTTGGCATACGTTGAACATTGATCTGACCACCGGGGAGGATATCACCCTGGCTGATCTGTTCCTTGACCCGGACGCCGCCCTGGAGGCCCTCACAGACTATCTGGACTGGACTGTGTCCCCGGCGCTGTCCGCCCATTTGCAAAACAGCAGCCTAACGCCTCTGCCGGAAGCCTTCGCCCTCAGCGCTGCCGGGCTGACGCTGTACTACCCCATCGGCCAGCTCTCCACCCTGTCCGACAGGGCGGGTGCAATCACCGTCCTGTGGTATGAGCTGCGGGAGCATCTGCGCCTGGGCGAGGGCTCCGTGCTGCGGCGCATCGGCGCGGAGGCCATGGTTGTCGCCCCGGCGGAAGGACGGCGCAGTGTCGCCGAGGCCTTGTCGGAAGGCGCTCTGCCGGGGATTCCCGTTTCCCTAGGCGGCTCCGTGAAGGATGCGGTGGCCGCCCATCGGATGCTCACCGACGCCGACCTCTATCAGGATGGCCGCATGTTCGCCCTGGAGGACGCGGCCTTCCGCCAGGTGTGGCTGCTGACGGACGCCCTTACCGAGGGCTGGGAGCACAGCGTCATCTCCGGCATCCGAGCTGACCGCTTTAATCTGTGCGGTCTGTATCCCGGCCTTTCCTGGCCCCAGGTATCAGCCATCCTGGGCCAGCCTGACGCCGAGGTCGCCCTGGACCCCGAGCAGGCGGAGGCCTATCGGCTGGAGACGGGCGTCAGCCGCTACTACACCCTGGGCGCCGTTCGCCTGCGGCTGCACTTTGATGAGGCCGAGGCGCTGACCAGCCTTTTCCTGTTCCCCACGCAATAATCACCCATACCATCATCCAAGGAGGATCACCATGGCTCAGAAAAGCAAGTCCACCAAAGCCAAACGCGCCCCCGCATATTCCGCCGATACCATGGCGCTGCATCTGGTGGTGGGGTTGGTTTTGATTGCCCTGGGCGTGATGATTTTCCTGGCGGTGGTGGCGGGCATGACCGGGGACATATTCTCCGGGATGCGTCAGGTCTGCCATGGTCTGGCGGGCAGCCTGGCCTTCCTGCTGCCGGTGCTTCCCATCTGGGGCGGCGCGCTGGTGCTGATGAGCGCCTATCGCCGGGCCCCGCTGCGGATTTTCCTGCTGACGGCCGCGCTCTACCTGCTGATGCTCAGCGCCATCAACCTTTTTGCTACCAGCGGTTCCCCGGCCATGCCGCTGATGGAGTACTTCCGCAGCCAAAACGTGGTCAAGGGACAGAGCGCTTCGGGCTTCGACGCCTTTCTTGCCCGCAGCTATGAGCTGGGCGCACGCTCCGCCATGGGCGGCGGTGTGCTGGGAATGCTCCTGGCCTGGCCCCTGTGGCAGCTGCTGGGCAACGCCGTGCTGGCTGCGATTCTCTGTCTGCTGATGGCGGCAGGAGTCATCCTGTTTATGGTACGGCTGGATATGAAGGGGCTGCTGGCGATGATACAAGGGAAGCAGAGCCGCCGTCAGGCCCGGCAGGAGCAGGAACAGCGCACCCTGGCCCAGCAGGAACTGGCCTGGCAGCAGCAAATGGCCCAGCGGCAGCAGTATCTTCCCCAGGGGGGCTGGCAGGAACCGCCCCGCCAGGAGCCCTATCCCGGCCAGCCCGCCCCTGGGTATTACCCTCAGCATCAGCCTTACCCGAATCAACCCCGGCCCACGGCTCCCGCCAGCCTGCGCCGTCCCGTCCCCATGGTCCCGGAGGACGGCCTGCCGCCCATGAAGCCCCTGCGCCCGGAAAGCGCCGCCGAGCAAAAGAACCGGCCCTCCTGGATTTTCGGCCGCAGGAAGGATGAGGACAGCCACAACGCCGAGGCCAGGCCACGGAAGTCCTGGATTTTCTCCCGCCGGGAGGAGGACACGCCCCCGGAGCAGCCCTCGGACGCCTTCATGCCTCCAGAAGGATATGCCGCCTACGAGCAAAACGGTTTGGCGCCCTATTCTTACGAGGGGGAGCCTGTGCCCCCAGGGGCGGCCGACGAGCCTGTCTACGAACAGCCCGCCTATGACGAGCCTGTGGAGGAACCCCGGCAGCGCACCGTCCGTACGCCCCGGGTGAGGCCGGAGCAGCCGGAGGGCATGACGGGCCGTCAGCATGCATACCCTACCCAGGAGAGTCCGCGCGGCGCCGCCTGGGAGGAAGAGCCTGCCCAGCGCCGGGCCAGCTGGCGGGAGGACGGCTGGAATGAGGAAGCTGCCCCCGTGCCTCAGCGGCAGCGGAAGCCGTCAAAGCCCGCCGAAACCCGGCAGGAGCCCAAGCCCTCCTGGGCCGACGACACCCCGCCTTGGGAGGACGCGCCGGCACAGCCCTCCGCCGCGCCGGTTCGGCCACCCAAGCTGCAGCAGGAGCCGCCCAAGGACGCCTGGAAGCCCGAATTGAAGCTGCCTCCCCGGAAGGCGGAGGCCACAGCTCAGCAGACCGAAATGACGCTGCCCCCGCCCTATGTCTATCCCAGCATGAACCTGCTGGCCGCCGCCGAGCCCGCTTCCGGCATCAGCCCGGAGGAGGACGCCATGCGTTCCCAGCGCCTGGAGGAAACGCTGCAATCCTTCAAGGTGCCCGCCAAGGTACGCCATGTGACCCACGGCCCCGCCATCAGCCGGTTTGAGCTGGAGCTGGCGGCGGGCATCAAGGTGACCAAGGTGACGGATCTGGGCAAGAACATCGCCATGAACATGGAGGTCAAGTCCGTCCGCATCGAGGCGCCCATTCCCGGCAAATCCCTGGTGGGCGTGGAGGTGCCCAATCGCAAGGTCTCCACCGTTACCCTCCGGGAGGTGCTGGAAAGCCCGCCCATGCGGGAGGCCAAGTCGCCCCTGGTGGTGGCCCTGGGCAAGGACATCGCCGGGACGCCCATCGTGTGCGATCTTGCCAGGATGCCCCATCTGCTCATTGCCGGCGCAACGGGTTCGGGCAAATCCGTGTGCATCAACACCATGATTAACAGCCTGCTCTACCGCTGCTCCCCCCGGGAGGTGCGGATGATCCTGGTTGATCCCAAGGTGGTGGAACTTCAGTGCTACAACGGCATCCCACACCTGCTGATTCCCGTGGTGTCCGATCCCCACAAGGCCGCCGGAGCCCTGGCCTGGGCCGTGGCGGAAATGATGGATCGATACAAAAAGTTCCAGATCAAGGGCGTGCGGGCCATCGACGGCTATAACGCCAAGCTGGAGGATCACGAGGAATTCATGCCCCGCATTGTCATCATCATCGACGAATTGGCCGACCTGATGATGACCTGCAAGCGCGAGGTGGAGGATCACATCTGCCGCCTGGCCCAGC
>ERZ777306.2855-NODE-2855-length-20147-cov-76.392246_pt1 | contig 20147 bp, 36 predicted proteins | sample MGYA00374966_ERZ777306 | MGnify/ENA primary metagenome ERZ777306 (study PRJEB29329, sample SAMN06343882) | mouse gut metagenome | isolation source: Mouse cecum | place: Austria: Vienna | collected 2014-11-15 ...
ATTCTAAAATTGTTGCTGACCAACCTGATTGTATTCGATTCGCTGAATAGTTACACAAGCCCCTAACAAAAAAGGCTATCCCCATATGGAATAGCCTTTTTATATCTATAAGAATAATAGTTGAATTATTCTGCTGATTCAGCTTTTGGTTCTTCAGCTTTCGAAGTCTCAGTTGCAGGTGCTTCAACAGCAGCAGGAGCAGCTTCGGCACTCTTCTTGGAACGACGAGTACGAGTCGCTTTCTTAGCAACTTTTTCTTTTGCCATGTTCTCATTGTAGTCAACCAACTCAATGAAGCACATTTCAGCGTTATCCCCCAAACGGTTACCAGTCTTAATGATACGGGTATAACCACCCGGACGATCAGCAATCTTAACAGAAATTTCCTTGAACAATTCTGTTACTGCAATCTTATCTTGCAAATTGCTAAATACAACACGACGAGAATTCGTAGTGTCTTCTTTAGACTTAGTAATCAAAGGCTCAACAAACTTCTTCAAAGCTTTTGCCTTTGCAACAGTCGTAGTGATTCTTTTGTGCTTGATCAAAGAACAAGCCATGTTAGACAACATAGCACTTCTATGAGAAGCAGTACGACCTAAATGATTGAATTTTTTATTATGTCTCATTTTTTATTCTTTATCTAATTTATATTTAGAAATATCGGTTCCAAACGACAGATTCAGACTTTCCAGCAAATCATCAAGCTCGGTAAGCGATTTCTTTCCGAAGTTTCTGAATTTCAGCAGGTCAGTTTTGTTGAACTGTACCAAGTCGCCAAGTGTTTCTACATCAGCAGCCTTCAAGCAATTGAGGGCACGAACTGACAAGTCCATATCAACAAGCTTAGTCTTCAACAACTGACGCATATGCAATACTTCTTCATCAAACTCTTCATTGCCGTCAGTATCATTACTTTCAAGCGTGATCTTCTCGTCAGAGAACAACATGAAGTGATAAATCAGGATTTTTGCAGCTTCTTTCAGCGCTTCTTTCGGATGTATAGAACCGTCGGTACTAATTTCAAGCACTAGCTTTTCGTAGTCAGTCTTCTGTTCTACACGGAAGTTTTCTACAGCATACTTGACATTACGTATCGGTGTATAAATAGAGTCGATTGGAATTACATTAACGTCCGTGCAATACTCGCGATTTTCATCAGCAGGCACATAGCCACGTCCTTTGTTAATTGTAATATCAATCTGCATAGTTGACTTAGAATCTAAATGACAAATAACTAATTCCGGATTTAACACTTCAAATCCAGTCAAATACTTACCTATGTCACCTGCTTTAAATTCACTGGAATTCTCGACAGTGATGCTCACTTTTTCGCTCTCGAACTCTTCAACTACTTGCTTGAATCTCACTTGTTTCAGATTCAAGATAATGTTGGTAACATCCTCTTTTACTCCAGGTACACTAGAAAATTCATGCTCCACACCGTCGATTCTGATGGTAGTGATAGCAAAACCCTCTAATGAAGAAAGAAGGATACGGCGTAATGCATTACCTACAGTAATACCAAAACCCGGTTCCAACGGACGGAATTCGAATTTACCGAATCTGGAGTCCGCCTCCAACATTAATACTTTATCAGGTTTTTGAAATGCTAATATCGCCATGAAATTAATTATTATTTAGAATACAATTCAACGATCAAATGTTCTTTAATGTTCTCAGGAATGTCTGCTCTTTCAGGTATGTGCAACATTTTACCAACTTTTGAAGCTTCATCCCATTCCAACCAAGCATATTTGCTATGATTGAAACCTGCGAGAGAATTAGCAATTACTTCCAAAGATTTAGATCTTTCACGAACACCAATCAATTGACCCGGTTTTACTGCAAATGAAGGAATGTTTACTACTTCACCATCTACAGTGATGTGCTTGTGACTAACCAACTGACGAGCAGCAGCACGTGTAGGAGCAATACCCAAACGGAATACTACATTGTCAAGACGGCCTTCCAGCAATTGAAGGAGTACCTCACCAGTAATACCTTTAGCAGTAGCTGCTTTTTCAAACAAATTGCGGAATTGTTTCTCTAAAACTCCATAGGTGTATTTAGCTTTCTGCTTTTCACGAAGTTGCACACCGTATTCAGAAGTTTTTCTTTTTCTTGAATTACCATGTTGTCCGGGAGGATAGTTCTTCTTTGACAAAACTTTATCAGCTCCAAAGATTCCTTCACCGAATTTACGGGCGATTCTTGATTTTGGTCCAGTATATCTAGCCATTTCTTTTAAATATTTAATTGTTTATTCATGAACTCAATTTGTTGCAGCCGCGATTACAGAGAGAAATTAATGTAATCCAAAAACAAAATCAAGATCATTGTAAGTTAAAGGTAAATTAAACTCTACGTCTTTTTGGAGGACGACAACCATTATGTGGAAGCGGAGTTACGTCAATGATTTCAGTAACTTCGATACCAGCACCGTGGATAGTTCTAATAGCAGACTCACGTCCGTTACCTGGACCCTTCACATATGCTTTTACCTTTCTAAGGCCAAGATCGAATGCTATTTTAGCACAATCCTGGGCAGCCATCTGAGCTGCATAAGGAGTATTCTTTTTAGAACCTCTAAATCCCATTTTACCAGCAGATGACCAAGAAATAATCTGCCCTTCACTGTTTGCAAGAGAAACAATAATATTGTTGAAAGATGAATGAACATGCAACTGTCCATTAGCGTCTACTTTCACATTTCTCTTTTTAGCTGCAACTGTTTTTTTTGCCATATCAACAATTATTATTTAGTAGCTTTTTTCTTATTAGCAACGGTTTTCTTTCTACCCTTACGAGTACGTGCATTGTTCTTTGTGCTCTGACCTCTTACAGGCAGACCAATACGGTGACGTACACCACGATAGCAACCAATATCCATTAATCGCTTAATGTTCAATTGGATTTCGGAACGAAGGTCACCTTCTACTTTATACTCTGCACCGATAATCTCACGAATCTTAGCAGCTTGATCATCTGTCCAGTCTTTAACCTTCAGATCCTTGTCCACACCAGCTTTATCTAAAATTTTTGCTGAACTACTGCGACCTATTCCATATACATAGGTCAACGCAATTTCACCTCTCTTGTTCTGAGGCAAATCTACACCAACTATTCTTATAGCCATATACTAAATTATTTTTTTTGCAAAAATAATAAATTATCCTTGACGTTGTTTATACTTAGGATTTTTCTTGTTAATAACATACAAACGGCCATTACGTCTAACGATCTTACATTCTGGCGTGCGTTTCTTTAATGATGCTCTTACTTTCATATCTTATTTTATTTATATCTAAACACAATTCTTCCTTTCGATAAGTCGTAAGGAGACATTTCGACTCTCACTTTATCTCCCGGCAGGATCTTAATGTAATGCATCCGCATCTTGCCCGAAATATGTGCAGTAATCTCATGTCCGTTTTCTAATTCAACACGAAACATTGCATTAGACAATGCTTCAACTATAACTCCATCTTGTTCTATTGCAGATTGCTTTGCCATATTATATTGCTTTATCTCCTAAAACTTCTTCTATGAATTTGAATGATGACAAAATATCAGCTTCACCAGCACCTACTGCCACCGTATGTTCAAAGTGTGCAGCACATTTACGGTCTCTAGTTCTAACAGTCCATCCGTCACGTTCCATAATCACTTGCCGATTTCCCAGTGTTATCATTGGCTCTATCGCTATGCAAAGTCCTCTCTTCATCAAAGGACCATATCCTCTCTTACCATAGTTGGGAACCTGAGGGTCTTCATGCATTTCATGACCAATACCATGACCAACAAACTCACGCACTACACCATAAGAATGAGACTCACAATATTGCTGGATAGCATACCCGATATCTCCGATTCTTTTGCCTTGCACTGCGTTCTGAATGCCAATATATAACGCTTCTTTAGTTACCTTCAACAAATTACGGACTTCTTCATCCACCTCTCCTACACAAAAAGTATAAGCGGAATCACCACAAAAACCATTCATATATGTTCCACAATCCACCGACACGATATCACCTTCTTTTAGAACAATATCGTTTGGAATTCCATGCACCACCTGCTCATTTACAGAAGTACAGAGAGATGCGGGAAACGGTTCTCCATACTGATTCGGAAATCCTTTGAAAGTTGGAGTTGCCCCATGATCTCTTATGAACTCTTCAGCAACTTTATCCAACTCACGTGTAGTTACACCGGGCTTCACCAATTTAGCAACCTCTGCCAAAGTCTTTCCGACAAGCAGGTTGCTCTGACGGAGCAATTCTATTTCATCTTCTGTTTTAAGAAATATCATTTCTAATCTAAAGAATTAATATGCCGCTACACCAGCGCGTCCTTTAATACGACCAGACTTCAACAGACCGTCATAGTGTCTCATCAACAAATGACTTTCAACCTGTTGTAGCGTATCAAGAACCACACCTACAAGAATTAACAAAGACGTACCACCGAAGAATTGAGCGAAACCGGCTTGTACACCGAATATACCGGCAAAAGCAGGCATAATAGCAACTAAAGCCAGAAAGAGAGAACCAGGTAAAGTAATACGAGACATAATATCATCAATATACTCTGCTGTTTTCTTTCCTGGTTTAATGCCAGGGATGAAACCATTATTTCTCTTCATATCCTCAGCCATCTGAGTCGGATTAATTGTAATTGCAGTATAGAAATACGTAAATAATATAATCATTACCGCAAAGACAAAATTATACCAGAAACTTGTATGATCTGTAAACGCATGCAAGAAACCGCCCGCATTATTTACATTTGAGAAACCGATAAATGTAATAGGTATAAACATGATTGCCTGAGCAAATATGATAGGCATTACACCAGCTGCATTCACTTTCAAAGGAATGTACTGTCTCGCACCACCATATTGTTTGTTACCCACAATTCTCTTAGCATACTGTACGGGAATCTTTCTCACTCCTTGAACTAAAAGAATTGCAGCGCCAATCACTAACAATAAGAATACGATTTCAATTATAAACATAATCAGACCACCACTCTTATTTGCCACTCTTGATACAACTTCCTGTAATAGAGCATCAGGGAAACGAGCGATAATACCGATTAAAATGATAAATGAAATACCATTACCAATACCTTTATCAGTAATTCTTTCACCAAGCCACAAAATAAACATACTACCTGCTGCCAAAATAATGGTAGAGGTAATCATAAACAGAGTCCAATCTAATGAAGCATTTAAGGAAGGGCCAGCCTGCATTTTAAGATTGAGCAAATAAGAAGGCGCCTGAACTAACAATATAGCGATCGTAAGATAACGAGTATATTGATTCATTTTTCTTCTGCCGCTCTCACCCTCACGTTGCAGTTTCTGGAAATACGGCACAGCAATTCCCAACAACTGGATTACGATAGATGCAGAGATATAAGGCATGATTCCTAATGCAAAAATAGAGGCATTAGAAAATGCTCCTCCAGAGAACATATTTAACAAGGCTAAAAGGCCTTCACTTGTTTGTTCGTGCAATTTTGCCAGCATTGCCGGATTAATACCCGGTAATACGACATATGATCCGAAACGATAAATTGCTACGAACAATATGGTAATGAGGATCCGCTGTCTCAGATCCTCAATCTTCCATATATTCTTTAATGTTTCAATAGCTTTTCTCATTGAATCAGAGTTTTACTACAGTTCCACCAGCAGCCTCGATAGCAGTAGTCGCAGTCTTAGAGAATGCATGAGCTTCTACTTCCAGCTTGTTAGTCAGAGTTCCATTACCCAATACTTTTACCAACTGATTTGAAGAAATAAATCCTGCTTCGATAAAGTCGTTAACACCAACTTTTGCCAGACTCTTAGCTTCAGCTAGTTTCTGGATAGTATCCAAGTTGATTGCTTTATATTCTACACGATTGATATTCTTAAAACCAAATTTAGGAACTCGACGTTGAAGAGGCATCTGACCACCTTCAAAACCGATTTTCTTTGAGTATCCAGATCTTGATTTAGCTCCTTTATGACCTCTTGTAGAAGTACCGCCTAAGCCAGAACCAGCACCACGTCCAATTCTTTTTCTTGTCTTAGTAGATCCCTCTGCAGGTTTTAAATTACTTAAGTTCATATTGTAATTTCGTTTTATTATTCAACAAATAATTACTTAACAATGGCAACCAAGTGTTTTACTTTATCTACCATTCCAAGAATTGAAGGAGTGCTTTCGTGTTCAACCACACGGTTCAGTTTACGAAGTCCCAGTGCATCAAGAGTTCTTTTTTGATCAGCCGGAGCACCAATTCTACTTTTAACTTGTTTGATCTTTATAGTTGACATATCTCCTCCTTATCCTCTAAATACTTTTTCAACACTAATACCTCTGTTTTGAGCAACCATTCTTGCATCACGCATTTCACTCAAAGCTTCAATTGTAGCTTTAACAAGGTTATGCGGATTTGAAGAACCTTTTGATTTAGCCAAAACATCAGTAACACCAACACTTTCCAATACAGCACGCATAGCACCACCAGCTACAACACCGGTTCCGTGAGATGCAGGTTTGATGAATACTTCAGCACCACCAAATTTAGCTGATTGTTCATGAGGAACAGTACCTTTCAGAATAGGTACTTTCACCAAATTCTTTTTAGCTGACTCAACACCTTTAGCGATAGCAGCTGTTACTTCACCTGCTTTACCAAGTCCCCAACCAATGATTCCTTCTTCGTTACCTACAACAACGATTGCAGAGAAACTAAAAGTTCTACCACCTTTGGTAACTTTAGTAACACGATTAATAGCAACCAATCTATCCTTCAGTTCTATATCGTTAGTAATCTTAACTCTATTATTAACTCCTGCCATAATGATTAAAATTTAAGTCCACCGTTACGAGCAGCATCAGCCACTTCTTTTACTCTCCCATGATACAAGTAACCATTACGGTCAAAAACAACAGTAGTTATACCTGCTTCCTGAGCCTTTTTAGCAATCATTTCACCAACTTTAGCAGCTTGCTCTTTTTTAGCAACTTTTTCAGTCATACCTAAAGAAGAAGCAGCAGCCAATGTCTTACCAGAAAGATCATCGATAATCTGGACATAAATTTGCTTGTTACTTCTAAATACACTCATACGCGGACATTCAGTAGTACCTGAAATCTTATTGCGTACTCTATATTTGATCTTAACTCGTCTTTCTATTTTTGTTGTCATAATAATCTAATTTTATATGATTTACTTAGCGCCGGCTGATTTACCAGACTTTCTACGAATTACTTCGCCAACAAACTTAATACCTTTACCCTTGTATGGTTCAGGCTTACGGAAAGAACGTATTTTAGAGCAAACTTGACCAAGCAACTGTTTGTCACACGATTCCAATATAATAAGAGGATTCTTATTTCTTTCAGACTTAGTTTCAACTTTTACCTCAGCAGGCAATTGAATGAAAATATTGTGTGTATAACCTAAAGCCAGCTCAATGATGTTACCTTGGTTAGAGGCACGATAACCTACACCGACAAGTTCCAACTCTTTTTTGTATCCTTCAGATACGCCCACAACCATGTTATGAACCAATGAACGATACAAACCGTGGAAAGCATGTTTCTGCTTCGGATTATCAAGCATTTCTTTATCGTTTTCTGTTAAAGTTACGTGTCCATCTTCAATAGCAACATTGATAGCTGGATTCACATATTGGCTCATTTCGCCTTTGGGTCCCTTTACGGTAACCACATTATCCTTCAGAGTGACTGTCACTCCAGCAGGGATACTAATGGGTAATTTTCCTATTCTTGACATTCTAATTCCTCCTAATTAATATACATAACACAAGACTTCACCACCGATCTTCAGTTCTGCAGCCTCTTTGTTAGTCATTACACCTTTGGAAGTAGATATTATAGCAATACCCAGCCCATTAATAACACGCGGCATATCTTTATAACCGGTATACTTACGCATACCAGGAGAAGATATTCTTTCTAATTTTTTGATTGCGTTAACTTTGTTAACAGAATCATACTTCAAGGCAACCTTAATAGTTCCTTGCGGTCCATCTTCTACAAACTTATAGTTAAGAATGTAGCCTTTCTCAAAAAGAATCTTAGTGATTTCTTTTTTCAAATTCGAAGCGGGAACTTCAACTACTCTGTGCTTTGCAGCAATTGCGTTCCGCAACCTCGTCAAATAATCTGCTATTGGATCAGTCATATAAAAATAAATTAAATTAATCAGGACTTCCCTGACAATATTTAAACAATAATTACCAGCTTGCTTTCTTTACGCCCGGTATCAGTCCGTTAGATGCCATTTCACGGAACTGAATTCTCGAAATTCCGAATTGGCGAATATAACCTTTGGGACGGCCAGTCAGTTTGCAACGATTATGCATACGAATCGGATTAGAATTCTTTGGCAACTCTTGCAACTTCTGTGCAGCTTCGAATGCATCAGCAGGATCACCTGTTCTAACAATTTGCTTCAAAGCTGCTCTTTTTTCGGCGTATCTGGCTACTAATTTAGCACGTTTTACTTCACGTGCCTTCATTGATTCCTTTGCCATATCTATTAGTCTTTTTTAGCGTTTTTAAAAGGTAAACCGAATTCCTTCAGCAATGCATAACCTTCTTCATCTGTTTGCGCAGAGGTTACAAAGGTAATATTCATTCCGAGAATTCTTGTAATACTATCGATATTTATTTCAGGGAAAATGATTTGTTCCTGAATACCAAGGGTATAATTACCTTTACCATCAAACTTACTTTCAATACCTTTGAAGTCACGAATACGAGGAAGAGCTACACGAACCAATTTTTCAAGGAATTCGTACATTCTTTCACGACGTAAAGTTACCATAACACCGATCGGCATTTTTTTACGCAACTTGAAATTCGCAATATCTTTACGAGAAATGGTAGCTACGGCTTTCTGACCTGTAATAGCTGTCATTTCATTGATTGCAACTTCAATAATCTTCTTATCAGCAACAGCCATACCTAAACCCTGATTGATAACAATCTTCTTAAGTACGGGTACCTGCATTGTAGAAGAATACTGGAACTGTGATTTCAATGCAGGTGCTATACGCTCTGCATATTCTTTCTTAAGACTAGCAGTATTACTCATTACTTAATCTCCTCTCCTGATTTTTTAGAATAACGCACTACAGTTCTTTTGCCTTCCAAAGAACTTACTTTTCTCCCAATACGCGTTGCTTTACCAGTTTTTGGATCAACCGGGTTCAAGTTTGAAATGTGGATAGAAGCTTCCTGCTTCACGATACCACCTTGCGGATTCTTAGCATTCGGTTTTGTGCTTTTAGATACCATATTGATACCTTCTACAAATGCACGTCCTTCTTTAACAAGAACCTTCAATACACGACCAGTTTTGCCCTTATCTTCACCAGCATTTACGTAAACTGTATCGCCTTTTTTAATATGTAATTTACTCATTACTTAAATCTTTTACAAAATTAAAGTACCTCAGGCGCAAGTGACACAACTTTCATGTTTGTAGCACGAAGCTCTCTTGCTACAGGACCGAAAATACGACTTCCTCTAATTTCACCTGCATTATTCAACAACACGCAAGCATTATCATCAAAACGTATATAAGAACCATCAGGACGACGGATTTCTTTCTTTGTACGTACAATCAAAGCCTTTGATACTGCACCTTTTTTAACATCACTAGAAGGGATAACACTCTTCACTGAAACTACAATGACATCCCCCACCGAAGCGTAACGACGACGTGTACCGCCTAAAACGCGGATACACATAGCCTCTTTAGCCCCACTGTTATCACATACTGTAAGTCTGGATTCTACTTGTATCATAATTACTTAGCTCTTTCAATTATTTCTACTAATCTCCATCTTTTAGTCTTGCTCAAAGGACGAGTTTCCATGATGCTTACAGTATCACCTATATTGCATTCATTTTTTTCATCGTGAGCATGGTACTTCTTCGTTTTGCTAACGAACTTACCATATATAGGGTGTTTTTCCTTAAACTTGGCAGCAACTGTGATCGTTTTATCCATCTTATTGCTCAACACAACCCCTGTTCTTTCTTTTCTTAAATTTCTTGCTTCCATCAAGCTGATCATTTATTGTTAAGTTCTCTTTGGCGTAACTCAGTTTTCATACGCGCAATAGTCCTGCGTAATTGTTTGATTTGAGCAGGATTTTCCAAAGGAGAAATAGAATGATTGATAACCATCTGGTCATAATTAGCTGTTTCTGCCTCTACTCTTTCTACTAAATCACTAGTAGTCATTTCTTTAATTTCTGCAATTTTCATAACACTTACGCATTTTGATTTTGAATATCATAATCACGTCTTACGACAAACTTCGTTGTAATAGGAAGCTTTTGAGCAGCTAAGCGCAATGCTTCTTTCGCGATTTCGTAAGATACCCCTTCAGCTTCAATGATGATTCTACCTGGAGTCACAGGAGCCACAAATCCCTCCGGAGCACCTTTACCTTTACCCATACGTACATCGGCAGGTTTTCTAGTGATCGGTTTGTCCGGGAATATACGGATCCAGATCTGTCCTTGACGTTGCATATATCTTGTTACTGCAATACGAGCAGCTTCGATCTGACGGCCTGTAATCCACTTAGTCTCCAAAGCCTTTATGCCAAAAGAACCAAAGGCCAACTGGTTACCTCTCTGGGCATTACCTTTCTGACGGCCTTTTTGTTGTCTTCTGAATTTTGTCTTTTTCGGTTGTAACATAGTTTCCTAAAATTCAAATTCGTTTAGCGATTATTTTTCTTTCTTTTGAAGTTCTTTCCGCCGTTGTTTCCACCATTGTTTCCACGACCACTTTCTTTGCTTTGCGTAAAGTTCGGAGCCAATTCTCTCTTACCAAACACTTCACCTCTACAAATCCAAACTTTGATACCCAACAGACCTACTTTAGTCAACGCTTCTGCATGACAGTAGTCGATATCAGCTCTGAAAGTGTGCAACGGAGTTCTTCCTTCTTTATACATTTCAGAACGAGCCATTTCAGCTCCATTCAAACGTCCTGAAATCTGAATTTTGATACCTTCAGCTCCCATACGCATTGTGTTTGCGATAGCCATCTTAATGGCACGGCGATAGGCAATTTTACCTTCTACCTGACGAGCGATGTTATTAGCAACAATCACAGCGTCCAGTTCCGGTCTTTTCACTTCAAAGATATTAATTTGAATATCCTTGTCGGTAACCTTCTTCAACTCCTCTTTCAACTTATCAACTTCTTGGCCACCTTTACCGATAATAATACCCGGACGAGCAGTACAAACAGTAATAGTAACGAGCTTCAGCGTACGTTCAATTACGATTCTCGATACACTTGCCTTTGCAAGTCTTGCATTAAGATATTTACGGATTTTGCTATCTTCCAGCAAAGAATCACCGTAATCATTTCCACCGTACCAGTTAGAATCCCATCCTCTGATAATTCCTAAACGGTTGCTTATTGGATTAACTTTTTGTCCCATCTACCTTAATTTTGATCTTCGTTATTACTTTTAGCACCAACGAACAATGTTACGTGATTTGAACGTTTGCGAATTCTATAACCTCTACCCTGTGGTGCCGGTCTCATTCTTTTAAGCGTAGCTCCACCATCAACAAAAATCTTTGTTACGAACAATTCGCCGCTTTCTGCCTTACGTTCGTTTTTCTGTTCCCAGTTAGCAATTGCAGAGCGAAGCAGTTTTTCCACTCTTGCAGCAGCTTCTTTTGAAGAAAATTTCAAAACACCAAGTGCTCTGTTCACTTCCATGCCGCGAATCATGTCTGCCACCAGACGCATCTTGCGCGGAGAAGTAGGAACATTTTGCAATTTTGCAAAATACATGGTCTTAAGGGCTTCTTTTCTTTTTTCAGCCGATATTTTTTTTCTTGCTCCCATTATTATTTATTACTTTATTATTTCAAATAAATCCTGTTATTTTTTCTTGTTACCAGCGTGTCCTCTGAATGTACGAGTTGGAGCGAATTCGCCCAACTTGTGTCCTACCATATTTTCGGTAACATAAACAGGAATAAATTTATTTCCATTGTGAACTGCAACAGTATGGCCTACAAAATCAGGCGAAATCATTGAAGCTCTGGCCCAAGTCTTTACTACGACTTTCTTGCCCGATTCATTCATTGCAAGAATTCTCTTTTCGAGTTTTACGTTGATATATGGACCTTTTTTTAATGAACGACTCATAGTTTACTCAATTAATCAGATTACTTTTTTCTTCTCTCAATAATGTACTTAGATGACTGTTTTTTAGGAGCTCTTGTCTTAAGTCCCTTAGCGTACAATCCCTTACGTGATCTTGGGTGACCTCCGGAAGCACGTCCTTCACCACCACCCATCGGGTGATCAACCGGGTTCATAACAACACCACGGTTGCGAGGACGACGTCCTTGCCAACGAGAGCGTCCAGCTTTACCTGAACTTTCCAATCCATGATCTGAGTTACCTACACTACCGATAGTAGCTTTGCATGTGCTAAGAATCTGTCTTACTTCACCTGAAGGCAACTTGATTACACAGTACTTACCCTCACGAGAAGTCAACTGTGCGAAGTTACCGGCCGAGCGAACCAGCGCTGCGCCCTGTCCCGGACGTAATTCGATGTTGTGGATTACAGTACCCACCGGGATGTTTTGAAGCGGAAGAGCGTTACCGATTTCCGGTGCTGCTGTTTCACCTGACATTAAAGTCGCGCCAACTTGCAATCCATTGGGAGCAATAATGTATCTTTTTTCTCCATCAGCGTAAAATAACAAAGCGATACGAGCCGAACGGTTCGGATCGTATTCTATCGTTTTAACTACTGCTGGAACACCGTCTTTATTTCTCTTGAAATCAACAATTCTAATCACCTTTTTATGACCGCCACCAATGTAGCGCATTGTCATCTTACCTTCGTTATTACGACCTCCGGATGATTTCTTACCATACACAAGAGACTTTTCTGGTACTGATGCAGTAATTTCTTCGAAAGTACCAATAATTTTATGTCTTTGCCCCGGTGTTGTGGGCTTAAATTTACGTACTGCCATTTTTATTAAATATTGCTATAAAAATCAATAGTATCTCCTTCTTTCAATGTAACGACTGCTTTTTTGTATGCATTCGTACGTCCATTGATGATACCTGCTTTCGTATAACGGCTCTTATTTTTGCCAGCATACCGTAAGGTATTTACATCAACTACTGTAACATTATAAAGAGCTTCAACTTCCTTCTTAATTTCCAGTTTGTTAGCTTCAGGACGCACTACAAAGCCGAAACGATTCAGCTTGTCTGTGATTGCAGTCATTTTTTCTGTTACCAACGGTTTAATAATAATTCCCATTATTTAAGCCTCCTTTTTAAATTAAGATATTGTCAATAGCTTTCAAAGAGTTTTCTGTAAGCACGATAACCCCAGCATCCAATACTCTGTAAGTATTTAATCCTGAGATAGTCTGTACATTAACACCTTTGATGTTACGAGCTGACAAATATACGTTTTTATTTGCTTCCGGTAAAACCACAAGTAGTTTTTTGTCGGAAACTTTAAGATTTTTTGTCATTCCAACAAAGTCTTTTGTCTTCGGAGCTTCGAAAGTGAAGTCTTCTACGACAACGATTGCATTGTTCTGAGCTTTATAAGACAAAGCTGACTTACGAGCCAATGTCTTAACTTTTTTATTCAACTTGAAGTAGTAGTCTCTGGGCTTCGGACCGAACACGCGACCACCACCAACGAGAACCGGTGAGTTCATATCACCACGACGAGCACCGCCACCACCTTTCTGGCGACCGATTTTGCGTGTAGAACCACTGATTTCACTTCTTTCTTTTGACTTATGAGTACCCTGACGCTGATTAGCCATAAATTGTTTTACGTCCAAATAGATAGCGTGGTCGTTGGGCTCAATTCCGAAGATAGATTCGTTTAACGTAACCTTTCTCCCAGTGTCTTCACCTTTAATGTTATATACGTTAACTTCCATTATTTCTCAATTAATACGATTGAACCTTTGCAACCCGGGATAGAACCTTTGATCAGAAGAAGGTTGTGTTCCGCGATTACCTTTAATACTTGCAAGTTTTGTACAGTGACTCTGTCACCACCAAGCTGTCCACCCATGCGCATTCCTTTGAATACTTTTGCAGGGTAAGAACAAGCACCGATAGAACCCGGTTTACGAGCACGGTTGTGCTGTCCATGAGTAGTCTGGCCTACACCGCCGAAACCATGTCTTTTTACTACCCCCTGGAAACCTTTACCTTTTGAAGTACCAACAACGTCTACAAAGTTAGCGTCATTGAACAACTCTACGGTAACTGTATCACCCAGATTCAATTCTGTTTCAAATTCTTTGAACTCAGCCAAGTGTCTCTTCGGCGTTACTCCTGCTTTTTTGAAGTGACCCATCAACGGTTTCGTAGTATGTTTTTCCTTTTTATCCTGGAAACCCAACTGAACTGCTGCATAGCCATCTTTTTCTACAGTCTTAACTTGAGTAACAACACAAGGACCTGCTTCGATAACAGTGCATGGTACGTTCTTACCATCAGCACTGAAAACGGATGTCATTCCGATTTTTTTTCCTAATAATCCTGGCATTTCACTAATTTTTAATTATCAAACTTTAATTTCTACTTCCACACCACTCGGCAACTCCAGCTTCATCAAGGCGTCTACCGTCTTAGCTGTTGAGCTATAGATATCAATCAATCTCTTATAAGAAGAGAGTTCAAACTGTTCGCGAGACTTCTTGTTAACGAAAGTCGAACGGTTCACTGTAAAAATACGCTTGTGCGTAGGCAAAGGAATCGGACCGCTAACGATAGCACCCGTAGCCTTTACGGTTCTTACAATCTTCTCAGCCGATTTGTCAACCAAGTTGTGGTCGTAAGATTTCAATTTAATTCTAATTTTCTGACTCATTATGTGTTTAAATTAAGATAATTATAAATAAGATAAAGCGGCAGGCTAAGAGTCATTCGCTAGCCTGCTGCTTTAGATATTTTAGAGTAAATCAGCACGTCCCTTCACTTCTTCCAATACTGCTTTCGCAATAGAAGTAGAAACTTGAGCGTGGTGAGAATAGGTCATAGATGAGGTTGCACGACCCGAAGTGATGGTACGCAATGCTGTTACGTAACCGAACATTTCGGCCAGCGGAACCATTGCTTTCACGATGCGGGCACCCGAACGGCTTGATTCCATTCCTTCAACCTGACCACGACGTTTGTTCAAGTCGCCGATAACGTCACCCATATTTTCTTCCGGAGTTACAACTTCCAGCTTCATGACAGGTTCCATCAACACAGGACCTGCCTTAGAACAAGCGTTCTTGTAGGCCTGGATAGCACAGATTTCGAAAGACAACTGATCTGAGTCAACCGGATGGAATGAACCGTCGATCAAAGTCACTTTCAATGAATCCAGCGGATAACCGGCCAATACACCGTTCTTCATTGCAGTTACGAAACCTTTCTGAACTGATGGAATGAATTCCTTCGGAATGTTACCACCCTTCACTTCGTCGATGAACTGCAATCCGCCTTCTTTGAAATCTTCGTCAACCGGGCCAATCTTAACGATGATATCAGCAAACTTACCGCGACCACCCGACTGCTTCTTGTAAACTTCGCGAAGGTCGACTGTTTTAGTAATGGCCTCTTTGTAGTTAACCTGAGGTTTACCCTGATTACATTCTACCTTGAACTCACGTTTCAAACGGTCGATAATGATATCCAAGTGAAGCTCACCCATACCTGAGATTACAGTCTGTCCTGTCTGTTCGTCAGTCTTCACTGTAAATGTCGGGTCTTCTTCAGCCAGTTTAGCCAGACCGTTAGACAGCTTATCCATGTCTTTCTGAGTCTTGGGCTCAACGGCGATACCGATTACCGGTTCCGGGAAGTCCATGGATTCCAATACAATCGGAGCTGTTTCGTCGCACAATGTATCACCTGTGTGGATATCTTTGAAACCTACACCTGCACCGATATCACCTGCGCTGATTACTTCAACCGGATTCTGCTTGTTTGAGTGCATCTGAAACAGACGTGAAACACGTTCTTTCTTACCAGAGCGGGTGTTATATATGTATGAACCAGCTTCAATCTTACCTGAATATACACGGAAGAAAGTCAGACGACCAACATACGGGTCGGTAGCAATCTTAAACGCCAAAGCAGAAGTCTTTTCGTCTTCACTCGGTTTGCGGTCTTCTTCAAGACCAGTATCCGGGTTTGTACCGATTACATTTTCCGTATCCAGCGGAGAAGGCAAGAAAGCACAAACATAATCGAGCAATGTCTGAACGCCTTTGTTCTTGAATGAAGAGCCACACAGCATCGGAACAACGGCCATCTGAACGGTAGCATTGCGGAGCGCTCTCAACACTTCTTCTTCTGTAATAGTAGAAGGATCGTCAAAATATTTCTCCATCAAAGCATCATCGAATTCAGCCACTTTCTCGAGCATTTTATCTCTCCATTCATTGGCTTCGTCTACCAGGTTGGCAGGGATTTCTTCTATAGAATAGTCAGCTCCCATTGTTTCATCATGCCAGTAGATAGCTTTCATTTTAATCAAGTCTACAAGACCTTTGAAAGTTTCTTCAGCACCGATAGGAATAACGATCGGACAGGGATTTGCTCCCAAAACATCCTTCATCTGACGCACTACTTCGAAGAAGTCGGCACCCGAACGGTCCATTTTGTTTACGTATGCGATACGCGGAACATTGTATTTGTCAGCCTGACGCCATACCGTTTCCGACTGCGGTTCTACACCACCTACTGCACAGTAAGCAGCTACAGCACCATCGAGAATACGCAATGAACGTTCTACCTCTGCGGTAAAGTCAACGTGTCCCGGAGTGTCAATCAAATTAATTTTGTAAGTATCACCGGCATATTTCCATCTTGTTGTCGTAGCAGCAGATGTAATAGTAATACCACGTTCTTGTTCCTGTTCCATCCAGTCCATTGTAGCGGCACCGTCGTGTACTTCACCGATTTTGTGAGTCAATCCAGTATAGAACAGGATACGTTCAGAAGTTGTTGTTTTTCCGGCATCGATGTGAGCCATGATACCGATATTACGAGTCAAATGTAAATCTTGCTTAGCCATTTTAATTTCCTCTACTTTAAGTTTTTATAAATACAGTATTAGAATCTAAAATGAGCGAATGCGCGGTTAGCTTCTGCCATTCTGTGCATATCTTCCTTACGCTTGAATGCACCGCCTTGCTCATTGAAAGCATCCATGATCTCGGCAGCCAACTTATCAGCCATTGATTTACCACCTCTTTTGCGTGCAAACAGAATCAGGTTCTTCATTGAGATTGATTCCTTGCGATCGGGGCGAATTTCTGTAGGAACTTGGAAAGTAGCACCACCTACACGGCGAGACTTAACTTCCACTTGCGGAGTCACATTATCCAAAGCCTTTTTCCAGATTTCGAGAGCAGTTTTTTCTTCGTTAGGAAGTTTTGCTTTCACTGTTTCCAGAGCGGCGTAAAAGATTTCATAAGATGTATTTTTCTTACCGTCATACATCAAGTGGTTCACAAACTTAGAAACCTTTTGATCATTAAAAACGGGATCCGGAAGGATGACACGTTTTTTTGGTTTAGCTTTTCTCATTTGTTTGAAAAAAAATAATGTTTTGTTCTTGGTTGTCTACTTCTTGACTTCTTCAACTCTCCCTCCGGAGAATTTACTCAACCTTTAGCATCTCCAACAAACTAAAACGTAAGTTATTACTTTAAAATTTTAACAAGATTTTAATCTTTATTTCTTCTTAGCCGGTGCTGCTTGTCCCGGTTTCGGACGTTTAGCTCCATATTTGGAACGTCTTTGAGTACGACCTGCTACACCTGCTGTATCAAGTGTTCCGCGAACAACGTGATAACGCACACCCGGAAGGTCTTTCACACGACCGCCACGTACGAGAACGATGGAGTGCTCCTGCAAGTTGTGTCCTTCGCCCGGGATGTAAGAGTTCACCTCTTTCTGGTTTGTCAAACGTACACGAGCTACTTTACGCATTGCAGAGTTCGGCTTCTTCGGAGTAGTTGTGTACACTCTCACGCAAACGCCACGTCTTTGAGGACATGAATCCAAAGCCGGAGATTTGCTCTTCTCCGCCAGCGCTTCGCGTCCTTTTCTTACTAATTGCTGAATTGTAGGCATTTTAATTGTTTTTTGATTTATATTATTGTTATATTAATTTCGTAACTATACATTTCGGGGTGCAAAAGTACGAATTAATATTTGAATAGACAACCTGCTATGCTCTTTTTTTCTCTTTTAATATTTTTTATGGTTGTATTCTCTCCTTTTCTTCCGCCATTCTGTGGTGCTCGGACAGAAGGCAAGGGTGGTTTAAGAAGAGGTTGCGAATGTTCCAGTCGGACACAAGGGAAGGAATAGCGGAGAATAACCTAAGGTTTATCCCTCCGTTGTCTAAAGAGTAGCTGCCGGAATGCATAAATTTACTCGTCTGACTATAGTGTTCGTTTCGTCTGACTATAATTAGACGAAATGAACACTATAGTCAGACGAATAGTTTTTTAGTAAGAAAAAGAATAGTTGTTCGTATTGTAATCGGTAAGCCTTCGCAAGAAAATGGTTAGATTACTGTGGGCTTGATATAACCAGAGTACTAAAGTCCTCTTCCCTTCCGGGAAGGATGGCAGGTGCAACTCCGATTATTTCTGTATGGTATGGCAGATATTTGAGGGGAATGCGTAATAACAGACGGCTGTGGCAATGAAAGAAAACCTGTGGAAGATAAAAAAGTAGAAATAGAGCAAATCCGGAAAGCAGTCAGCGAATGGAAGGAGAACTTTGCCCGAATATGTAGAAAATGGCTGGAGTGCTTTTCAAGAACCGACAAGTATGGAAAGCTCTGATGAAGCCACCATACTTTCCTGGAGAAACAATAAATACTATGTTCCAGTCAAACAAAAATCAAGTACCGATAGTATTGGATTACTAAAAGCGAAACCACCCAGAGGATAGATAACACAATGACAGGGCTAAAAGAATTCCTTCTCGCCCTATCATTACATTCTTATAAATTATCAAATCAAAAGAACAAGCATATCGGCTTTAACAACGGACTATGCTTCTCCTTTGAAACCATCCAATGGGGGAATATACGTATCTTTCTTGTTGTTATTCTCCGGAATCCGGATTGGACCGAACACCGATTCATATTTGCGCACATTGTCTTGCAATGCGTGCAACAGGCGCACCGCATGTTCAGGAGTGAGGATGACACGCGACTGCACACCGGCTTTCGGCATCCCCGGCATCACACGTATAAAATCAAGAATAAATTCCGAACTCGAATGCGTTATAACAGCAAGGTTGGCATACGTTCCTTGCGCCACTTCTTCTTTCAATTCTATCTGCAGCTGACCATTATTGTTTTGCTCTTCCATATATCTGATGAATGTTATAAAGTTATCATGCAAAGAAAAACATTTTTTTCGTAAGAAAGAAAATATGTCCTTACAAAATCGAGTAGGAGGAAAACGAAGTAGTTTTTTCCTACTTTTGTTTTCCGACCTCTCACACCACCCCACATGCGGTTCCGCACGTGGGGGTTCTTTATTTGGGATACCATTTGAGGTATTCGTTATAGAGGGTTGGATAACCGGCGATTTTTAGTCGTTCGTTAGTCATAGAGCTGTGTGTTACCCGACTGTCAGCAATACGCCAGTACCCCAGCCGAGTATCCCCCATTCATGGGCTTTCCTTTTAGGGATTCCACATCGAATCAGGTTTGATATTCTCGTCTTAGGGTTCTTCCAAGATTTCCATATGCACATACGTATGCGACGTCGTAACCATTCGTCTGTTTCCTAGAGAAAACGTTTCATATTAGCAAGATGATAATAACCTATCCAGCCTCCTATATACTCCTTGAGTTTTTGTTTCCTACGCTCATATCCCATTCCGTTGCTACGACCCGTCAGGTCTTTCAGACGGGTCTTCATCTTGAATTTGGATTTTGGATGTACGCATAATTCAAATTTACCTTTGGAAGTATAAAAAGAATAACCTAAGAGCCTGTTTAAATTCTCTTCAGTCATAATATTATAGCTGATATTTTAACTT
>ERZ777306.2870-NODE-2870-length-20034-cov-8.273637_pt1 | contig 20034 bp, 18 predicted proteins | sample MGYA00374966_ERZ777306 | MGnify/ENA primary metagenome ERZ777306 (study PRJEB29329, sample SAMN06343882) | mouse gut metagenome | isolation source: Mouse cecum | place: Austria: Vienna | collected 2014-11-15 ...
CGGTATATATTACCGAAACTGTTCATATTCACATAAAATCAGATAAGTTCCACAACCGTGGCTCCGACAAAGCAAATCAACTCCCTGGGATCTATTCTCAGCTGCAAACCACGCTGGCCGGCGCTGACATAGATTGAATCGAAGTCCAATGCTGTAGAATGGAAAAACGTCGGAAACGGCTTTTTCATGCCAATCGGGCAGCAGCCCCCGCGGATATAGCCCGTCAGCGGCAGCAGCTCCTTCATCGGAATCAGGTCGGCTTTCTTTGCTCCGGCAGCCCGCGCGGCTTTTTTCAGGTCAACCTCACAGTTACCCGGAATCACACAAACGAAATGCCCTGCGGCATTTGAATTGGCCGCATTCCGTCCCGGAAATTCACCTTTAAGCACCAACGTTTTGAAAACACGGTTTATATCCTCGCCCAATTCAGCAGCCACATGATCGGCAGCCAGGTTGTTTTCATCAACCTCATAAGGAATCAGGTCGTATGCAATATGAGCCTTGTCGAGCAATCGCGCCACATTGGTCTTAGTCCCGACCCCATGCTTCTCTTTTCCCATAAAATCAGTTTTACACACAAAGATACTACTTATAATACATTCTCACAGGATTCCCTCAAAAATTTCACTCACGACTATCACCATTTTAAAATCTTATTTTCATATATTTGCATTTGGATGGAGAAAGCGCTGCCAGTCGTCAGCCACTCTCCCAAAAGGCATGAAGAGTCGTGCCGCCAGTCACACCAATCTCACACTAACACATCAACAATTATGCGAAACCTGATTCTTGGCATGTTGATTACATCCGTCCTTCCGGCTATAGCTGCCGACGGCACACAATCCAGCCCCCACCGGCTGGTAATGGGCGACAACCCAATTAATTTCGGAAGCTCTTCAAGCGTGTTCTATTCAATCACTCCCCCATCCGACCAATTGATAATACTAACCTTCACAAACAGCCTGTTCTATGGCCAGAATATAACCTCCGACGGGGAATTCATGTATGACTCTTTCAACGGAGTGTCATACATCCAGACAAAAGGCGGTGAGAGCTACCTGCTCGAAGTCTCCAAAGGCTGGGGTGCAGGCAACGCAAATATCGAGGTTGAATGCCACGACAAAGCCTATCCCGACGGATTCACATGGGACAGCGCTGTCACCCCCGCACCCTACATGTCTTTCCTCCCCCTCGGGGCTGTCGTGCCCTGCCATATGGTATACACACCGGCAGAAGACGGCATCCTGCTTTTCAACTTCTCAGCCTCCCCGTCGGTCACCTATGCCAACCGTCAGTTTGCCGACAACGAGACCGAAGGCATCAACCGGCTTGCAACGGAATATATATCAGGAGGCGGATATCGCGGACACATGGAGGTCAAAGGCGGACAGACCTACTGGTTCAGGGTCAAAGGTCAGATTTCCATGCTATGCTCGGCCGAACTTATTCATCCGCAAATCGGCGCCACCCCTGACTTCCCATATCAAGTCGGACCGGGCAGCGACATCCCATTCCCCAAAGAAGCCGGGAAATACTACTACCGCATAGCCAACAACGGCAACTCAGGCTACCTTGTAATATCCGGAAACGACAACTTCAACGGCACGGCAACTTCCGGAACATCGTTTGATTATCCGACCGAAACATCCACCGACCGCATACATCTGCGAATGAGCGTAACCTCAGGCTACCCTTCATATTGTCTGATGCTCGACCGCACGGAAGCCGCCGGTGCAGACCAGCTCTTTAGTGCCGTCTATTCCAACGAGCCCTACGACCAATTCCCCGGAATGGCCATAAACGAAAACACTCCCGTAGAAACAGCCGGCTATCCCGGAGCATACTACTACCGGTTCACAGTTCCACAAGACGGGCGCACAATAATCAACATCAACCCCTCTGACCGGCCCGAAGCATCCGCCACCCAGACCCGGCTCTTTTATGCAAACAACGCCTATTCACCATTGGCGACAGGCCAGACAATAAGCTACGAAGGTGTGGCAGGAAGAGAGTTCACTGTGGCATGGAATGTCGATGCCTCCGATGCGCCATTGACCTTCTCGGTAACATTCACTGCCCCCCCAAGCGGCGACTCGCCAAACAACCCCATCGATGTGGTGGCCGGCGAAAACAAAATACCTGTAGGAAAAACAAAATATTTCCGCTACACGGCAACAAAAGATTGCAAGCTCGTCATAACCCCCGCAGAAAACTCCGGACTGGGAACACCGGCCGTCAGCATGTTACCCGTGCCTGAAGACCCATACATGCAGGCATGTGAAGTATCGGAAGAAAACGGGTCTTATCTCGTCAACGCACAGAAGAACCGTGGTTATCTCATCATTTTCAACAACATCGAAACAGAGACATCGTTCACAGTCGCAGAGCGTTCAAACTCACAAGGCGATGCACACTCGAACCCCTTCATAATCAACGGAAACAAAGCCACACTTCCTTTGGAACCCGGCATATATTGGTATGAATACACCGTGCCGGCCACAGGCAAACTCGAAATCGCCACAGACCTCACATACCAACGGGCAGCAAACCATCAAGACTATACATTTGTCTATTATTTCACTCCCGCCGACCTCAACAACCGCGCGGGCGAACTGCGGCCCGACCTCGACAACGCCACTTTCGTAACCCGCGTGCTTAACGTCACCGAAGGAGATGTTTTTTACCTGCAGGTGCGCACAATCACCCCTCAGGATGGAACTTCATTGACATTCCTAACCCGTGGGCCAATTGAAGGGGAAGTGCCCGAACTCGCCATTCCCATCCCATTCAACGGCTCTGACTGCACCTACGATTTCACCCGCATAATCAACCATGTCGAAGACGGCCTATGGTATTCCATTCCTCTCACTCCGGGCAAATTCTCATTGCAAAGCATGACCGACGACTCTTTTGACATAGCGCTCTTTGCCCCCGGAAATACCGACACCCCCATAACCGAGACTGAAATTTTAGGCGTCGACTACGATGAGGAAAACGAAAAATACGTTTACTTCTACGGCTTCAACAACATTGAGATAGCCCGGGAAGGCAAATATCTGATGTTCCTCTCTGATTGCGGCTCCCCCTTCACGGCCTCCATCAGCCTATCCCAAAACGGGAGCATCGACGCAGCATCAGTCAATAACCGTATCAACCTAACCTCAGGCACGGGATACCTGGAAATATCAGCTCCCGACTGCCATGTAACCGTCTGCAACATCAACGGTAAAACCATAGCAGAGCGCCACATCAACGGCACATACCGTCTGACGCTCCCCTCCGGCATCTACATCGTCAGAACCGGCACCTCGGTTTTCAAAACCTCAGTCCGCTGAAGACCCATCCATCCCAACCTGATATAACATGGCGGTGTGTCAGAATCCGAACTGACACACCGCCATCTTTATTGCTACTTCATTTATTACTACTTTTTCAGCACCTCGAGCGCCTCCTCATACTTCGGCTCATTGGTAATCTCTTCCACCAATTCACGGTAAACCACCTTACGGTCGGCATCAATAACAATCACCGCCCTGGCAAGCAACCCCGCCAATGGCCCGTCAACAAGTGTCAATCCGTATTTTTCCCCAAACATAGGCGAGCGGAAAGCAGATGCCGGAATAACATCCTTCAGCCCTTCAACCTCACAGAATCGCCCTGCGGCAAACGGCAGATCCATCGAAACGCACAAAACCACCGTATTCTCCAACGATGACGCCTCTTTATTGAAACGGCGCACACTGGCAGCGCATACCGGAGTGTCAAGGCTCGGGAACACATTCAGTACAATACGCTTCCCCTCGAAATCCGAGCAATGAACTTCGTTGAGTTCCGGGGTGACAAGGTTAAAACAGGGAGCCTTCTCCCCAACTTGGGGCACATTCCCATAGGTGTGACACGGTGTGCCTTTGAAATAAATCGTTTCCATAGTCTTTATTATATCTCTTATTAAAGTATATCTCTTATCAGAAGTATCCGACTTTATCTACCGGCTTATCTTATTAAAGCCAACGATTGGATAACATCCTGCGACAGGCTGTTGTTGAATCCGAGAATAACATTTTCCACATTACCCCCGCTTCCCACAAGCAGTATCGTGGGAAACACCGACGTTCCACAATCACGCGCCAAAGATTTCGCCGAAATAAGAAGCGCCTCCCCCATACCGGCCGCACCGGTCAAAGATTCAACTGTGTCGATATTGCTGCCCGTAAACGCCAGAATCAGGTCGACCTGCATTGGCATGGAGGCTACAGCCTCCCGCAAAGCCTTCACCGTTTCACCCGACGTTGCCACTGCCGGGTCAATCAAGGCCACTACCGTAGGCGCGTTGAAACTGTCGCCACGGTGTCTCGTATAACGTTCTCCCGTAACCGTCGGCAGTGAAAACGACGGCAATGGCAAACCCCGCATGTTCTCTATACGGTAATTACTCTCCCTGAACTTCTCAAAAACCTCGGGATACATGCCCATCAGTTCCTCTTCAGAGGCTACCGCCTTCAACTGCGGGCTTCTCTCATAACTATATGCAGCTTCCACCCCCTGTTCACTGATCTGACCAGGATTATATTCATTCCAGACATTCAAAGGCAGTCCGGTCGACCTGTCGGCTATCAGCCGGTAATTGCGCCCGCAAAAACCGTTGACCGTTTGGGTGGCACACACCATGGCCACATGATTACCCTCCATCACCGTATCACCCGAAAAAGAGACCGTAAATGCCGTGTCGCGCAACATATTGCGCAACTCCCGGGCAATAGATGACGGAAGCAAATCAACAAACTGCCCGTTGCGCTGCACTCCTCCGCCCGCGGCCTGGAAAGGGATTGAATCCCATTCAAAATGATACTCCTGCAAACGGTGGTCACGGTAGCGGTAATGATGACCGTTGAAATAAGCCAGAAAACCCTCGGCCTTAGATTCGGCCCTGGGCAGTTGCCAGCGCACAAGATAGTCCATACCGCAAAGCGTGTCTGACCGGTTGCAGTCTGATGCAATCTCAACATCATACACAACATCATCCGTAGCCATCGGAAGAGCCACCTCATATCTGACCGATGCCGAAAAACCATCAATCTTCTCAAGGCACACGGCAAGATCCTCAACCGATGTCGCGCATTCCTTCCCGCCATCCTTATTAACAACAGTTATCCCCCGGGCATAAGCGCCCGGAGGACAAATAACTGCTATCACCATTAAAATTCCTAAAATCCCTTTCATAAATTATAGTTGCAACGCTTTACCTATATAACTTCCCCGCCCCGGCAAAAGTTCACCGGAACGGGGAGTTTTCTCCATCTTCCAACCCGGCTCAAGCCAACCCGGTGCCGACAGTCATTGCAGCTCCACCAGCTCATACTCCTGCGAACCTATGCCGATCTGTTCGGCATAATCGAGAGTATGCGTGCCATGGCGTGAATTTATGCGTTCAATCAGATCATCTTTCCCGGGATCATCCGAATTAAACACCAGATCCACACATGCCCGGTCAAGAGCCACGGGATCCAACGATGCCAGAATGCCTATGTCGCCCATCTTCGGCACTGCCGGATTCCCGTCGCAGTCGCAATCAACCGACAGGCGGTTGGCCACATTGATATAAAGTATGTTATCCCCGGCATGGTTGATTACAGCTTTCGCCGCTTCTGCCATAGATTCGAGGAAATCATCCTGCTCGGCAATATTCCGCCAGATAACAGATGCATCCTCAACTTTACCCGCACTGTGGATATAAGCCTTCCCATTCGACGACGCGATGCCTATCGAGATATTTTTCAACGCACCTCCGAAACCTCCCATGGCATGGCCTTTGAAATGCGACAACACCACGGTGAAATCATAGCCCGGATAACTTTTGCCGACTATATCATATTTCAGATGTTTTCCACCTTCGAGCGGCAACAGGGTGTCACCTTCGGCATCCATTATGTCAACCTTGGCAATCGATGTGAAACCATGTTCGGCAGCTGCCTTCAGGTGCTTTTCCGTAGCGTTGCGGTTCCCTTCATAAGCAGTGTTGCATTCAACGATAGTGCCGTTGACAAGCTGCACCAGCGGGCGTATAAGCGCCGTGTCGAGATGGTTCGATTTATTCGACTCGCCGGTCGACACCTTAACGGCCACATTTTTCCCATCTGCCCTCCGGCCGAGAGCCTCATACACCTTCACAAGGTTTTCAGGAGTTATATCCTTGATGAAATAAACCTTCGACACACCCGAATCAACCGGTTCAGCGTCATTGGAAGCTGATGCCGATGTGTCGGCTTTCGCCCCGCCGCATGAAGCCAATACTGCCGCTGCGGCCAGCCCTAATACAAAAAACGTTTTCTTCATATAGCAAAATTATTTAACGAATCTTCATTCCCACGACAAACCCATGATTAGAGCGTCAGTCTGAATCCCCCCATCGCTGTGAATCCCGGCATATCATAGCCACGGTTAATCACATAACGGGCATCTGTCATATTTTCCAGCCTCACAAACAGTGCCAACGGTTTCCACACCTGCGCTGTCAGTTTCATGTTCAACAGGGCGTAGTTCTGACGCTCCATTCCGTCCGCCACAAACAGCCCGGACACCCCCTTGAGGTCGGCACAGACATTCAGCCACTTCACCGCCTGCCAATCGGCTCCGAGATAATACTGGTGGCGCGGTGCGCCCGTCAGATTGTCGAGTGAGGTATGCATGAAACTATACGATGCATTGAGGCTTAACCTTTCAACAGCATTCGATTTCAATGTCAGCTCAATCCCCTTGTTGGTAAACGTGCCGGTATTGAGGTTCTTCATATCAACCTGCTGAATCATATTATCGCCACGGCTCAGATACAACGCCACATCAACCGACAGATAACGGCCGAAACGCTTCCCTCCCGAAATCTCATAATTCCACATTCGCTCAGGTTTCAGACCCGCATTTGCGAACCTATAAAGATACAGTTCCCTGAACGAAGGATTGCGGTAGCCCATCGCTGCCGACAATTTGGCATTGAATCCCCGCGGCAGACTGGCCGCCAAGCCGGCCTGTGGCACCCACTGCGTGCCGAACATATCGCTGTTTGCCATACGCAGTCCGGCATTCAGAGTCAGCAGCCTGTCGAAGAATCCCTGCGAAAGGGTCAGATAGGGAGAATATTCCGTTATGCGTTTCCGCTCGATGGTTGCCATAGCCCCCGGTTTATGGGCATTCCCTCCCGACACCGGAATCTCTCCTGAATATGTATTGAAGTCAAACCCTACCGTAAGATGGCTTTCGCGCCATGGTCTTACATTCTGATACAGCATCACCCCAAGCCGGTCGTCAAGGCTGTGGAAATGGCGTGGATCATCGATATAATGGTTGCCGTAGCTGTAATAAACCCTCCCCGTGCCGTTAGTCTGGCCATAACGGTTCGTAACCGCCACAGAAGCCTCCCCCCTCGTTACATTCTGGTGATATATGTCGGTAGATTCTGGATTCGACAACCTCGGATAAATCGGGTCATTCCCCAGGAAGTTCATCAACGTATAATCAGCATAGGCGCTCCAGCTGTCGCTGAAATCATAAGCCACCTTGGCATACCCGCTCCCTTGGCTGAAATCGAAATGCGCCACATTGCCGTCTGTGCGGTCGTAGGCCAATGACACAAGCGACGAAAAGCGCCCGATTCTCACCATGTTGGTCAACGATGACAGCCAGGTATTATATGACCCATATTGTGAGGTCAAAGTTGTCTTCACTCCACCTTCCTTCGCCCGGCGGGTTATCACGTTAACCGCACCTGCCATGGCATTCGACCCGTAAAGAACCGAGCCGGGGCCACGTAGCACCTCCACCCTTTCCACAAATTCCTTCTGATAGAAATCAGCCACATGATGGGAATATATACCTGCAAACTGCGGCTGTCCGTCAACCATCATCAGAACACCGCTGGCGCGGTCACCACCCACACCACGCATCTTGATATGTCCCGCCCCGCCGTTGCTCACTCCGAAACCGAAAACACCGCGCTGCGTAACAAACAGACTGGGCACCTGCCCCGATATCGCCGACAACAGCTGTGTCTGCCCCGTGGCCTCCAAATCTTTCTGCGAAACCACTGAGACAGTATACGGCATAAGATTGCGCCCTACAGCCTCATTCGTCCCGGTAACTACAACCTCCCCTAACCGGTGCACCGAATCTGCAATATGCTTTTCACCCACAGGAAATCCCCTATCCGCGGCAGATTCTGCCGTCAACATCCCACCGACAACCACAAAAAACGATAATCCGATCCTCTGCAAACTCATAATTTTGAACCCGTTATATTTCACGCCACAAAATTACTGTAAAACCTCAACACTTTCCAACCTTAATTATCCCTATAATTACCAATTTCGTGGCATCGTGCTCAATCCGACCGAAATTGCATCCGCTATTTCACCAGCAGAAGGCAAATCTCTGTCGGAAAATGCCGCGACAATAACACCGTTGCCGTCAGCCACATAAATACGCGGGATTCCAACTGACGCGAATTTTTCATAAACCACGCGGTCTTCTTGCGGGGCAACCGGCAGAGTCAACCCGTTAGCAGCCCAGTAATCAACAACCGCCCCCCTCCCCTCCTGGCGTGATATGCACAAGAATCCAACCCCTTCTGGCTCCTCTGCCATAATCTTTTCATATACCGCCTGAACCCGAGGCAATTCAGTCTGGCAATCCGGGCACGAGGTGTTGAACAACACCACAACAGCCACCCGGCCCCTAAGGCCCTCTGCCGACACAACTTCCCCACCGATAGTTTCCACCGAGAAGTCGGGCAGGCGATCCCCCACCCCAAGCGACCATTCCGGCTCATCTTCCTCTGTCACACAACCGCAAGCCAGCAACAGTCCGACGAAAATAAAAACCGGTAATATCCCATTCGCGACATGGACTCCAAACTGCCTTAACTCCCTCATTTTCTTCTAACCGGTCTTGCTATCCGTCCTTCCACAAAAGCCACTGCCAGGCTGTTGAGCGCATTTGAACGCACCCTGACAATTTTCTTAAAACTCCCGTGGGGTCTCCCTTTACCATTGAATCTGACAGTGATTTCCCCTTCATCGCCCGGCCTGACAGGCTCACGGCTGAATTCCGGCACGGTGCATCCGCAATCCGAAAACACAGTTTTTGAATCCGGTGCAAGCACCTCCCCCCCGATAACACCGGCGGCAATGCCGGTCGTGGCCGGAGCCGAAACCAACATTGCCGTCAATATCATTTGAAACAGTTTTATATTCATCTTATCGAAATTTTACTGGTCAGCCTGCTGCGCCTGTCAGCAGCATCCAACACATAAACGCCGCTGTCAAGCTCCAAAGTGACCTCATCTGCATACTCCGCCAGCGAGGCTACCTTGCGCCCCAAGGTGTCGTGCACTGTGACATCCACATCTGCGCCGTTAGGTTTATAACGGTCTGCGCCAAGAGTTATTGCAGTCTCAGTTCCCGCATTCGTCCCACCCTCGTCGTAGTATTTATACGAATCATTTTATTTCATGCAAAACATCAACCAACCGGTCGCCGAGACCGATTGAATACCCGTTATTGTTAAACACCACACGGTTGAAAGTGTCGGCAACAACCGTCAGAGGCCACATTCTGCTATCGGGAACACTTCCCGTCGGCGAAATCTTCAGGTTTTCCGACAGCTCCCTACATATCCGGCCGTCGATATCGGCGCCAAAAACAACCGTCGAAGGCAACCCTTTGAACCGGTCTTTGTCAAACCGCCCTGCCGATTCCATATCAGCAAAAAGCAACACTATGGGTCTGCCGCTCCGCTCAAGCTCTTCTCGCCTGAGCACCAAATCATTAAGTGCATGAACCGTAGGTTCGTGGTTTGGTGCGATCATCATCAGCGTATAGTAGCCACGCCCGGTTGCCGACAATACCGACCGGTCTGTCCCTGAGGCAAAATCATGATAAAGGTTTTCTGAATTAAACGTGCCTATAACCTGCACCCCTGTCGTATCCTGCCTGATTTCAAGCGGAACCACACATTCCCGGCCACTCTCCACATCGAAGATACGGCAACGGGCAAGCACCGTTCCGTCGGCCATCCGCTGACCGGTGGTAAGCATATATTTCCCCTCCTCAACCTCCGTGCCATTCTTGAAAGTATCCGCCCATGTGGCATCCTCAGGATAATTCAGCAACTCCGGCACCCCGTTTTCAATCTTTGAAAGGGTGAAATTGTAATAATATGCCGGATTGTCAATGCGCCCTGTTTGTGAAAATGTCAGACGAAGCAGTCCCGAAGGCCGCGAAGCGCAAAGCTGTCCTGCAGAGGCCTCATCAAATACAGCATCTACCCATATCCCTTCGGCGGTGGCATACTGGGGCTTATCTGTAACCGGGTCTATACGTGCCGGTATCCCCATCGCCCGCGCTCCGGCAACAAAGAATATGTTGCGAGACCGGCTGTCGGTTTTGCGCAACCGCCACACAGATTCCGGCGACATGACAACTCGTCTCGGATTCCATTCATCATCTATCGCAATCATCGACGCAACACTGTCGACCCAAACGTCAGGATTCGACGCATAAACCACTCGCCGGGCTTCTGAAACCACCTCCCGGAAGAAACTCTTATAAGGCGTCAGCATCTCATCGGCCACCCGCGGATTCAACACATATTTGTTAAACAACGGAGAATCAACCTCTGGCGTGTCAAGATGGTCTGAAAGCACCCCGGCAGCAATATCGCGGCAATCCTTATCTGAAATCACATCAAGAAGCGCCATCGCCTTTGGCAGCAATGCCTCAGGTGTGGACTGCAAGAAAGCAGATATGACAGCATGGTTGCCTCGGGACCGGGTCAACAGACGCTCCACGGCATCTTCATCCGCCCCTATCCTCCGGGCAAATCCCCTCGCCTGACTCGGGGTGGGGAATGTAGCTTCATAGGCATGGCGGATTGAATCCTCCTGCGCCAGTCTTATGCCGTTGATTCTGGCAAGCTCCTCCGGCACTGAGGGCATGTTTGCCGATGGTGAAGGTGGCACTACATCCATATCCGCCACTTCCCGGGTGAGTGCACCTTTGCTGAGTTCCAACACTATCCGTCGGTCTTTCCCTGGAGTTGCTTTCTCAAAACCGAATCTTCCTTGATGGCTTCCCCACACAAGCATATCTCCAAGCCCGGCCACAAGCCATGAACCTCCGGCGCTGTCTGCCTCTAACGTTGCAACAGGATAGTATTCATTGTAGTTATATACCATATAGTCTACCCTGGCCCCTCCCACAGGGTTCCCGTCCATATCCCGGACCTCGACAAACAGGGTGTCGACCGGAGTATAATTTTCCGTAACATTTATTTCGGTGTAGCACGGCGCGGCAGCCAATTGTTGCTCCGGGCCGTCGTAAGAGCCGAACAACTTGGTGTTCATCAGCATCCCTCTCGCCGCCGGTGCATTGAACCAGCCAAGGTCGAGAACAGCCTCCGGCTCACAAGCCCCAAGGAAATGCCATTGCCCGTCGACCCACGCCTCAACCCAGGCATGGTTGTCGTCGGTATGCGCCCAACGCGGAGTGTAGACCTGACGGGCAGGAATACCCACAGACCTCAGAGCCGCAACAGTAAATGTCGATTCCTCGCCACAACGCCCTATCGCCGAGCGCAAAGTCGCCATCGGTGAGCTTGTGCGTGCATCCGAAGGCTGATAGGTCACATGCTCATGACACCAATGGTTAACCTCCAGCACCGCATCGTGCATCGACAGATTCCTCACCCTGTCGCGTAGAGCTTCATAGAAATAACGGCGGCTCATGTCGAGGTTCTCATTGTTTACCCTCACAGGCAGCACGAAATGGCGGAATTCCCTATCGGGCACACTCCCTCCCCACGGCATTTCCTGCCGGGCAAGCAGCGACAAGTCAACATTCGCCTTATAGAACTCCCCCGGATAATCTGCCAGATCCGGAAGCGGCATATATGCGTAGAGAAATTCCAACAGCTCCCGCTGCCTTCCGGTCAACTCCGTTTCGAATATCGAAAAGGGTGCAGAGGTGCCGACCATTTCGATTCTTTTACATAATTCCGAAGATGCTGCAATTCTGTCGGCTATGCAATCGGCAGAGGCCGAAACTGTTCCTGCCAGCCACATGACAACACCCAACACACATGACCGCAAAACCTCCTCCACATTCATAATACTGTTTTTCATGGTAATCTGTTTATTGCATCCAAAATCTCTGCAACTGCCCTCTGTGAGGTTTCAAGCCTGACGAACTCATCAGACCCCGCCGCGCCCATAGCTACACCGTGGTGGCGGTAAGCCATAACACTGTCAGCTTTTTCCCTGGCTGAGGCATGGATTTCATGGCAACCGGTCAGACGCAGTATTTCTGCCGCATTGGCCGCCGTAACTCCTGCTCCGGGCATTATTACGATGCGTCCTGCTGCCTGACGGTTCAGTTCAGCTATCCGTTGCGAACCCTCAAAGGCCGATGCAGCCCCTCCTGAGGTCAACAACCTATGGCATCCCAAAGCGATGACGCGCTCCAACGCTTCTGCCTGTTCCCGACATAGATCGAAAGCCCGATGAAAGGTTATGCTCATACCCTTGGCGGCATCAACCATAGCCCTGCACACATCTTCATCCACAGACCCGTCGCACCTTAAAGCCCCGATAACCACACCGTCGGCGCCACATTCGGCAGCCATGCGTATATCGGCCATCATACATTCGGTTTCTGCTGCATCATAAACGAAATCGCCTCCACGCGGACGTATCAATACATGCAGCTTCACCCCTTCTACCTTCCGCGCCATTGAAATCAATCCGGCTGAAGGGGTCACCCCCCCCTCCGACAGTGCCGAGCACAGCTCTATCCTTGCGGCTCCACCTTGGGCCGCAGCCTTCACACTTGCCAACGATGCAGCACACACTTCAATGACACTCTCCATAGACCGTTACTTACAAATTATATTTCTGGAATAATCATTCAAAAACCGACAGGTCATCAGGATGGAAAACCGTCTCCCCTTCCGCAACCGGAGCTGCGAGGAAATAACCCAGACAGAAATCACCCTCGAACATACGCGGGCCGTTGTTGCCCCCCGCCGTCAATGCCAGTTTCGACAGCTCCAGTTTCTCAGCGCCCAGCTGCAGACTTTCAAACCGCTGCCTCGCACCCTGCCCCGTCACAACAACCTCCTCCAACACCTTATCTTCCACAACGCCATCATCCTCTTCACCTCCTGCCATCTCTTCTCTATCCCCATCCACATATATCCCCCATGCCCTTCCACCACCATCCTGCGCACTAACCCCGACTCCGGCAACCGCCGGAATCAACGCCAAAACTCCAACAAACAACCTGTTCCACTTCATAGCACTCTTATCCCCCCGATTTAAGCCACAAAGTTAACAAATCCCCCATAATTACACCACCACCTGCCAAAATTCCTATGCCAACAACTTGAATTCTAAGAAAAAACATTAACTTTGCGGCAAAGTCACATTAATGGTGTTATCTGTAGCCGGATTAATTCCATTAGCATAAATCCGATTCGAAATCTCAACTTTAAAATAAACACAAATTAATCTAATAAGTAGATGTTGAAAATTAGTTTATATCAAAAATTTTGCGTATGTTTGTGTAAACACATAAAGACACAACGCTATCGCAAAAATCAAAGTTATACAACTGACAGACCAACAACGTCTGCAATTAGAGGAAGGCTTTCGCCAAGGCAAGAGCCACGCATACCGCATGCGCTGTCGCGCAGTGCTTCTGAAATCCACCGGTCTGACCTCGGAACAGGTTGGAGAACAGACCGAAATGACCCATATATCAGTCAATTCCTGGGTAAAACGCTTCGAGGCCGAAGGAATCAAAGGACTGGAGACACGTCCCGGCCGTGGTCGGAAGCCCATCATGGACTGCTCGGACGAAGAATCGGTACGCAAAGCCATAGAAAACGACAGGCAGAGCGTGAAGAAAGCGAAAGAGGCATGGCAGCAGGCTTCCGGGAAAGAAGCCTCCGAGAGTACCTTCAGAGCTTTTTTATCCGCCTTGGCGCGGGATATAGACGTATAAGGAAACGTCCAAAGGGGAAACCCTCGCCGCAGCTCTATGCGTATAAGACCGAGAAGCTGCAGGAACTCGTACAACAGGAAAAGGATGGTCTCATCGACCTTTATTATGGAGATGAAAGCCACATCTGCACCGAGGGATATGTGCCATACGGATGGCAGTTCCGCGGTGAAGATGTCTATATCCCATCTGAAAGAGGTCTGAGACTCAATATTTTCGGCATGATAGACCGCAACAATCGATATGAAGGATTCTCCACAACTGAGAATATGAGCGCTGACAAGGTTGCCGACTTTCTTGACCGTCTCTCTCTCCGTATCCGCAAGAACACTTTTGTTGTCCTTGACAATGCAAGCGTCCACAGATGCAAACTTATGCGGGAACTCCGTCCAATATGGGAGAAACGTGGATTGTATCTCTTTTTCCTCCCACCGTATAGTCCACATTTGAATATCGCCGAGACGCTCTGGAGAATCCTCAAGGGCAAATGGCTCAGACCTGCGGATTATTGTTCCACAGATTCCCTGCTCTATGCAACCAACCGTGCGTTGGCAGCTCTTGGTTCTGAACTCAATATCAATTTTACCCATGCGGCTTAGTATAAATTAATTTTTACGACTTACTTAAAGCCTCAAAGGCATACCAACTCCCCGACATAAAAGTTGCCCCAGGAGGCTTCATCGTAATTTACGCCGACAAAGCCGGAGAAGGCCTACATGCTTCATTCAGAATCGACTCAGGCAAAGGCGGATTATTGGATGCGACCAAGTCGCTGGTAATAACACTTCCGGAAGGCACACCCAATGGAACTATAATAAGATATTCTCTCGACTGTTCAAACGTTACAGAACAAAGCCCCGTCTACAACGGCACTCCAATAGAAATCAACGCCAACACCATAGTAAGAGCCCGGCTGTTCCATGATGATTATCTGTCGCCATTCACTCAACACAAAGCTACATATTCCATCCAAGGGAACTCAAACTCCCCCTGATTTCAATCGTAGCCCAGGAAAACGATCTATATGAAACCTACAAAGGCATACTTGCCAAACCATTTTGTTACCAGGATTACCGCCGCCCAATCAACATCGAATACTTCGAACCGGGAGTGCCTAACAGCTGCATCAACCAGTTATGCGAAATGCGCACTGGTGGAGGATGGACTTCGCGCAACAGGCCACTGAATCTTTCACAGAAAATGTGGCATACCTCAAAGATTTGATTGAAAAACGCGTGCCGTTCTTCTATGAGCATTTCAGCGAGTTCTACGGCAAAGGTAAACCGTCACCAATCCGAATCACCAATCCTGCAATTGACGCGTGCTCCATCAATCTGAATGGATTCAACCTCGTCAAACCTGATTTCAACGGCAAATGGTTTGCCGGATGGCCCATAAAAATTTCAACAACTTGCGCCGACCAATGCGAAGTGCTCAGATGGAACATAACCACCACTTCAGCCGACGGACAACGGAATACCGTATCTACTGAAGGAGCATCTTTAACAATGGATATGCCTGACAATTGTTCGGTGGAAATCGAACCGGAGCTAAAACTTGCAGGTGTGGATAATGTGGCAGAAAACATCAACGCCACATCAATGCCCGACGGCATCTATGACCTACACGGACGTCGCATCGACAACAACCAGAGTCTCAAACCGGGAGTATATATCTATGTGACAGACGGACGCGCAAAAAAACATATAATCAGATAATCGATACTAAAAAACACCCGTCTGCTTTCGCCTAAGAAAGCGGATGAACAATAACGGCGCTGCCATTGCAGCGCCGTTATTACAAATTTAGCATTACTCCTCTGCGGCATTGCCCTTGTTACGCTCTATCCGGTCTTTTTTAAACTCTTTCCAATGGCGGTTCATATTCCGGTTCATCTTATAGCGGCTGATTCCGGTAACAGTTTTGAAAAGCTGGAGCACACGGTCTCCGAAATGCTGCTTTTTCACCTCCCGGCCCACCAGACTTTGGTCTGGTGCGAGTGACAGTCTTGTTCTGTCGTGATCCACATGGTTGACCCGCTCCACAAGGTGCATGATTGACGGCTGCAAATCCGGCGCATCCGCCGGTTCGTATATCCCTATTACGTCAGTATCAATTTTAAGCCGTTCCCATTTCTTTGCTTCCTTAACAGTTATATATTCCTTGTCGACCATATATACCTCTGCATACGTGCTCACGAAAAACGGCTCGTCGACGCGATTGAACATGAACATCTCATGCCCCCTGCCATTCGATTCTATATTAAATGAATATCCGGCCATATCCATAGGGGAAACCGAATCTCCGACAACATTATCATAGTTAAACCGAATCCGGAAATGCTCGAAATCAAGACCGCTACGGAAAAACAAGGCAAGGTTCGGAACCCATTTACGGCTTGTCGTATCAGCAAGTATGTTGACATCCACTGCCACATTGTCAATGTGTTTAGTCCAGGCCTCCGTAGCACTATATTTCCCCATAACCTTATCCGCCCCATATTCAACATCCCTGAGAGCCTTAGGAATTGCAGCCATCCCCCCAACTCCTATCCAGTCAGACCACGAGAAATGGAAACCGCATCTGTCGCTGACGCTGTCCACTCCCTGGGCATTTGTAAAACGGTAATACGATTTGGTCTTTAGCGTCCTCGGAGTCGTCCACCCCCTGAAACGTGTGCCCTTATCCGGAACAATCATATAATCCGCCATCTTTTCCCGGAAGAGAAAAACAGTGTCTGTGTATGTTGTCAATGTTGAATATTCCCTCACATATGCCAGCATATGCATAACCTTATGCCCTTTGGACTCGATGACTACCTCCGGCAATTCGGCGGGGCTGCTTTGAAGAAAAACCGTATCGCAACCGGCTGAGCGGATAACACGCTCCTTGAATCCTAAATAACGCACTGTGACAGGAAAACCCGACTCAGGTATATAGGGCAGGTTGCCGTTTGAACCACACATGCCTACGGCATTACCTAACCGGTCAAACACCGACGCCCCAGATAATGGCATACGCGTTATTGAATCTACGACAACCACATTATGCGCCTTCCCACCCATGGCCAACAGGGGCACTACAGACACCAATGCAACAACTGCATACCGGCACAAGAAACATTTAAACGAATAGCAATAATTCCACATAAAAGTTCAGATCCCCTCAAAATTAACTGTAAATTTACAAACAAGCATAAAATGGAGGGAGTAAATGAGTTAAAGTTTGTGAAGCAGATATTTATCCAGCCAAACCAAGTGAAATCCAGGAATAACTGCTATATTTGCATCTACAAAATATTGCCAAAATCTATAACTGGAAATATGCCCAAACTAAAAACTGTTATAATTGCCTTCGGGCTGGTGTGCGCTGCCGGCGCAACAATGGCGGCTCCACTGCCCCGGCAGAAAGGTTGTCACGCACAAACATGCCGCAACCGGGTGATGGATTCAGACGATTTCGCAATCCTCTACAATGCCGTCAAAAACCAGTCATTTAAAGACCGGCAGATAGAAATAATAAAAATCGGTGCGCTCGGCACATCCTTCTCCCCATCCCAATGCCTGAGTCTGATGAACCTCTTCTCTTTCGACGACGACAAGATGCAAGTTCTCGAATTAATGGCACCCCGCCTTTCCGAATACTACGGGGAAGATACAGAAATTATCCTCGACGCATTCTCCTTCCCATCTTCTAAAGAGAAAGCTTGCAAAATCCTCCTCCGCCACTGGCCACACACAATGCAATCCAATGAAATGCCGCCCGACGATTGATCTTCCCAACCGACGGGCAGCGTTCCACTCTTTATGGATTCTTTTATTTATTAGCCGCACCTTGATTCGCCGCCTTCTCATCCCCGCCGGTAAGACTGAAACTGATGGGCAACGCATAATGGCATGCAACCGGCTTACCGTCTGACTGCCCGGGTATAAAGTCGGGCAAAGTGCCCACAACCCTCAACGCCTCGGCATCAAGTTCCGGACTGATGCCACGCATAATCTCAGGATTCTCAACTTTGCCGGTCTTGGAAACCACGAATCTGACAACCACCCTGCCACTTTTGCCGCTCTTCATAGCAGCCTCGGGATACCTTAGATTCATGGCAAGGAACTTCATCATCTCCGCCTCTCCTCCTGGATAACGGGGCATAACCTCCACAGCCGTTACCGGTTCCGACGACACTTCAATATTTGTAGACTTTGTCTTCATTTCCGAGCCGTCGTCTTTCTTTTCCGATTTCACAGCAATAACTGACACCGGTTTACCTGTCATCCTGATATCGGCATTACCGTCATCGCCCGATTTCTTAAGAATCACATGGATTGTTGATTTCGACTTGTCAACATCAATCTATGCGATCACATCGGGAGACATCTCGTTCAATTCCTGTGGCAAAACCCTTTGGCCGTTCACATAAATCTTCATGCTATCAAGGCTTGAGGAAGCCTCCGAACTACCGTCAGCCACATTACCGGAAGAGCCGACAACTTTCACATAGTCGACGATTTTGATTTGTCGGGCATCATCCTTAACTTTGCTGTCGGAATACGATACCTGTGCGTCAGACGCATCTGCTATCACAGAGGCTACTGCCGGAAGGTTGATAACTGCAGCGGCCACCGCAAAAGCGGGAACCAGCGCCAGGGCGCGCAAACGGCCCGAAGCTTTCGATTTTGATTGATACATCATAGTGATACGTTTTTTAAGTTTACTGTGATTCAGGCTGTTGGCAAGTGACGGGAATCTCGCGCCGACAGCCTTTTTTATTAACAACATCTGATATTGACGCACATCCGCACCGGAGCGCATCACGGCCTCGTCGGCCTGGTATTCATGAACCGTTTTCAGTTCCTCCCTCATAAGCCATGCCGCAGGGTTGAACCACTGTAGAACCACCACCAGCTGCGCAAACAGCAAATCAACCCAATGGTGGCCGCATAAATGTCGGAGCTCGTGCAGCAACACCACATCTCCAGACTCATCATAATCCTCGCGGCTCATCACAACATAGCGCCACCAACTGAACGGGGCAACCCCCTCGTTGTCAGTCACCACAAGCACATATGTGCCGATTACATGCCGCTCACCTGAAGAGACAAGCCGCACAAGCCTGATAGCTGTCACCACTGTCATAAATGCCGCTACTGACATTCCGGTCAGATAAACCCACAGCAAAGCATCAGCAATTGTGAAATCTTGTGATACACCTTCTGCAACGCCTGAAACTATAGGCATGGCAACATCAACAGTAGCAGCCATTGCCTCATGGGCATTTTGAAACATCCCGGCAAACGCAGGGCATACAAACGGAAACATCAATGCAACCGAATAAACACCCATCAGAACAGCACGGTTATATTTGTGCTGGTTCTCACCGGCCAACACCCATTTATATGCCAGATACATCAACGCCAACGGCAATGCAGAGGCAAGCGAATATCCGAAAATCTCTCCCATAGCGATTTGTTCTCACAAGTAAGCTGTAAAAATTATTTATACCCCCAAATCATTCATAACCCGAACCTGATTGACCGCCTTTCTCTGAATTCCTGCGCTCTACCAAATCGATGATTTCACGCAATTCCTCAACTGAAATCTTCTCTTCCTGAGCCAGTGCCGACACAACGCTCTTGTACGAATTGTCGAAATAATCACGGATTACGTCCGACAACGACCGGTCGCGGAAATCCTGTTTTTTTGCAACTGCATAGAACCTGTGTGATGTCCCGACAACCTCATGTCCCACATAACCCTTATCTTCCAGAATCCTGACAAGAGTCGACACCGTGTTGAAGTGTGGCTTCGGCTCAGGATAAAGTTCCACCATCTCCCTCACAAACATGGCCCCGTTCTCCCAAAGCATATGCATAATCGGAGCTTCCTTTTCCGTAAGAACCTGTCTCTTTCTTCCCGGTTTCATAAGCGATTTTATTTATTACAATGATTCGGTAAAATTTGAGGTTGTTCAGCCTTGGCTAAGCCGCTAACT
>ERZ777306.2887-NODE-2887-length-19852-cov-4.591554_pt1 | contig 19852 bp, 21 predicted proteins | sample MGYA00374966_ERZ777306 | MGnify/ENA primary metagenome ERZ777306 (study PRJEB29329, sample SAMN06343882) | mouse gut metagenome | isolation source: Mouse cecum | place: Austria: Vienna | collected 2014-11-15 ...
TATGGCGGATGCGCATGTCGAACGCGAGTATAAGCCGCTTTCTATCCCGATGAGCTTGAGGTTTTTGCCGCCCGACGAGCAAAGATTCCCCGCGCCGCGCCTTGCGAAGGACGCGATAAAGGCGGGAGGAAACTCCGCCGTAATGCTCAATGCCGCAAACGAAGCTGCCGTGCGCCTGTTTTTGGAAGGCAAGATAAAGTTTACCGAAATAGTCGATACGGTAGCGCGCACAATGGATCGCGAACAAGTCGAGCGGCTGAGCGATGCGTCGAGCGTATTCGATACGCATAATCGCATATATAATAAAATATATTTTAATTAAATATACTGTTATCGAGGAACAAAGTGTATTTCGGATATTTGATATTGTCACTCGTAATATTGCTGTTCATGGTGCTCATACACGAGTTGGGACACTATACAACGGCAAAGATATTGGGCTTTACCGTCGAGGAGTTTGCTATCGGGTTCGGTCCGAAATTGTTTTCCGTTCGACGTAAAAACGGCGAGAGATTTTCCGTGCGCGTGTTGCCGCTCGGCGGATTCTGCGCGTTCTACGGCGAAACGTCGGAAACGCCTGACGAAAAGTCGGCGCGCGAGAATAATACTCGAGAGAAAGATGAAAAGGGCGGAGAGGGCGGTAAAGTCGAAAAAGGCGGTAAAGTCGAAAAAGGCGAAAAAGGCGATCGCGAAATCGATTCGGAAAAACACGACACTGCGCAAACACGCATCGATAATGTAAAAGAATCCAAAGCCGACGACGATCTGTTGAGTTTTGTCATGAAATCCGAACTTGTCGAGCGTGAAAAGTCGGCAATCGCAGATAGCGGCGTAAAGACCGACGCAGCGAAGTCCGAGGAAAAGACGGTGCGCTTCGATAAAAACGGCAATCCCGCAAAAACGTTCAACGAGCAAAAGCCGTGGAAACGCATTATTGTTTTGCTCGGCGGCGTGCTGTTTAATTTTTTGTCTGCATTTATCTTTTCGCTCATATTTATATGGGCGGTGGGCTATTCGTTGCCGCAGGTATATGAAAAGCACGTCGACGCAAGTCAAGCGGAGTATAATCCCGCGTTCGAGATAGGCGACGTTATCCTCGGCGTAAACGGCAGGGATATAGGCGTAATGAATTCGTTTTCGGAACTGCTCGAAGATTGCGGCGAGGGCGAGGTCACGCTGAAGATCTCGCGCGGCGGCGAAATTACGGAAATAAAAGCGAACAGAACAATGATAGACGCAGTGGACGACGACGGAAAACCGTACAAGTATCTCGGATTCGGAATAAACACAAAGTATATCGATACGGGAAACAATGCGGGCAATGCGTTCAAGTATTGCGTGCCGTTCACGTTCAAACTGTCGTGGTCGATAATCGGATCGTTCGGCGAAATTTTTACGGGCAAAGAACCGATAACGTCGATGACCGGACCGATAGGCTCGCTCAATACGATGGCTCGGCTTTCGCAGGCGGGTTGGCAGAATATACTGTTGCTTTTGCCGCTGCTCGCGAGCAATCTTGCCATTTTCAATATCTTGCCGTTTCCCGCGCTCGACGGCGCGCATATAGTTTTCACTGTTATAGAGTGGATAAGAAAAAAGCCGATAAACCGTAAGGTCGAAGGCATGATACACGGCATAGGGCTTATTGTTTTGCTGTTGTTCGTGGTAGTGGTTGACATTTTATCGTTTGTGTTGTAAAATAAACGTGTGAGTACGAGAACCGTAAAAATCAAGAATATAGCGATAGGCGGCGGCAACAAGATTGCCGTGCAGTCTATGACCAATACCGATACTCTCGACATTGCGGCAACGTCCGATCAGCTCAAGCGATTACAGCTTGCGGGCTGCGATATCGCGCGTCTTGCGGTATCGAGCACAGCCGAAGTCGACGCATGCAAAAATTATATCGGCAAGTTCGATATACCGCTCGTAGCCGATATACAGTTCGATTATATGCTTGCCGTAAAGTGCTGCGAGATCGGGTTCGATAAAATACGTTTCAACCCGGGCAACATAGGCGACGAGAGCAAAGTCGAATACCTCGTCGATTGCTGTAAAGCTCACGGCACGCCCGTGCGCATAGGCGTAAACACCGGCTCGCTCGAAAAAGACCTCGAAGGCGAGCCGCCGTCCGCCGCGCTCGTAAAAAGCGCGTTAAAGCACGTGCGCTTGCTCGAAAAATTCGGGTTTTACGATACGGTTATCTCCGTCAAATCGTCGGACGTAAAGACGGCTGTGGACGCATATCGCGCGCTGTCGCGAGAGGTTGATTACCCGTTGCACGTAGGGGTGACCGAAGCGGGTACGGAACTGCGCGGCATAACGCGCTCGGCTATAGGCATAGGATCGCTTCTGCTTGACGGCATCGGCGATACGATACGCGTATCGCTGTCCGGCGACCCCGTCGAGGAAGTCAAGGCGGCGCGGCTCATTTTGCAAGAAGCGGGCATAGATAAAAACTATTGTCAAATAGTGTCGTGTCCCACTTGTTCGCGTTGTAAGTACGACTTAAAGTCGATAGTCGACGCATTGAAAGAACAGACAAAAGACGTAAAAGCGCCCGTCAAGGTGGCTGTCATGGGTTGCGTTGTAAACGGTCCCGGCGAGGCTAAGGACGCCGACTTCGGCGTTGCGGGCGGCGGTGGAAATAAAGCCGCGCTGTTTGTAGGCGGCAAAGTGATCAAAACCATACGCACCGACGAAATACTTCCCGAGCTGAAACGACTGATAGACCGAAAGGCTGAAGAATATAACAAATGAATGCCATATACATAGCTATAAACAAAAAAACCGATAACAAATACGCCGACGTGCGTTTCGCGGAAGCGCGGTTTACGGGCGACGCCGCGACTGTAAAGATCGTTTGCTCAAAACACGATTACGAAAAATACCGTGCGCTTATGCCCGAACTCAATGCGCTCGTCGCCGCCGAGTGCAGGTTTAACTGTACGGTAAAAACCGAGCTTTTGCCGAGCGATCCGAGCGCCGAGACGCTGTATGCGTGCGTTTCGGAGTATATGAAAAAATTCCCGTATCTCGCAACGGCAGCGGACAGCATGGAAACCGACGTAGCGCGAGTCAAACTGAAATTGCATAAAGCGATGTACGAGCTTGCAAAAAAGGACTCGTTGCCGCGGCTCGAAGAATATCTTAAAAACAGATTCGTCGAGGATATACGGCTTGAGATCGAACGAGTCGATTTCGGCGATATGCGCGAATCGGAGACCCCGACGCACATAAACAAGAATTATGCGTTGAGATCGCTCGCAAACGTGATAGGCAATATCGACGCGTCGTCCGCAATGTCCGCGGCGGGCGTGGACGGCAATGCCGAAAATCTCGTCGTTTGCGGAATATTCACTATGGCTACTTCGTTTATGAGCAAGTCGGACGGAGTAAAAGCGTCGCGCCCGTACGAAAAATGCGTGCTGTACGACGGAGAGCATACGCTGCAGTGCAGATATTTTCCGCGTGACGGCGGCACTCTGATACACCCCGAACTTTTGAATAAACCCGTGTGTGTGGTCGGGACAAGCGAAGTAGCAAGGGGCAGAGGCGGCGAAACGTCTATGCTTATAAGATCGCTTGCGGAATGCTCGGCGGACGGATTGATCCCCGTACCCGCGCCGCAGCCGCGCGACTATAAAAAAATCAAGCCGCAGCCTTACGAGGAGTACGTGCAAACGAGTTTGTTTCAAACGAGCGTCGGCGAACTGCCCAAAGAGCTTAAGGGGAGTTTTACCGTGTTCGATTTCGAGACTACGGGCTTGAGTATATTTTATGATAAACCGACCGAGATCGGCGCGGTAAAGGTCGTCGACGGCGTTATTACCGAAACGTTTTCCACACTTATAGACCCGCAACGCCCGATACCGCCCGAAGTATCTGAAAAAACGGGCATAACGGACGATATGGTAAAGGGCAAACCGAAAATTTCCGAAGTTCTCGCGGATTTCTACAAGTTCAGCTATGGCTCCGCGCTCGTCGGGCATAATATATCTTTCGATTTCCCGTTCTTGCTCAAGTTCGGCAATCGCGCGGGATTCACGTTCGGCGATAGACGCACTTTCGACACTATGGGAATGGCTCCGCGCGCGATTCACGGCATAGAAAGCGTTTCGCTCGACAGCGTACTCAATAAGCTCGGCATGGTCAACGACAATGCGCACCGCGCGCTTTCCGATGCGCTCATGACCGCCAAAGCGTTTATCGCTATGACGAAAATAATATACGCGGAAAAGTGATATGTAAATCAGCAATTATTTTTTGTAAATATATTGACAACAATGGAAATTGTGATATAATATAAGAGATTACGATTTATTTGAATACATATTGGGAAGGAGTGTATGAAAAATAAAGTATTCGTTAAAAAAATAATTGCAAGCATTGCGACGGTTTGCGGCATCGCAATATTTTGCTGTTCTTTGATTTCTTGCGTGAAAGAGAAAGATTACAGAGCGGTGTTTTTGCATAATTGGGGCGTTGAATTGCCGGAAAATATGGAAAAGCAATTTAGCAAACAAGAGGATAATTGGGGGCATTACGGAGCGAGATTCGCTACTTTTATTTGTGAAAGCGAGCCGACCGAATTTTTGAAAGACTTTGAAAAAGAGCGTTCCGAAAACGTCAGTAAACATATCGATAAAGCGTTGAGCGAGGCTCGAATAAAGATACCGGAAAAATATATTCCCGATATGTCAAAAGACTATTATTGGAAATATTACTGCAGAAAACATTTGGATAATCAAGAATATAAAAACCCTGTCGATTATTATATTATGTTATATTTTACAGATGATATGCGTTTATCGATATATCAGTATTTTGAATCAAATGAAATACCTAAGTTATAGGAACAAACTTTGACCGCATAATAATTTGTAAAAAACCGTTGTAAGTCGAGCGAAAACACTTGCAAAAAATTCGGCTTTGTGGTATATTGTCAATATAGGTATTATGTAGTAGCGTGAGAGTGGGTTTTGCCCGCTCTCACTTGCTATGAGATACAACGAGCGAGTTTATTATTTTGCTTGCTCGGCGCGTCTGTAATCGGAGGTCGATATAAACAACGTGATCGAAAGGGCAAAGCCCGTTATAGAAAACACTCTGTCCGCGCTCGGCTACGAGCTTGTGGATATAGAGTACAAAAACCTGTACGGGCAAAAGCACCTTATAGTTTACGTCGCGTCGGAGCGCGGCATTTCGCTCGACGATTGCGAGATCGTTTCAAACGCTCTCGACAAGCCGCTCGACGATCTCGATCCTACGGCGGGCGTTCCGTACTGTTTGGACGTGTCGTCGCCGGGGCTTGACCGTCCGTTCAAGACGCGGCGCGATTACGAACGCAATTACGGTAAGTCCGTCGAGATCAAACTGTATGCGCCGTTATCCGGCACAAAGGACAAGCTTATCGTCGGCAAGCTTGTTTCGTATGACGACGACAGCGTTGCCATAGAGACCGCCGACGGCAAAACTTTATCGGTTAAAAACTCCGCAGCGGCGCTCGTTCGCCCGCACATCGAGTTTTGACATATATTCAAACAACAAAATCAGAAAATAAATTTCGGAGACAAACATGGCTAAAAAGAACTCTACACTGACGTTGAATGCGGAATTTTTCGATGCGTTAAGCGATCTCGAATCGGAAAAAGGCATCAAAAAAGAGGATTTTATCGGTGCGATGGAGGACGCTCTTACAAGCGCATATAAAAAGCAGTACGGCGTTCCCAAACAGATCAAAATAATCCTCACGCCCGAGACTAAAACGTTCGCTATCTATACCTGCCAAAAAGTAGTAGAGCAGGTCGAGATCCGCGAGGCGGAGATAAGTCTCGAGGACGCGCGTCTTATCGACAAAAAATACAAGGTCGGCGACGATATATACATGCCCGTCGACGCCAACGAATTCGGCAGAATAGTCGCGCAGATGGCAAAGCAGATCGTCACGCAGAAGTTGCGCGCGCTCGAGAGCGAAAAGGCGTACAGCGAGCTTGCCGAAAAGGAAGAAGAGCTTGTCAACTGCGTAGTCACTCGCATCGAGGCGAAAAACGTTTATGTGGAGATAAACAAAATGGAAGCCGTGCTGTATCCCAAAGATCAGCTTCCCGGCGACCGTTTCAAAGTCGGCGACAAAGTAAAGGTTTTCGTACGCGGCATCAAGACCGCGCAGCGCGGACCGCAAGTGCTCGTAACGCGCACCGCGCCCGGGTTTATCCGTCGCTTGTTCGAGCTTGAAGTTCCCGAGATCACGAGCGGCGTCGTGGCTATTAAAGGCATCGTTCGCGAAGCGGGCTTGCGCACCAAAATGGCGGTATATTCCAACGATTCGAGCGTGGACGCCGTCGGCGCGTGCGTAGGTAATCACGGAACGCGCGTAAACAGCATAATATCGGAAGTAGGCGGCGAAAAGGTCGACATCATACCGTGGCACGAGGATCCGCTCGAGTTTATAGCTTGCGCATTGCTGCCCGCAAAGGTGGTTATGGTAGAGGCGAACGAGGCGGAGCACGTCGCGACCGTCGTTGTAATGGACGATCAGTTGAGCCTTGCTATAGGCAGAGAGGGCGTAAACGCGCGCCTTGCCGCTAAGCTGACCAATTGGAAGATAGACATCAAGCCGTATTCGACAATGAAAAACGAGGTCAAGGCGGCTACCGAACGCGCAGAACAAATGGGCAGCGACAACTTCGATGTATTCGACGAAGACCTCGGAGAACTCGACTGATGAAACACGTTCCGCTTCGCACCTGCGTCGTGTGTCGCAATCAAAAAGAAAAGTCGGAACTCGTGCGCATAGTCAAAGCCAAAGACGGGCGAATATTCGTTGACGACGGAGGCAGAGCGGAAGGGCGCGGCGCATATGTTTGCAAAAGCGAAAGCTGCATGACGGACGCGCTCAAAAAGAAGGCGCTCAATCGCGTGTTCAAAACGCAGATACCGCAAGAGACGTACGACGCGCTTTATGCGGCGGTGCAAGCGAATGAACGATAAATTCACATCTATGATAGGTTTTGCGAAGCGCGCGGGAAAGATAGTCTACGGATACGATAATCTTTTGGGCGCACGGCGCGTAAAGCTTTATGCGGTCAGCACTACCGCATCGGAAAAACTGCAACGGAATATGCAAATGCTCGCCGATAAGTTCTCGCGTCCGCTGGTCACGGCGGAACTTCTCGAAACGATAGTCGGCAACAACTGCAAAGCGCTCGGCATAACCGACGCAAACATGGCAAAAGCAATGCTCGATTGTGCTGCGGGCAATGCGGACAGATACAGAATATAGATATATTCGGAGGGACTTTTGGACAACAACGAGATCGTAGCAAAGAGAAACGAGGAAAAAGGCAAGGAAGATTTCAAGAGACTTGCCGTGCTTTTGGAAGGCAAGGAGTTTTCCGAGTTTTTGGAGCGTGTTTCGGAAATAAGAAAGCGTGCGGATAAGCTGTACGCGGCGGGTCGTGCAAAGCAGGCTGCTATGCGCGAGGCTGTCGCGCGCGAAAAAGAGCGCGAACGCGAGCTTGCTATGGAGGCAGAGCTTGCGGCAAAAGCAAGCGCCGAGTCCGCTCAGCCCGTGTCGAACGTCTCTGAACTCGACTCTGCGGAAAAAGCGGAAACGGCGGAAACGGCAAAGCCCGAACCCGTCGAAACGCATGCGGAGAGCGAAGCGAAGCCGACAGTTCCCGAATCCGAAAATTCGGAGAAAAAGGAAGTCAAAACGGAGCAGTCCGAACCCGCGAAGCCCGCGGAAACGACGCGCACCGCTATACCGAGCTATATTCGCGGTGTTGTTCGTCATGCGCCAAAGCCGCCCGAGCGTCCCAGAGAGCCGCGCCCTAAAACGTCCGCGCAAGGCGGCGTAAGACCGTCGACGCGTCCGCAAGCGCCGCGACCCGTCGGCGCGCGCACGAGCACGGCAATGCCCAAGTTCGATCCGCCCGCCGCGCAAAGAAAGCGCGAACCTGCGGGTAAGAAGGCTTTTGCAAAGCCCGAGGACAAGCGGCAGATGAGCAAACGCACGCTTATCCATCGCGGATATATACAGGAAAACGTAGAAGAAGAACGCATGGGCACGCGCAAGCTCAAAAACAAAAAGATCAATAAAGTTGTGCCTTTTGCGCCCATAGTCATAGAAAATGCGGTCATTACTACCGAAAATTTAACGGTCAAAATACTTTCCGAAAAGATAGGAAAGACCGCGCAAGAGATCATCAAGCAGCTTATGGAACTCGGGATCATGACCACTATAAATTCCGTGGTCGATTTCCCCACAATGCAGCTTGTTGCCGATGCGCTCGGCGTCAACATAGAGCTTAAGCTCGAAAAGACGAAAGAGGAAGAGCTTTTGGCGCTTCACTCCGAGCCGGACGCAGCCGAAAGCTTGCGCCCGCGTCCGCCGATCGTTACGGTAATGGGTCATGTCGATCACGGTAAAACGTCGTTGCTCGACGCCATCCGCAAGACGTCGGTCGCCGAAGGCGAGGCGGGCGGTATTACGCAGCACATCGGCGCGTATTCCGTAGAGCTTAGCGGTCAAAAGATAACGTTTTTGGATACGCCCGGACACGAGGCGTTTACCGAAATGCGCAGACGCGGCGCAATGGTCACCGATATTGCGGTGCTCATAGTTGCCGCCGACGACGGCGTTATGCCGCAGACGGTCGAGGCGATCAAGCATGCCAAAGAAGCGGGCGTGCCTATAGTAGTCGCGATAAACAAAATCGATAAACCCGGCGCTAACGCCGAGCGTATAAAACAGCAGCTTGCCGAGCATGAGCTTTTGCCCGAGGAGTGGGGCGGCGACGTGCCCATGATCCCTATTTCCGCAAAGAAGGGCACGGGCATAGACGACTTGCTCGAAAATATACTGTTCAAAGCGGAAGAGAAAGGACTTTCGGCTAACCCCGATCGCTATGCTCGCGGCTACGTTATAGAAGCGCGTCTCGATAAAGGCAGAGGTCCCATAGCGTCGGCGATAGTTCAAAACGGAACGTTGCACGTCGGCGACTTTATAGTATCCGGCAAAACGTACGGAAAGGTGCGTTCGCTCACCGACGACCGCGGAAACATCATCAAAGCCGCCGGTCCGTCCATGCCCGTGGCGGTTTACGGTCTTGCGCAAGTTCCTTCGGCGGGCGATCCGATAGTCGCGGTCGAAAGCGAAAAGATGGCGCGTCAGGTCATCGAGGAGCGTGCGGCTAAAGCGCGCGTGGAAATGCTCGAAAACGTGCCTACAACCGATCCGATGAAAGCATTTGAAAACGCGCCTACCGATAAGGAACGCGAGATACGGCTCATAATCAAATCGGACGTTCAGGGTTCGAGCGAGGCGCTCAAAGACGCCGTGGTGAAACTCTCGAACGACGAAATAAAAATAAGCGTAGTTCATACGGGCGTCGGCAATATAAACAAGTCCGACGTAATGCTCGCCGACGTAGCGAAAGCGCGCATTATAGGCTTTAACGTAAAGCCCGACGGCGACGGACGTTCTTCCGCCGAGCGTCTTGGCGTAAGCATAAAGCTGTACAGCATAATTTACGATGTTATAGACGAGATCACGGCGGAGATAGAGTCTATGCTCGCGCCTAAGATGGTCGAACGTATCACCGGTAAAGCGCAGGTCCGCAGCATATTCAAAGTTTCGGGCGTCGGGATCGTTGCCGGTAGCTATGTGCAAACGGGCAAGATCGTTCGCGGCGGAAAAGCGAGACTTTACCGCGGCGGAAAACAGATATTCGACGGCAACATCGTCGGACTCAAACGGTTCAAGGACGACGCGAAGGAAGTCACGATCGGCTTGGAATGCGGTATCGCGCTCGGCGATTACACCGACTATCTCGAGGACGATATCATCGAGTGCTATGTCATCGAAAAGGAGACTAAGTGAACGGTAACAGTCACAGACCGGAACGCGTTGCAAGCGTGATAAAACGCGCCGTAGCGGTGATTATCGAAAACGAACTGTCCGATCCGCGCATTCACGGCGTGAGCGTTGTCGATGCGGTAGTTACGAAAGATCTCAAAATGGCGAAGATATACGTATACATCGAGCATGACGATACCGACGCGCTCAAAGCATTGCAAAACAGCGCGGGGTATGTGCGCAGACTCCTTGCCGAACAGATCAAGGAAATGCGCGTCGTGCCTTCGCTCGTATTCGAGCTTGACAAGTCTCAGTCTTATTACGAGCGCATAGATACTTTGATCAGGGGCTTGAGCAGTGAAAAACATAACGACGACAATAATTGACGCCATAAAAAGCAGTACCGACGTATTGGTTTGCGGGCACATTCGTCCCGACGGCGACTGCGTCGGTTCGGCGCTCGCAATGCGCCGAATATGTCGGAACTTGGGCAAATTCGCCGACGCCGTATGTGACGTCGACGATTTTGCGTCGTTTTTGTTTTTGCCCGATCGCGAGTTGTTTTGCAAACCGAGAAAGGAGTATTACGATCTGTTTATTGCCGTCGACTGCGCAACGGAGTCTCGGCTCGGCAAGTACAAGAACAATCTCGTCGAGGCTAAAAACAGTATTTATATCGATCATCATCCCGGAAATACGGGCTACGCCGAGATCAATTGTCTCGAGCCGGCGGCGTCGAGCACTTGCGCGATAATATACGAATTGTTCGAGGGTACGGGGCTTATCGACAAAGAAACGGCTACCATGCTGTACACCGGTTTGTCGACCGATACGGGGCATTTTATGCACGCCAATACCGATGCGCGAGTGTTCGAGATAGCGGCGGAACTGTGTAGGCTCGGTGTAGACGTAGCGGAAGTAAATCACGGAATATATTGCGATGTGAGCAAAAACAAACTGAAATTGACCGCGCGGACTCTCGAAGGAATGAGATTCTACGAGGGCGGGAAAATCGCGCTCATCACGATAACGCAAAACGATCTTGCCGAGTGCGGCTGCACTACGGAAGATACGGAAGGACTTATAGACAACGCCACGAGCGTGCACGGCGTGCAAATATCGATCGCCGTGTGCGAACAGCAAGGTAATATGTGTCGGGTGTCGTTGCGCTCGGTGCAAGCCGACGTTTCCAAAGTGGCGAACAAGTTCGGCGGAGGCGGGCATAAACTCGCATCGGGCTGCATAATATCGGGCGCATGCGAGACGGTAGTGGAAAAGATCGCGGCGGCAGCCGCGTCGGCGTTGTGATATGAACGGACTTATAAATCTGTATAAGCCGACGGGCATGTCGTCTGCACAAGCGGTAGGCGCGGCTAAGCGCATACTCGGAGAAAAGACGGTGGGGCATATGGGTACGCTCGATCCCATGGCGCAGGGCGTGCTCGTGCTCGGCGTAGGCAAGTCCGCGAGATTGTTCGATTATCTGCTCGATAAAAGAAAATCTTATATTGCGAAGTTTACTTTCGGTTACGAGACCGATACGCTCGACGCATTGGGTACTGTCGTTGCCGAAACGAACGATATCCCGAGCATAGACGCGGTACAAGGCGCTATGCGGTCGCTCGTGGGCAGCTACGAGCAAATACCGCCCGTATACAGCGCAAAGCACGTCGACGGAAAACGCGCTTACAAGATCGCGCGAGGCGGCGGAAATGTTGAATTAAAGCCGGTAAAAGTGACTGTGTTCGACGCATGCCTGATAAGCCAGCCCAAGATAAACGAAGCGGTATTCCGTATCGACTGTTCGGCGGGCACTTACATAAGATCTATCTGTCGCGACGTTGCGAAGCTTTGCGGATCGCTTGCAACGCTTACGTTTTTGGAGCGTACCGCGTCGGGCGCGTTTAAGTCGGAAAACAGTATTACGCTCGAAAAACTCGAAGTCGAGCGTGCGAACGCGCTGATCCCGCCGCAAGACGTTATCGAGTTGCCGAAATACGAAGCGCCTTCGCAGCGATACGACGATCTGACGCACGGACGCAAGATCGAATATCCGAACATATGCGGCGACGTCGCGGTATATTGCAGAAACGAGTTTTTCGGTATCGGAACTCGCGCAAGCGCCGACGGCTCGCTTAAAATAAAAACTTACTTAAAGGACGGTTGAATATGAAAGAACTCGAAAGAGAACCCGTATGTCTCGCTCTCGGTTATTTCGACAGCGTGCACTTGGGTCATCGCAATTTGATCTCCGCGGCGCGAAAGTACGCGCTCGAGCACGGCATCGGCTGTGCCGTGGCTACTTTTTCAAACAATGCGTACAAACAATTCAATCCCGACGGAAAGGTGGTTTATACATATTCCGAGCGTTGCACTTTGCTCGAGGGCATGTGCGATTACGTGTTGCCTATGCGTTTCGACTCGCGCATGAAAGGATACGACGCGGAACGGTTTTTGGATATTCTTACGGATAAGTACGATATAAAAGCGTTTGTTTGCGGCTACGATTATCTGTTCGGCGCGGGCGCAAAAGGCGACGCCGAATATCTCGAAAAATATTGCGCGGCGCATGGGCTTGACTGCATCGTAGCGGAAAAGTTCGAGCTTGACGGCAACCGCGTTTCCACTACGGACGTAAAAGACTTGCTTTGCGACGGCGATATTGAGGGCGCAAACAAGCAGCTCGGCGCGCCGTTCATGCTTTGCGGCAAGGTGGTGCACGGGCGCGGCGCGGGAAGAATGTTCGATATACCCACCGCAAATCTCAAGCTCCCGTCGGACAAGCTTTTGCCTGCTTCGGGCGTGTACGGCTCTACGTGCGTAATAGACGATTCGGTATATTATGGCGCAACAAATATCGGCTCGCGCCCTACGTTCGGGCTGTCCAAAACGGTAGTCGAGATCATGATAAAAGATTTCTGCGATAATATTTACGACAAAGATATTACGGTTTATCTGCATAAATATCTGCGTCCTACGCAAAAGTTCGATACGCCCGCGCTCTTATCGCGTCGAGTTCACGAGGATTTACGCTGGAGCGAACATAATGATTAAGATCGGACCTTCGGGCAACAGCGACGCGTTTTACGCGTCCGGACATAAACACACATACGAGGAAGGCAGATTTTTGCACGAGCTCGGGCTGGATTGTTTCGAGTATTCGTTCGGGCGCGGCGTTTCCATGTCCGACGAAACGGCGAACAGAATAAAAAACGAGTTTGAAAAATACGGTATCGAGATCAGCGCGCATGCACCGTATTACACCAACTTTTCAAATCCCGATCCCGAGATGATACAAAAGTCGATAGGCTACGTGTTGCAAACGCTTATCGCTTGCAATAAAATGGGCGGGAAACGCGCGGTGTTTCATCCCGCGGCATGCGGCAAGGCAAAGCGCGAAGACGCCGTTGCGGCAGCTAAATCAAACTTGAAACTTTTGGCTGAAGCGTGCGAAAAACTCGATTTCGATTTTTTGGTGTGTCCAGAAACTATGGGTAAACTCAATCAGATAGGTACGGTTGAGGAAGTTGTGGACTTTTGTCTTATTTACGACAAGTTTTGCCCGTGCTTCGATTTCGGACATATCAATTCGTATATGCACGGAGGCTTGAAGACGACGGACGATTACAGGCGCATTCTCGACTACACGATCGAAAAGCTCGGTTTCGAGCGCGCATCGAATATGCACGTGCATTTTTCAAAGATACAGTACGGCGATAAGGGCGAGATACGGCACTTGACTTTTGCCGACGACAAGTACGGACCTGAATACGCGCCGCTCGGTCGGCTTTTCGAGGAATACCGCATGAGTCCGTATATAGTTTGCGAGTCGGACGGCACCATGACCGACGACGCGCTCACTATGAAAAAAATGCACGAAAACGCTTAACAAAACTCAAAATATATGTTATAATACAATCGTGACCGATTTGTTTCGATTCGGTCGTTCGGAGGCTTTACGATGGTAACTGCGGATCTGTTTGAAAAAAACGAAAAATTCGATGCGTTCGTTTTTATGGGCGAATCGAATAGGTTTTATTTTACGCGGATGGAAACATCGTTCGGCGCGGTGGTCATCGCCAAGGACGCGCAGTTTTTCATTACCGATTTCAGGTACGAGACCGAGGCGCGCGAAAAAGTAAAAGACTTCGAGATATTGATCACCACGTATGCGGATTTGTATAAGACGATCGCGGAAGTTCTCGACAGAGTTGGCGCGCAAACCGTCGGGTACGAACAAAGCATGTCCGTCGGAGAATTCGGCGAATTCAAAGCCGCATTGAGCGCGTTCAAGCTCAAAGCCGCGGACAACGTGATCGCCGCAAAACGCGCGGTCAAAACGGACGAAGAGATCGGCTTTATCAAGATAGCGCAAGGTATAGCAGAACGCGCTTTGCAAAAAGCTATGTCGAGCGTAAAGGTCGGCGTCACGGAGCGCGAGCTTATGGCGGAGATCAATTACGAGATGATAAAAGGCGGCGCGGAGAAATATTCGTTCGAGACGATAGTCGCGTTCGGCGCGAACAGCGCGCAGCCGCACCACCACCCGAGCGATAAAAAACTCGTTTCCGGCGAGCTTATACTCGTTGATATGGGCGCAAAGTACAACGGTTATTGTTCGGACATGACGCGTACGTTCTGTCCGGGCAACCCGGGAGAAACGCTCGCAAAAGTGTACGAGATAGTTAAAGAGGCGCAAGAGTACGCTATAAAATACATCAAAGCGGGCATGACTGCGGGCGACGCGGACTCGCTCGCGCGCGAATATATCGATTCAAACGGATACGGTGATAAGTTCGGGCATTCGTTCGGGCACGGCGTGGGTATAGATATTCACGAAGACCCGAGATTGGGCGCAGGCTCGGACGTAATTTTACTTCCCAACATGGTAATAACCGCAGAGCCGGGTATTTATATTCCCGAACTCGGCGGAGTACGTATAGAGGACATGCTCGTCGTAGGCGAAGAGGGCGTGACCGATATAACAAGTTACGACAAAAAACTTTCAATATAATCGGAGGATTTTATGGTATCGGCAGGAGATTTCCGCAAAGGCACAACATTTGAAATGGACGGCAAAGTTTATACCGTCGTCGAGTTTCAGCACGTAAAACCGGGCAAAGGTTCGGCATTCGTGCGCACCAAGATCAAAAACGTCATCACGGGTCAAGTGCTCGAAAACACGTTTAACCCGTCTGATAAATACGAAGAAGCGCACATTGACAGACGCGAATATCAATATTCGTATTTCGACGGCGATCTGTATCATTTCATGGATACGGAAACTTACGACGATCTTCCGCTCAACTACGAAACATGCGCCGATGCGTTGCGTTTTATAAAAGAGGAAATGACGGTCACGATCTCGTCGTATAAAGGCTCGGCTTTTGCCGTCGATCCGCCCAACTTCGTAGAGCTTGTTATTGCCGAGACCGAAGCGGGTATCCAAGGCGATACGTCCAAGCCCGGCAATAAGCCCGCCACGCTCGAAACGGGTTGCACTATAAACGTGCCGTTGTTCGTTAGCACCGGCGATAAGATACGCGTCGATACCCGTACCGGAACATATATGGAACGCGTCAAATAGTAATTTTATTATTTTATATTCGGTATCGCATAACGAGCAGGCGTTTGATCGCATTGCTCGTTTTTGTTTGACTTTTGTGATAATTTAGTGTAAAATACAATCATCTGACACAAGGAGAAATTATATGGAAAATCTTGAAAAAATGTCTGTCGACGAATTGAACGCCAAAGCAGAGACGTGTTATAAAGCGGGTGACAGCGAGACCGCGTTAAAATATTACCGTGCGGCGGCGGACAAAGGAAACTCGCATGCGATGTATGAGATAGGGTATATTTATACATACGGCAAGGGCGTTGAAAAGAATGTTTCGGAAGCGGTCGAATATACGCTGATGGCAGCCGAACTCGGCGACGTAGACGGACAGTTCGCTATCGGGTTCATGTATGAAAAGGGCGACGGCGTAGAGCAAAACTACGATAAAGCGCTCGGTTGGTACTTGAAAGCCGCCGAACAAAACGATATGGGCGCTCAATATAATATAGGTTGTTTATATGCGTTCGGGCGCGGCAGAGAAGTCGATTTCGGCGAGGCGGTCAAGTGGTGGAGTAAAGCCGCCGCGCAAGGCTATGAAAAAGCTCAGGACAATTTAGGGATTTGCTACCGCGACGGAAAGGGCGTGGAACAGAGCGATACAAAAGCGCTCGAGTGGTTTTTGAAAGCGGCGGCGCAAGGATGGGTCCCCGCGCAAATAAATGCGGGGCTGTGTTATGCGAATACGAACGATTGCGACAACGCCGTCAAGTGGTGGCGCAAGGCTGCCGAGCAAGATCATGAGGAGGCGCAATATAATATGGGTTATTGCTATCTCAACGGTTTCGGCGTGCCGCAAAGCGATGTAGAAGCGTTTAAGTGGTATAAGAAATCCGCCGAAAACGGTCATGCCGAAGCGCAGTATAATATCGGATGTTACTATAACGAGGGCGAGATAGTGCCGCAGGACGACGAAGAGGCTGTATATTGGTGGAGCAAAGCCGCCGAGCAGGGTTGCGTTCCCGCAATGCATAATATGGGATATTGCTACGTCAACGGAATCGGCGTAGACAGAGACGAGGAGCTTGCCGCCGATTGGCTGTTCAAAGCCGCAGACGAGGGCTACGAGGATTCTATAGAGCTTTTGCGCTTGATGGGTTACAATGTTTGATATATAAGTATCGGCGATAGCGCCGATCGAAAAAGCGTATCGAACGACGGTATTCGATGCGCTTTTTGTTTTGCTAAAAAGCATATTGCCGATGCTTGTCCCATAAATATAACGGTATGGAAGTATTGTACAAGCTCATACCCGACGAGTATGCCGACGTGATAGCGTCGCGACTGTTTTCGGACAAGCTGAACGAGTTGCGCATACGCAACGGATTTCCCGTTCGCGTTTGTTACGACGGTATGTACAGATTCCTCGGTAAAAACGGGCTTTGTCAAAATGCTTGCGACGCTTTCGTCGCGTCCGCGCATGCCGCGGAGGACGTGATAATGCGCGCATGCGAACATTCGCTTTATACCGTGACCGATACTCTGAAAAAGGGTTACGTACCCGCTCGCGGCGGGATAAGGATAGGCGTATGCGGAAACGCCGTCGTTCACGGCGGCGAAATATTAACGGTAAAGAATTTTTCTTCTGTAAACATAAGACTTCCGCACCAAGTAAAAGGCTGCGCCGACGCGCTCTGTCCGCGCATAGCTGCAGCCGACGGAATAAAAAATACGCTCGTGATCTCTCCGCCCGGTGCGGGAAAAACGACGCTCGTGCGCGAGCTTTGCCGACTGCTTTCGGAGCGCGGCTGCAACGTGCTGTTGTGCGACGAAAAATACGAGATAGCGTCTGCGACGGACGGCGCGCCTATGCTCGACGTCGGTTGTTCGGACGTGATGAGCGGCGCGGATAAAAGGCGGGTATTCGAGGCGGGCGTTGCATACATGCGTCCGGACGTGATAATAGCCGACGAGTTGTTTCCGAGCGATATACCGGCAGTGGAGCGCGCCGTTCATTGCGGCATAGCCGTTATTGCTACGGTGCACGCGCGTGACTTTGCGGACTTTGCGAAAAAGCCCGAGTTTTCCGGCGTTATCGCTAATCGCGTGTTCGATCTGTTTGCGGTCGTATATCCGCCGCCGAATAGACGCATAGCGGTAAAGGAGGCGTACGGTGACGGGTAAAATATTGGTGGTTTGCTTATGCTGCGCGGCGGGTACTGCGATAGGCTTTTATATGATGTATTCTCATAAACGCCGATACGTTTATTATAACGCGCTCGTTGCGATGCTCGTAGAGCTAAAGCAGAATATAGCGTTCAGACGCGACAGCGTTGTTGCCGTACTCGGCGCGTACGCAAGCGAAAGCAAACCGCTCAAAAAGAATATAGACGAGTATCTTGCGCACATATCGAATAAGGGCGGAGAGCTTACTCTTTCGCGCGGGTTTTTGACGCGAGACGCGCATGCGGACGTTGTAAAGCTGTTTTCGCGGCTCGGCGGATTCGACGGAGACACGCAAAGCGGCGATCTCGAGATGTTTATTTCGCGATTTACCGTTCAGCGCGACAAGGCAAAAGAAAAGTTCGACAAGTACGGCGCGCTGTGCGTAAAACTCGGCTTTTTGATCGGGCTAGGCATAGGAATACTGTTTTTGTAGGTGGCTATGGACTTAAGTATAATTTTCAAGATAGCCGCGGTAGGGCTGATTACGGCGGTGATAAATCAGGTGCTCAAGCGCGCCGATAAGGACGAAATAGCCACGATCGTCACGCTCGCGGGACTTGTTATCGTATTGATCATGATCATAAACATGATAGGGCAATTGTTCGATACTTTGAAAACCGTATTCGGTATGTACTGACATGGAGATATTTCGCATAGCGGCGATTGCGCTCGTTACGGCGTTTTGCGTTATTCTGCTGCGCAATGTAAAAAGCGAGCTTGCCGCGGCGGTGGGGCTTGCCGGCGGGATCATAGTGGTACTGTCGGTAATAGATTATTTTTCGGACATATTCTCAGCGGTATACGCGATAGCAAAGCGCGCGGGCTTGGCAACGAGCGTTGTGACGCTTTTGTTCAAAGTGATAGCCGTAGGGTATATATCGGAGTTTTCGGCGTCGCTGATAGAAGATGCGGGAATGTCGTCTCTGGCGGATAAAGTGCTGCTCGGCGGCAAGCTTATTATAGTAGCGACGTCTATACCCGTGATCGTGCAATTGTTTGAATACATAGCGAAAATGCTGTCGTAATTCCCGATGCGCAAGGCGCGTATGCCCCGCAACAAACATATAGCGATAATCGCCTGCGCGATCTCGACAACGTAGTTAAAGCAGTGGTTATATGAAAAAAAAGATCAAAATTTTTATATTGGTACTGTTTGCGTCGACGTTGTTTTTGTCGGCGGCGTCGCCGTTTACGACAAAAGACGAGATAAACGCAGGCTCGCAAGCCGATGCGGTCGGCGCGGAGTCCGAGGAGACCATACCCGACAGCGTGGACGATCTGCTTGCCAATCTCGATCTCGACGGCTTGCAGAGCATTGTGGAACTTCTCGATAAAAATCAACTCGAAGTATTCGGCTTTGCCGACGTTGCGGAGCGAATACGCGCTATCGCAAACGGCGAGTATCAAAATGATTTCAACGGCATAGTTTCATACGCGCTGTCGCTCATCGGCGCTAATGTGCTCGAGTTTTTGCCGTTACTGCTTGCGGTGCTTGCAATAGTTATAGCATACAGTATCATAAGTTCGGTTAAAGGCAAGTTCGCGTCGGAATCCATAGAACGCGTGGTGTATTTTGCCACGGGCGGATTAGCCGTAACGCTTACCGTCGGCTACTTTTCGTCGGTGCTCGTCAGTTCTGTCAAACTCGTAGCATCCGTGAAAACTCAGATAAACGGCGTCGCGCCCGTGCTGCTCACGCTTATGACCGCCGCAGGCGCGAGCGGATCTGCCGGCGTTTATACGCCTACGGTAGCCGCGCTCGGCAGCGGCATGACGGGTATCGTCACGTTCGTCGCGTTTCCCGCGCTGCTTATGGCGTTGACGTTCGACGTGATAGATTCGGTATCGACGCTCAAGCTCGGCAAAACATCGGAGTTTTTCCGCTCGGCGAGCAAGTGGTTACTGGGTACGGCGTTTTTTTTGTTTATTACGGTTATCAGCGTTTCGGGCATAACCGCGTCGGTGCGCGACGGTATATCGGTGCGAGCGGCGCGTTTTGCGGTATCGAAGTACGTTCCGATCATAGGCGGGTATTTATCGCAAGGATTCGACTTTATTATGGCGGGTAACGTGTTGATAAAGAACGCGATAGGCACGAGCGCAGTTGCGCTCGTGGTGCTGTTCGTTTTGCCCGTCGTGTCGAAAGTAGCGGTGTTCACTCTCACGCTCAAACTGACCGCGGCGGGTGCCGAGCCGCTCGGCGGCGA
>ERZ777306.2894-NODE-2894-length-19816-cov-7.900056_pt1 | contig 19816 bp, 24 predicted proteins | sample MGYA00374966_ERZ777306 | MGnify/ENA primary metagenome ERZ777306 (study PRJEB29329, sample SAMN06343882) | mouse gut metagenome | isolation source: Mouse cecum | place: Austria: Vienna | collected 2014-11-15 ...
TTTTAAGAAAATAAAAGAATTAGTTAATATGGATAATGATTATATAAATAAAGTTTTAGAATACTATCCATTTGGCAAAGATGATGAGAGATACAATGGAAAATATTTACTAGATAATACTCAGAATGCTAAAAACTGGATTGTTGGTGAAATTTAGGGACAGGTGAAAAATTTCACTTTTAGGATAAACAAATGCACATAACTGCAATTTGATAATGTTATGTAAATATGATATAATATATGTAATTGTAATATATAGTTCAAGCATTTATTAGGAGGATTATCATGGCATCAGTAGTATCATAATGGGAGTACAGTAACAACTATGTGGTTTTTTATTCATTAAAAGGAGGAAAACATATGTCAATAATTTTAGCTAGAATTTTTGTGATACTCTTTGGTATAGCTTTTGTTGGATTTATATGGTGGTTTATAACTCTACCAGAGAGAATAGACCGTGAATTTAAAAGACGGCTGATGTATGGAGATGATACTCCTGTGTTTAGACTGGAAAAGGGAGTTTTAGTAATTGACTATAAAACTTTCAGTCTAAGCCATGTAAAAAGGTTTTTGGCAAAAAAATTTTCAAAAGCCATTATCGTTTTGGGTGGCGGAAAAGAATTATGTTTCTATAATGGAATACGGGCTGGCATGTTTATGTATGAAGGGAAACTTTCAGTAATAGAAGAATTGCAGTACCAAGCCATTAAAGAACATTTGAACTAAAATACAATTGAATAATTTCATGTAAGCGCCCCGAAAGAGCTTTGTAAAATAGCACTATTCGGGGTGCTATATTTTTTTATTAAAAATACTTATTATATTTTTTACAAAAAGTATTGACAAAGAATAATATAGTATGTATAATGCAGTTGTAGCTACTTAATATACAAAATATAATAAGTAAAGGTGAGATGTTTATGAAATTAAAAACAGGAAATTTAAATAATGTAGAGAGAAAGTTTATAGCAGTAAGAAAAAGTAATTTAAAAAAGTATTTAGATACTTTAAAAAAAGTTGAATCTTATAAAATAATACAATTTTATAGTGGTGAGTATAAGTATAGAAAGTTTGAAGAGTCAAATGATATTAAATTCACTAAAAGTAAGAAAAATGGCAATGTTACAGAGGTTAACGAAATAGAAGAAAAAGAGTTTTTAAGTAATATTTCAAATCAAATTATTGAGAAAAAAAGAACAAAATATATAGATGGAAATTATATTGTAGAAGTAGATGAATTTTTAGAACCATCACAATTAACAATGATTGAGGTTTCAAGTGAAAATGAAAACTTAGCTAATTATGAAGCAAAAGATACTTTTATAGAAGTTACAGGAAATCAAATATATTCTAATGAAAATATTTCCAAAGGAAGTATAAAAAAAGCAAATGTAATTGTAGAAGGAACTGATGCAGTAGGAAAAACAACAACAATTACTAAATTATTATCAGATGGAATTATTTGTCAAGATAGATGTGAAGACGTAATATCAAAAAATATGTTGTTTGATGTTAGTCATGAAAAAAGAGGAGAAGAAATTTATAATAAATATTTTTCAAACAAAAGTGATGCTAATATTATTTTTCTAGTCAATTTTGATGAAAAAGAGCTAATGAGAAGAGTAACATCAAGAGGTAAAATTTCAGATTTTGATTTAGATGCTTATAAATATGGTTTGTTATACAAAGAAACATATGATTATATGATATCTCATTATAAAACTAATGGAAGATTAAGATTGGTAGACTGTACAGGATTAGGAGTTAATGAACAATATCAAAAAGTTAGAAATTCAATTTTAAAAGAAATTGATTATGAAAGATAAGGAGGTAAAATTATGAAAACAGCTTTAATAACAGGGTGTAATAGAGGGCTTGGAGAAGGAATTAGAAATGTCCTTTTAAAAGAAGGATATAAGGTAATAGGTTTAAATAGAACAGTTAGTAATTGTAATATAGAAAATTATTTGGAGATTAAATGTGATATTTCTTCAAGCGAAAATGTGGAAGAAATAAAAAATCAAGTTGATGAAAAAGTTGATTTGTTAGTAATTAATGCAGGTATTAGAAGATTTAATAAAATAGAAAGCATGAAAAAAGAGGATTGGGAATCATCAGTAAATACAAACTTAAATGGAGCATTTTATGTTTTAAATGAATTTACAACAAATGTAAAAAAAGCGAAAGGAGATATTGTTATTATAGGTTCTCATTCTGAAAAGTATACTTTTGAAGAAGGTTCTGCATATTGTTCAACAAAACTTGCTTTAAGAGGAATGGCAGAATGCTTAAGAGAAGAACTTAGATATGATGATATAAGAGTTATGTATTTATCATTGGGAAGTATTAAAAACAGAAATCATAATACAGATGAAGAGTGGAAATTAATGCCAGAAGAAATTGGTGAAGCAATAGAAAGTCTTATAGAATTACCAAAAAAAGTTTATATGCCATATATAGATATGAGACCATTAAAGCCTTTAAAAGATGAAAAGAAAGGAATTGAAAAATTACAATATGTTTAATATAGAATGTAATTATCAAACAAATATAAATAAAGAAAATAAATTTGTTGCTAGCATAAAAGAAAAAGAAAAAACTTGTATAAAAACAATAAATGCATATGGAGATAAATTTAAAGATTTAAATGAATTAATGACACTAATTTATTGCAAAGATGGAAAAACACATCATCATCCATTAACAGGTCCAATAAATGTAAAAAATGCGAAACCAGGAGATGTTTTGAAAATCCATATTTATAAAATAGAAATAGAGGAAATGGCGCAAAGTCTTTCAAGAACGGCTGGAATTGATCCTTTAGAAAATCCAGATATTGCAGATAGAATACCAATAATATCAGAAAAAGCTTCTAAAAATGAAATTTATTATAGTAATGGAATTATACTAGAATATAAACCAATGATAGGAATGATAGCAACAACACCTAAAGATGATAATATAAAAACTGGTCATGCAAAACCTAAAAATGGTGGAAATCTAGATATTCCTTTTATTACAGAGGGTGTAGATATTTATATTCCAGTTGAAATAGAAGGGGCAGGTTTATATTTAGGAGATGTTCATGGACTTCAAGGTTATGGTGAATTAAGTGGAATTGCTATGGAAGCTTCAAGCAAAGTTATTTTGGATGTAGAAATTTTAAAGCCTAGAAAAAGTCTTGAAAATATTTTAGTAGTAGGAAAAGAACCATTTTCTGAAAAAGAATGTCTAGGAATTGTTGGAATTGGAGAGAAGATGAAACTTGAAAATTCAGTTTATGATGCATTTAAAGGAGGAACTCATATTCTGCAAGAATTGATACCAACAATGTCAAAAAACATGATTAAATCACTCTTAACTTTAATTGGAAATACATTTAGTGGGCAGGCATTTTCAAAAACTTCTGAATCAACTAGTGTTGTAGTAATAAGTAAAGAAAATGTTGAAAGAGTAACAAATAATTCATATAAAGAGTTTTCAAAAGAATTAAGAGAAATTATATTTGAATAATGGAGGAAAATACAATGAATGATAAGCCAATAATAAAATTAGGTGCTGTAAAAGGCAAATTAATACCAGTGCTTCAAGAATATTTAAAAGAATTAGAATTGCCACCAATAGAAAATTTAAGAAAATTGGTTCACACATTTGAAAAGGAAAATTATATTTTGGAAGTAACTCTTTTAAGATGGGAAGATATAAAAAGATATTGTAATGAATTTGATATGATTATATATGGTAGTGACCAATGGTTAGAAAGTGGTCATAAATCAATGATATCACTTAAATATTTTAAACAAGAAAATTGTAGAATTAGTTTACTTGTAAAAGAAGAATTAAAAGATATGCCTTTCCAATATTTTAAAGATAGAAAAGTTGCAACAAGCTATGTTAATTTAGCAAAAGAATATTTAGGAATTACTGAAGAAAATATTGTTGAAATTTCAGGAAGTGTAGAAGCTGCTGTAACATTAGAATGGGCTAATAGTATATTCGATATTGTTGAAACTGGTAAAAGTGCAAAGGAAAATGGATTAGTAGAATATAAAACATTTGTTAAATTTGGTGCAATTTTAGCAACTAAAAAAGCTGAAAAAATACAGTTATTTGAGAGTTTAGAACTAATAAAAAGACAAAATAAAGGAAAAAGAATAGCATTTGATGGATTAGATGGATCAGGAAAATCAACTCTTGCAAAATATTTAGTTCAAAATCCTATAATGAATACAAATTCAACAGTTTTAATATGTCCATATTCAGGAAGAATAGGTAAACAAGCAAAATCTTTATGGGATGCTGGTAAATATTTTGAATGGGCTACTATTATTGGAAAAAATCATTGGAGAGCACCAGAATATGTAAATAGTGTATATGATAGATCAATATTAACATTTATTACAGACTTAATAAAAATAAAATGTCCAGATGAAAAAATAATTGAAGCAATAGAAAGTTGGGGACCATTACCAGATGTGATATTTTTATGTGATTTATCACCAAAACTTGCATTAGAAAGAAGTGATAAAAGACAGGAAGAGCTTCAAGATCAATTTGATGAATTGGAATCTTTGAATAAATATTATGAATTATATAAAAATGCAGTAGAATTTATAGAAAGTAGAAAATTAGTAAGAATTGTTAAATTAGACTCAAGTAAATCAGTAGAAGAATTAATAAAAGATGTAGAAAAAGAATTAATGTAAAAGGAGAGCGATTAATATGGAAAAATATTTTATAAATGGGAAAGATCCTGTTGTTGAAGGAAAGTCAAAAAAGATTTATGAATTGGATAAAGATACATTTTTTATGTGTTTTAAACCTCATTTAAGATCAATAACTTCAAAAAGAGAAGAAAATATTGAAGGAACAGATAAAGAAAGACTTATATCAAATATGTATTTTATGAATTTATTAGAAAGTAAAGGAATCAAAACTCAAATAAATTCAAATAAAATTCAAAATATTGATGGAGTTGATGGCATAATTGTAAAAAAAGTAAAAACAATACCTATTGAATTTATTTGTAGATATTATGCTTCAGGAAGTATAGTAAGACTATATCCAAGTCTTGTAAAAGAAGGTCAAAAATTTAAAACTCCACTTTATAAATTTGATTTAAAACAAGATATAAAAGTTTCAGGTGTAGATGATCCAACATTAAATGAAAACTATATAGTTGGATTGGAACTTTTGACAGAAAATCAATTTAAAGAGGCAAAACAGATTTTATCTAAAGTTGGAGAAATAATAAGAGAAGACTTAGAAAATATAAATGTAAGACTAATAGATATGAAAATGGAAATGGGATTTGATGAAGAAGGAAATATTGTAGTAATTGATGAAATCTCACAAGATTGTATAAGAGCAAATGATATTGAAACAGGAAAATCACTTACAAAAGATTCTTTTAGACAATTAAAAAGTGATGAAGAAGTATTAAATTGTTATAAAGAATTCAATATGAAATTGTCTGAACGTCGCTAATTTTCAGAAAGGAAAGTAATATGAAAGAAAAATTATATAAAATATATGAATATATTCGTGATAATGATGAGATAACTACGAAAATATCAAATACTAAGAAAATATTACAAAGTTTGGATTCATTAGAATATTGTTATCAAAAGTGTGAGGAAGAGAAAAAAGAAGTTTATGATGCTAGTGTTGGAAAACACTTTCATAAAGGAATGACAAAAAGAGAAATATTAGTAAATGAAATTTCGCAGTATATGTATTGGTTAATAATTATTGATGTTTTAAATAAAGTAAAATATGAAGATACAGATGTATTTAATAAGATAAATACAATTTTAGAATTAATTGATATTTCAAAGATAGAAGAAAATAAAAAAATAACAATTGAGGAAGTTATAGAACATGATTTTGAAAGCATGAGACAAAAAGAATATATAAGGGAGATGTTGTAAAATGATAATACCTTCAATAGATATAATGAATGGAAAAGTTGTTCAATTAAGACAAGGAAAAGAAAAAGTTTATGAAAACAGCAATATTGATAAAATAATTGAACAATATAAAATATTTCCAGAAATAAATGTAATAGATTTAGATTCTGCTATGGGAAACGGAGATAATAAAGAGTTAATAAAAAGAATTTGTGAACAAATTGATTGTAACGTTGGTGGTGGAATTAGAAGCCTAGAAATTGCTAAAGAATATATTGATGCAGGTGCTAAAAGTATTATAGTTGGAACTAAAGCTAATAAAGAATTTCTAATGAAATTACCAAAAAACAAAGTAATTGTTGCATTAGATGTAAAACAAGGAAAAATTGCAGTAAAAGGATGGAAAGAACTAGAAGAACATAATATTTATGATAGGATAAAAGAACTAGAAGAATATTGTAGAAAGTATTTGGTTACAAATGTAGATGTTGAAGGGCTAAATGAAGGAACTAACTTGAATTTTTTTGAAAGCTTAGTAGGAAAAACAAAAAATGATATTATGGTAGCTGGTGGAATTACAACAATAAATGAAATTAAATATATTCACAAATTAGGTTTAGATCAAGTTTTAGGAATGGCAATAGCTTCAGGAAAATTAAATATAATTGATTGTTATATAGAAATTATGGATTTTGAAAAACAAGATAGTTTAATTCCTACAATAGTTCAGGATGCTGGTACAAAAGAAGTTTTAATGCTAGCATATTCAAATAAAGAAAGCTTGAAAAAAACTTATGAATTAAATTTAGCTACATATTATAGTAGATCTAGAAAAATGTTGTGGACTAAAGGTGAAACAAGTGGAAATACTCAAAAAATTGAAAAAATATATTTAGATTGCGATTCAGATACTTTATTATTTTTAGTATCACAGAAAGGAGTAGCGTGTCATAGAAACAAAAGAACATGCTTTGAAGTATAAATATGCCAGGATATGTAATACATTTAGCTGTTGCTGAAAAAAATGCTAAATTAAGTAATGTAGTAAATAAAGAAGAATTTATGAGAGGAGTTATTGCACCAGACTTATTAAAAAGTGTAGGAATAGATGCTCATTATGGAAATAGTAGTAATCCAAATTTAAAAATGTTCTTACAAAAACATGATTTAAAAAAAGATTATAATAAAGGATATTTTTTACATCTTGTAACAGATTACTTATTTTATAATAAACTTTTAGGGAAGTGGGCACCTCAAATATATGATGATTATAATGTCTTAAATCCGATATTAATAAAAAAATATAATATACAATTGCCTAATGAGCTTCAAAATTGTGTGAAATTTGAAGATAAAGCCTTAACAATTTTAAAGTTTGATGATATAATCTCTTTTATAGAAACAGTAGGAAAAATGCCAATTAATCAAATGTGTAAAAAATATGTAGGAGAAATTAATTATGAATGTCAAAAGTAATGTAATTATATTTAGTACTGATAATAAAGAAAGAACTGATGTAAGAAGACTTAAAGAAAAAAAGCTACAAATAGCTTTAGATAATAAAAATAGTTTACCAATATTTGATATTAACAATAAAGAAGATATGAAAACTATGGTGTGTAATAATTTGAAAGAAATGTTTGGAAATACTAAGTTTTACATTGAACAATTATATACATGGGGAGATCCACAGTATTATAATGAAGAGTCAGAATTAATTGTAACATATTTGGTTATTGTAAATAGAGAGCAAATAGAAAATGAAACTTTACCTCTAGAATTTTATGATATAACAATTGAAAATTTAGAAGGCGAAAAGAGAATACAAAAGGTAATTTTAGAAAGTGAAAATCAAACAATAGAATATGAAATTGAAACTTTGATGAAAAAAGAAAAAAATAGTATAGAATATATTAATAAATTAGTTGGAACGCCAAAAATTTCAGAGTTAACATCAATAATAATTCATACTGGAATAAAAAGATTGCGTAATAGAATTGAAAATACAAATATAGCGTTTAGTTTTCTGCTAGAAGAATTTACTATTTCAGAACTTCAACAAGTTTATGAAATAATACTAGATAAGAAATTAGTTGCAGCAAATTTTAGAAAGAAAATAGATCCAATGATAAAGAAAACAGAAAAAGTAGTTAAAGAATCAGCATTTAGACCATCAAATAAATATACTTTTAATGAAGAGTTTTTAGAATATTGGGTATAAATTTGTTAGAAAGGAAAAATAATGGAAGAAATAATAATTGCATCAGGTAATAAAGGAAAAATAAAAGAGGCACAAGAAATTTTAAGTGAATATAAAATTATTCCTATTAAAGAAATAGGAATAGATATAGATGTTGAAGAAGATAAAGAAACATTTGAAGAAAATGCTATAAAAAAGGCCTCTGAAATATCAAAATATTTAAAAGGAAGAAAATGTATTTCAGATGATTCAGGAATCGAAATCGAATATCTTAATGGATTCCCAGGAGTATTTACAAAAAGATGGCATGCAGGTTCTGATAGAGACAGAAATTTAGAAATTATAAATAAATTAAAAGATGTGCCAAAGGAAAAAAGAAAAGTAAAATGGATAAGTGCAATTGCTTTAGCAGAAGGTGAAAATATTATTACAGCAGTTGCTTATATTGAAGGATATATTGCAGAAAATGTAAGAGGAGATAATGGTTTTGGATTTGATGAAATATTTGAATTAGAAAATGGAAAAACTCTTGCTGAATTAACAAGTGAAGAAAAAAATGAAATAAGTGCTAGAAAAAAGGCATTAGAATTATTAAAAAGTAAGTTAAGCAATATATAATGACGTTGAACTATTATGTAAATTGTGCTATAATGTTATCGAAATTTGTTATTTTATCTTAGATATACTTATTAACTATTGTGTAAGTTAAATAATTTTAGGAGGTAAAATATGTAAGCACATGAATTTAGTAGTAAAGTATCATTAACGAACATTGAGAATGTAAACAAAGTGGCAGTGAAAAAGGAGGACAATATGAGTAGTGTGGATTGGAAAGATGAGTTTTCTAAAAAACTGTATGATCTTACAGGACATCGGGTTACAAATTATAACATTTACTCAGATGAACATGGATGGTATTATTACATTGAAGCCAAAAGTTTAGAAACTAACCACCCACTGATAATGAATCACTACCGTGGACAGTTATTTGCTGTAATTCCACTCAAGGACTATAATGAGTTGGAATCTGGAAACATTAATCCAAATTCTTATGTTGAGAATGCATATTGGAATTTTGGATATTACTGGGGAGGAGGCTCTCTGCTTACAGGAGTTTTCTGGATGCCTCTTGAGAAAGATGCAGGAATTCATGATAAAGAATATGTAAAAAGGTATCTTTCTATTCTGAATTGTAGAACACACAGGAAATCTTGTGGCTATATGCCACCTGAAGAACAATGTAAGAGATGTCATGTGAAAAATTGTCCTTTTAGCGAGATTGAAGAGAAAAATAGATATGCTAGCTGGGTAAACGAAGTTAATGAACATGATTATCGTACTTATATGTTTAGTGCTGTTGCAGAAAGAGTTAAAGAAACTTTGGAAATTGAAGTTGCAGGATATCTTTGTCATAAAGGAGAGAATGCACTTCTTCTTCCACACAGCTGGAAAAAAGATACATGTACTTTATATCTTCCAGTTACTCTTACAAATGATTTATTGTATCATCCTAGTGAAAGAGACTGGAAAAATATTGCAAGCAACATGCAGTTAGAACTCGGAGTTTTGTTTAACAAAGATAAAAGAGTTTTAGTTGATTCTCAAACTGATATCAATTTTTGTAGAGAATTTTGGAAATCTTGTATGGAAGATGAAAATAACAAGAACCAAAATTCTGAAGAAAAATCTGGTTTTTTCAATAAGGTTAAGAGTTTTTTTGGAATTACTGCTAAATAAAATGCTTAAGGACGGCTCTCATTTGAGAGCCGTTTTTCATTGTATAATTTTATTTTTTGTCGGTTAAACTAAATTTGGAGGAATTTAGTATGTTTAAACCAAATAGCATTTATTATGAAAAAAATATAGAAGATTATACTCTTGGAAAAGAACTTTTAGAAAAGTATAAAAATATTCCAAAGATAATTATAGATAATCATAATAATATAGAAGAAATGAGAAAGAAACAAAATTCTGAGTTTCCATATATGAAAAGAAATCTAATTATAGGGATTAGAAAAACACATAAATTTGTAGAAAATCATAAAGTATCTGATTACTTAGTGCCATATACATCTTCTGGATGTACAGCAATGTGCTTATATTGTTATTTAGTATGTAATTATAATAAGTGTGCATATTTGAGACTTTTTGTAAATAGGGAGCAAATGTTAGATAAGATTATTAAAGTTGCAAATAAATCTGATAAGGAATTAACTTTTGAAATAGGAAGTAATAGTGATTTAATTTTAGAGAATACAATTACAGGAAATTTAGATTGGACAATAAAGGAATTTAGTAAAACAAATAAAGGATATTTAACATTTCCAACTAAATTTGATATGGTAGATTCAATATGTAGTATTCAGCATAATGGAAGAATTATTGTGCGAATGAGTGTAAATCCAGAAAAGATAATTAGTCAAATAGAAATAGGAACATCAAGATTGAAGAATAGAATAAATGCAATTAATAAATTAAAAGTGTCTGGATATAAAATAGGAATTTTGATAGCTCCTGTAATTATGGTAGATAATTGGAAAGAAGAGTATGAAAATCTAATTAAATATTTATATGATAATTTATCTAATGAAGTAAAAGAAGAAGTGTTTTTTGAAGTGATTTTTATGACATATAGTTATGTTCATAGAATGATTAATCAAGAGGCCTTTCCTAATGCCATTAATTTATATAATCAAGAATTAATGACTGGTAGAGGTAGAGGAAAGTATATGTATAAATCTGATATAAAACATGATGGAGAAATATTTTTTAGAAATGCTTTAAATAAATATTTTCCAAATAATAAAATTATTTATATTGTATAGTACAAAAATTAAAAAAACACCTAGATTGTAAAATCTAGGTGTTTAAATTTATGTGGTTGAAGAAAATATTAAGTTATGATAAAATCGTAAAAAATTGGAGGTTAATATATGCAAGTTTTAATTGTAGTTGGAAGCCAAAGAGAAGGAAATTCATTAAGAATAGGAAATAAAATAAAAGAAACATTTGATAAACAAAATATAAAAACAGAATTAGTAATTCCAGGAAAGCAGAAAATTAATTTATGTACAGGTTGTTTGGAATGCGATGAAACAAATAAATGTATTTATGATGATGATATGAAAAGAAATTTAGAATTGTTTGATAAAAGTGATTATATAGTTTTTATAACACCATCAAGATTTAGTTTATTATCAGGTGATTTAAAAATTTTTATAGATAGATTAAATCCATTATGTTCTATATGTGATTTTAGTTCTAAAAAATTTATTGGAATAAGTGTTGGGCAAACCTCAAAAGAAGATAAATATGTTGATAGCTCTTTAAATAGTTTAATAGAGTTTTCAAATAATTGTAATATGAATAATATATTCAATTATAAATTTTATAATTGCTATGGAGAAAATGACTTGGAAATTTCAAATATTAATAAGATGTGTAGTGAATTAGAAAAAATTTTGGAGGAATAATATGGAAAATTTTAGAATAGAAAATTTAAGAAGTGAGAATGATTTAGAAAGTTTAGCAGAAATATATGTTGATTTATATAGTAATTCTGTTTTAAAAGAAAAATGGACTAAAGTGACTGCAAAAAATCTCTTAATGTATTTTTATAAACAATATCCAGATTTATTTTTAGTAGCATATTGTGAGCAAAATCCAGTTGGTGCAATAATGTCTTTAATAAAGCCATGGTGTGATGGTACACATTTAGAAGATACAGAAGTATTTGTGGATAGAAAATATCAGAAAAATGGAATTGCATCAGAGTTATATAAACAGCATTTTAATTTAGCAATTAGAAAGTATGATGCAAAATTTATGGAAGCTCATACATATTTTGATGATAATAGATATCCGCTGAAATGGTATGAAAAGCTTGGATTTGAAATAATAGATGATTGGAAGATAATTAGTGGGGAATTAAATACAATTTTAAAGAATCTTTAGATAAAATCTAAAGATTTTTATTATATATATTGACATTGTTCTGAAAATGGTATATTATTAATATACCGAAAACAGAACAATACAAAAAGGAGGCGTTATATTTGGGATACTTAACAGCAAAACAATTCTCAGAAAAATGGGGAATATCTGAAAGAAGAATTATAAAATTATGTAAAGAAAATAGGATAGATGGTGCAATAAAAAATGGAATGGTTTGGCTTATGCCAGAAGACACGTTAAAACCATCAGATAAAAGAAGAAAAATTTCACAATACATACAAACAGAAAAGAATATAGCAATTATAAACTTAGAAAATCAAATAGAAGAATATTTGTTAACAGCAGTGAAAAAAGAAGGTTACAATACAATAATTGCAAAAGAAATAAACTTTTCTAAAAAAGAAACTCTAAAAAGTATTCTAAATAGTAATGAAAAATATTTTTCAGGTTTAATAATTGTAGATTTTAAAGATTCTAATATAGAAAATAAAAAATACTTTATAAAAGAATTTTCCAAGAAAATGGATTGTGAATCAAGTATTGTTCTTGTAAATAGATATGATGAAAAAAGAGAAAGAATAGAAAAAGAATTATCAGAGGAATTAGAAAAAAATATTGGTGTAAGAATAAATTCAATTAATTTAAAGTTACCACAATCAAATAAATTTATAATCGATTATAAGGAAATGGCTGATGATATTTGCAAGTTATTAACAGGTTATAAAAATACTACTGGAATATCTATTGAGACAGACTCTGGAGCTTTGGAGTTTCAAAAAAACAATAGAACTAAGAATTTGAGTAAAGGAAAATTCTATAAAGCTTTAAATTATTATTTCAAAAAATTAGATAAAAATTCAAATTTTTGGGCTGCTTCTATAATGCTTGAAGATGAATGGACAGAAGAACCACTTGAAATGAATTTTAGAATTATAAATTTAGAAGCTGCAAATAGAGGTGCAAATTTAGAAAGGATCTTTATATTTAGCCAAAAAAAGATACAAGAATTTAAAAACAATAAAACACTAAAAATATATATGCAGAATAAAAATATAAATATGTTATATGTTGATTATGATGAAATACTAGAAAAACAACCAGAACTTTTAAAAATAGTTGGAAGTGGTTGGGATGGATTTGATGATGAAGCAATAATAGCAGATATAGAATGTGATAATGAAAGAGGATATGTAAGCATTAATACAAAAGAAATACAAGAAAAGTACGAATGTTTCAAAAAATTGAAAGAGTATTCAAAAGATTTAAGAAAAATATTAATGTAATTTTAGGAGGATTTTATGGAATTAACATTACCATATATACTTTCACAAGTATTTATAATAATTAATTATGCATTACTAGCTATTTCTTATTATTGCAAAGATAGAAAAACAGTTTTAGTAATAAGTTTTATGGCAGTAATTGCTAATGGACTATCATATGTATTTTTAAATGCTTATAGTGGTCTTGCAATGTGTATACTAGCTTTAATAAGAAACATAATATTTTTAATAGATGAAAAGAAAAATGGAAAAAGCGATAAAATATATAAAAAAGATATTATTATATTAATTATACTTTATACAATTGCAATCATATCAGCGATATTTACATATGAAGGTATTTTTAGTTTATTATCTGTTGTAGGAACAATGTTTTATACATATTCTGTTTGGCAAAAGAAAACAATTATCTATAAGTTTATGGGTATACCAGTAGGAATTTCATGGATAATATACAATATTTACATAATGTCTATTTTTGGGATAATATTAGAAAGTATACTTTTAGTATCTTCTACAATTGGATACATATTAGAAGTAAAGGAAATGAGAAAATCTTAAGTTTAAAACTTAAGATTTTTTTACAATAAATAATATATTTATTGTAAAAAAAAGTTAACTATTGTATAATAAAAATAGCATTTTTGACTAAAGTATCTCAAATTCTATAATAGGAAAGGAGATGTCCATTTTTAGTAATGCAAAAGTAACCAAAACAATATGATTCAAAAATGGAGGTAAAAAATGAACACTCAAAAAAAACGGAAATCTTTGGTATCTTGTTTACTGATGCTGTTACTGCTGGTAATCACCTGCAGTTCAATCACAGCTCAAGCGAATTCATCGTATGAATTTCCAGTGATCGAAGCTACAAGCGACTTCTATGTCAATGACTTTGCAGGTCTTTTCACAGAAGAAGAGAAAGCAAGCATGATGGAGAGGGCAATCGAACTGGAAGAAGAGTATGGCGGTATTCAGGTAGTTGTCACAACTGTAAAAACGTTGGATGATTGCTTGATTGAAGAAGGCGAAAAAGATATCGAACAGATTGCTTATGCAATGTTTAAACAGTATGGAATCGGGCAGGATGATATGGGAATTTTAATTTTGTTTGCTTCTGAAGATAGAATCATGAGAATTGAGACTGGATATCAGATGCAGACTTACATCACCGATGCTAAAGCTGTTGAACTTCGGGACAAATATGGAATGGAGTATTTCAGAAACAATCAGTTTGTAGAAGGTATTATTTCTTTGCAGAAAGCAACTATTTCTGAGATAAAGTCTGAGGTCCCTCAGGATTGGAAACCTCTTATTGGTGATAAAAAAGAAACCAGTACTAGGGAAAACAATAATGGTGTAGTTCAAACCAATACTGCAAAAGCTGATTCCAAGAAAAACGGAATTAGTGGAGCAATGTATGCAATTTGGACTGCGCTTATTGCAATGCTTGTAGGATTAGGTGTTGCAATTAGAGGGCTGTTTTCTACAAAGTCTAAGGCAAATGCTGAAAAAGAAACATATGAACAGGAATTTGCTTCTCTTCGAAAGAGCACTTCTAAAAAAGTACAGGAAGCTGTTGATGTAAATAGTGAAACCTGGAGACTTGCAATGGAACAGCAGAAAAGTGCTTATGAGAAACAGTGTTCTGAACTCTCAAGTAAAATTGAAGGCCAAATAAAGACACTTGAGAGTAAGGAAAGAGAGATTTTAAGGCTTAATCAGGAACTTAGTGGTAAAAAGGCCGAACTTGAGAAGATGGAAGATACTTACTCAAGAATTAAGACTTTGCATCCTGATTTAGACTTCGAAAATGAAGTTAAGAATATGATCGAAAATGAGTTCAAGGCGTCTGCTGAAAATGTAGATGAGCAAATTGCACAAATTGCAAACCTGACTGCTGATAAAGACAAGATTAATGTCTTTGACGAAGCAATTCGTGTGTATCAGTCAGCCAGCGCTGATGTTCAAAAATATGTGAACACAGATGTGGGCAAGCTTCGTAGATTATACGAAGAATCTGTTTCTCTGAGAAGAGAATATGAAAGAGCAGAACAGGAAAAAAGGGATCGTGCAACCGCCAAGAGCGCATTTGAGAAAATGGGTGCAATTGTCAGTGGCATTAGCTTTGGAAACTATGAGAACTATGAAACCTTAGATAGAGCTTATAAAGTGTATACTGGACTGAGCTCTGCTGAGAAAAATTATTTTCCGGACATGGCAATTGTTGAGAAGATAAAATCACTCAGAGCAACTGCGGAAGCGGATTTGAAAGACTTCAATACAGCAAAAGAAGCGGAGAAAGATGTTCGCAGGATTGTGGACAGAATTTATACTGCTCATGAGGAAGATCAGGACAGTCTCGAAAGAGCAATGCGGTATTATCGCAATCTGACTTCTGCTCAGCAAAGATATTTCAGCTCCGATCTGGAAAGAAAGGTAAAACACTTTTTAGATGAAGCTGAAGATGATCATCGGAGAAAAGAAGCTGAACGTCGCCAGAGAAAAGAAGAAGAACGCCGCAGAAAAGAGCGTGAAGAAGCTGAAAGACGTCATAGAGAAGAAGAGCGTCGTCGTAGGCAAAGAGAGGAAGAAGAACGTCGCCGCCGTCAAAGCAGCAGTTTTTCATCCAGCTCTCATCATAGCAGTAGCCATAGTGGACATAGAGGCCATGGTGGACGTCCTTCGGGAGGAGGAGCCACTGGAAGATTTTAAGAAATTTTGAGTAGATATTAAATGCATAATCATCACAATTATAGGAGGCAATTAAATGAAAGAATATGATTATGAAAGCAAGAAAAATCAGTTGATAGGAGCAATATTTCTTACGGTAGGTGGAGTTCTCCTTACAACTGTGTTGGTCGTTGCCATTACATTTATGGGAGTATATAACGACCTGATTGATGTGCGGGAAGATGTGAATTTAGCAGAATCCAATGTTGAAGCGGATATGCAAAGACGTGCGGAATTAATTCCGGATCTTGTTACAGTTGTCAGAGCCGCAGCCAAACATGATGAAGAAATTATTGACTCAATATCTGAGGCAGAATCTGCTCTAAGGGCCAGTCTGGCGTCAGGAAATCTTGATGAAATAAGTCAAGCAAACAACGAACTCTCTAAACAGATTAATAATTTTATTAGTTTTGTGGCGAGAGAATATCCAGATCTTACTGCTGGTAACAATTATACGATTTTAATGGGTCAGCTTGAGGGATCTGTTAATCGCATTAATATATCCAGAGAGGAATATAATGCAAAAGTAAGTGATTACAACCGAGCAATTGAAAAAGCGCCGGCTTGTTTTATCGCCAAAGCCTTTGGATTTGAGCCTAAGGAAGCGTTTGTAGCAGATAAAGAGGCAGAAAAAATGAATCTGGTTGACATGGGACTTGATGACTAATAACAAAGATATCCAGCGTATGTAGTAAAATTTAATATCGTTTTTTATATATCCCTTGGGAGGCTAATGCTTCCCAAGGGATTCCCATTTTATGTGATGATTATAGATGTAAAGAATTTCAATATTGATATATTTAACCATTTATGATATAAAATAGTAAATAAATTTGTGGAGCATGTAATTATGTTAAAAAATAAAAAAGTTATTATATTTGATTTAGATGGAACTTTAATTGATTCTATTGGAATTTGGAATGATATAGATGAAAAATTAATTAAAACAATTGGAGATGGTACAATTGATAATATAGACATTGGTATACAAAGAGATTCAAAATTAAAAGAATTTAGTAAATTTGATGATGCATACTTAGAATATTGTGGTTTTTTAAAGGAAAAGTATAATTCAAATTTACCAAAACAAGAAATAAAGAAACTAAGATATGAAATTGCAAATATTTATTTAAAAGAAAAGATAGATTATAAACCAGATGCTGAGAAACTTTTAAAATATTTGAAAGAAAAGGGTTTTATATTAGTAATAGCAAGTACAACAAATGACCATACTGTTGAAATCTATAAAAATAGTAATAAAAATATAATACAAAAAGGGAATTTGGAAGACATATTTACATTAATATATTCTAAAGGTGCAGTAAAAGAATTAAAGCCAAATCCAGAAATACATAATAAAGTTATAAAACAATTAAATGTAAAAAAAGAAGATTGTATTATAATAGAAGATTCACTTATAGGTGTTGAAGCAGCAAATAATGCAGGTATTGAATCAATAGTAATTTATGATAAGTATTCAGATGGTAATAGAAAGCAAATAAACCAATTATCTCAATATCAAATTAAAGATTTTAGAGAATTTTTAGAGTTGGCTAAAAATGAGTTAGAAAACAAATAAAGAGGTAAAATATGAAAAAACTTAATGTTGTAATAGTTTATAATAAAGACGCATCTAAAATATTAATGTGTGAAAGAGAAAAAGAACCATATAAAGGGATGTTAAATTTAGTAGGTGGAAAAGTAGAAGAAAACGAAACAGAGTTAGAATCTGCTTATAGAGAGCTAAATGAAGAAACTGGTATAACTAATTTTGATATTAAATTAACACATTTAATGAATTTTCAATATATTCAAAAAGATATGGAATTAGAAGTTTTTGCTGGAAAGCTTAATAAAGAAATTGAAGTAGTAGAAGAAATAAATAAATTATACTGGATAGATAAAAATGAAAATTTTTTTAATGTAAATAAATTTGCAGGAGAAGGTAACATAGGTCATATGTTATATCAAGCTCAAATTCACAAAGATAAAATATTTTAAGGAGGAAATTAGAATGTTAATAGATACAATAACAGATGAAAATATTGGAGAGAAACCTGTTCATGTTGAAAAGTATAGAACAAGAAGAGCATCAAGAGGAATTGTTTTAAGAGAAGATGGAAAAATTGCAGTTTTCAATAAAGCTAATAAAAATGAATACAAATTACCTGGTGGCGGAATTGAAGGAGATGAAGAACCAGAAAAAGCATTTTTAAGAGAAGCGTTAGAAGAAACAGGTTGTGAAGTAGAAATTATGGGATTTTTAGGAACAATAGAAGAAATTAAAACAAAGGAAAGTTTTTTGCAAACTTCATATGTATATGTATCAAAAGTTATTAATGACACAAAACAATTACATGTTACACAAAAGGAAAAAGATGAAGGTGCTCGACTTGTATGGGAAACGCCAGAAAATGCTTTAAAGCTAATAAAGAGTTCATTTGATAATCTAATTGCATCAAAATATGAAAGTGTATATCATACAAAGTTTATTGTATGTAGAGATACAAGGATTTTACAAGAATACATGAAAAAAGGCATATAGATGCCTTTTTTCTATTTTGAAATAAATTTTTGCTTTGTTGTAGTAATTTTGTTTTGGTCAACTTCTTCTGTTTTATACCAACCTTTTTCTTTCATTAAATTATAAATTTTATTTTGTATATCTAATGATTCATTTAATGCACATTTGAATGCATCATGAACTTCTTTAGTTGATGATTCAATAGTTCCATGAAGATATAAGTCACAAACTCCTTTTATTACTAGTAATTCTTTTTCCATTAAATCTCTATCTTCCATGAATACCTCCTTATAATAGATTTAAAAATTTGTTGAATATTTCATTGTGTTTTTGTTCTAATTCACCAATATATTGTGAAAGAGTACTATCAGTTAATTGGCCAGATGTTTTTTTACTACATGATTTCATAAAGCACTCATGTCCTAAAGCATCTTCAATATACAATAATTCTTTGTTTGTCAAATTTATCACCTCTTTAATAATATAATTTCCAAAATTTATAAAATTATTCGAAAAAAATTCAATATTTTATTTTTTTGTAGAAAAACGTCGAAGAAAGAGGCACGAATTTTATTGATTTTCTAAGCTAGATGCATTACAATAGAAAAAGTGCTCAAAAATAAGAGCAAATTTTACAAATAATAATTTTGGAGGAACAAATGCAATTTATATTTACTAGTTTAATTACAACAATAATATTTTTAATTATAGGGGATGTATTTATTATTAGGAAAATAATAAATCAAAAGAAAAAGATTAATATGTTAGAATCAGAAAATGAAACAATAACTATGATGTATGATAATGTGAGAGTTTTTAAACATGACTTTTTTAATTTTGTTCAAGCATTAGATGGATATTCAGAAAATAATGATATTGAAGGCATTAGAAAAATGAATGAAGAAATTTTAAAAGAATGTGATGAAATAAACAATATGGAAATGCTAAATCCAAAAATAATTAATGATGCAGGAGTATATAGTATTTTAACTAAAAAATATTGTTTAGCTAAAAAAGAAGGTATTACAATTAAATTTGCTATATTTATAGATATAAGTAAATCTAAAATATCTAGTTATAGCCTTTGCAAAATTTTATCTATATTATTAGATAATGCAATAGAAGCTGCAAAAGAATGCGATGAGAAAATAATTAATGTTATATTTAAGAAAGATATAAAATCAAACAAAGAAATTATAATAGTAGAAAATAG
>ERZ777306.2900-NODE-2900-length-19785-cov-4.847542_pt1 | contig 19785 bp, 15 predicted proteins | sample MGYA00374966_ERZ777306 | MGnify/ENA primary metagenome ERZ777306 (study PRJEB29329, sample SAMN06343882) | mouse gut metagenome | isolation source: Mouse cecum | place: Austria: Vienna | collected 2014-11-15 ...
GCATGTCGCGAACGCGAAGCGGTTGTCGGGCGTATATCCGACCCATTTCCACGCCCCGCCCGCAAACCCGATCGGGTTGCGGAATTTGAGATGCCGTTCGAGATTTTCCGCATAATGCTCTTCGCTTAAATTTCCGTAATCCCAATAGATCAACTGCATGTTTTCGGGAACGGAAGAGAGCACTTCTTCGGGAAGATCCTCGCCGTACTGCGCCGAAAAAGAACGCGAAAAGAACATATCCGACCACATCATCGGGCGGAATCCGTACTTCTCGCAAATTGCGACGACGCGCGCAAGGTGTTCGGACATGATCTCGAACCGCCCTCTCGCGCCGTGACGGTCCATGTATTTCCCGCGGCCGAGCATGTACGCTTCGTCCATGCCCACGTTGATGCGACGGGAAGAGAAATACTCCGCGCAGGTCGAAATCAGGTCTTCGAGAAAGGCGTACGTCCGTTCCTCTCCCACGAGAAGAATGTCGTTTACGTCGAACAGCCAGTCGTACGCATAATGCCGCGTGAGCGAATTGAAGTGCGCAAGCGTCTGGATATACGGCACAAGCTCGATCCCGAACAGGCGGCAGTATTCGTCCAATTCCCGAATGTCCTCTTTCGTGTACGGCGTGCGCAGATACCCGAAATAGGGCTGGTTCTTAACGACGAACGTATCTTCCATATACAGACCGAGGCTGTCATAGCCCGCGACTGCGAGATAGCGGACGAGTTCGCGCAAAGTCTCCGTTTTCGGAACCGCGTTGCGCGACACGTCGAGCATATAACACAAATCGCGGAAGGACGGATCAAAACGCAGCGCACCCTTCCCTTCCCCGTCGGAAATCGCTTTGAGCGCGTAAAAAACCTGCACCCGCTTTTGCGCGCGGATCCGTAACCGTGAATTCGCCGCAACCTTCTTCCGCCGAAACGGGAACGCCGTCGGAAGACAGCTCGAACCCGAACTTTCCCGAAAGCTCCCGCGCGGCGCGCAAAAGCTCTTCTTTCGCAGTAAAACGAATTTTCATATATCTCCCAAAAGCGCGACGGCGCCGTAGACGCCCGCGCGCGATCCGAGCCGCGCGAACGCAACGTCCGCCTGTTCTCCGATCAGCTCCGTCACCGTATCCCGCGACTGCATGACACCGCCGCCGAGCAGGATCAGATCGGGCGCGACCGCCGTACGGATATCGCAGAGCAAAAGGTTCAGCTCTTTGCCGAACTCCTGCAAAAGCTCCGCCGCCTCCGCGTTTCCCGCCTCGTACAGCCCGAACAACTGCTTGCAGCTTTCGAGCGCGGGGATCCGTTCTCTTCCGCGCGCCGTCAGCGCGGTCGCGGAAAGATACGCCTCCGCGCAACCCCGCCTGCCGCAGGAACAAATTCTTCCGTCCGGATACAGGACGATATGCCCCCAACGCCCCGCGTTGAAACGCTTTCCGCGCAAAATTTCGCCGTTGACGAGACTCGCGCCGCCCACGCCCGTACCGAACGTGAGCATCGTCGCGTTTTTGCAATCGGGGTAAAAATACAGCTCCCCTTTCAGCGCGCAGACAGCGTCGTTATCCGCAACGCAAGGCACGCCGAAACGGTCGGAAACCGTCTTGGCAATTTCCGCGCCCGTCCAGCCCATGAGGTTATCCGTGGCGTACACGCACCTGCCCGCAACGGGGTCGATATCGCCCGCCGAAGAAATCCCGATCGGCGTATCCGGCGACTCCAACCCTTCAATAACAGAGAAAAGCATGGAGAAAATCTCTTCTCTTCCTGCTTTTCCGTGCGTCGGACGCGAACATTCGCGTACGATTTCGTTGTTCGCACCGAACAGCGCGCCCTTGATCGTCGTGCCGCCGATGTCGATACCGATTTTGTTTTTCATAGATCTTATTTTTTCTTGGAAACGACGAGCAGAGAGTTCATAACGGGGCGGGTCGCCGCGGTATGGAGTCTGTCTGCATTCGTGATATTGCACTCTTGTTTCGAGCAGGTTACAAACGTACCGTTTTCCAGCTTTTTCAGTTTATCCGCACTGCGCAGGATCACTTTCCCTTCCGTTTCGTCGTCCGCGCGCGTCACGATCTGCGTGGAACCGCCGCCGTCGAAGTTCGCAGCCTGCGTGCAACCGTAATAATAGATGAACTCCGCAAGTTCGGGAAGGTTGAGCCCGTAAGAATCGCTCTCCGCTTCGGAGAACCCGTAATAGCGCATAGCCTCGACGCCGAAGATCACGACGTTGCCGTTCGGTTTGATCCCGACCGCGGAACGGGGAATATCCGTCGCCTGCGCGCCGTTGGTGTTTTCAAGCTTCACCGTAGCGGGAATCTCGTCGTCGAGAACGAGCGCCTGACGGCAGCCGAGAATCGTGGTGTATCCGTTCCAGAGTCCGTCCTCCGACTTGACCGCAACGGAGACGATTCCGTCTTTTTCCACCGCGTTGAGGGTGGCGAAACCCGTCGCATTCGTCTTGTTGGCGATCACATAGCCGACGCCCGTTTCGGGCGAGAACTTCGTACTGCTCGTGACGACGGATTTTTCAAGCACCTTCATATCAGAATAGCCGCCCGTGGTATCCACTTTCAACACCACGCCGTTGGAGATCGTCGTCGTTCTCGTCGTATTGAACGCAACCGCCGTGCGCGAAGGAGCGACGTTCATCGAAATCGCAACGCCGCCTTCTTTGCCTTGCGCGACGAACTGATAACTGAGCGTGGATTTTACGATCTTCTCTTTGACGGCGGGCGTCGTGACGTCGCCTTCGTAATTCACGATGGGTGCGATCTGCGCAATGTCGCCTTTGACCCCGAACAGCATGGGCGCGGAAGCGGGTACGTCGGAAGCGGAATTCTTATAGTCGTAATTGCCGTTATCGTTATGTCCGGTTTTGACGATCACGCCGTCTTTCACGAACGCGTTGACGCACTGCGAACCGAAGAAGTCGGCGTTGATGCTGGCGTACACGTGCCCGCCCGTCGCCTTTTCCCATGCCTGCGCATGCGCGTAAGGCACCGCTTTCTGGAACGTGAAATCGGAAGATTTATTGTCTTTGGTCCCCGCGACCACGTCGACCTTGCTCAGATCCACTTCGACCGCGTAAACGACCGCGACGTGTCCGTTCTTTAACGTGACGGAGTTTGCGACGACGTGCGCGCCGTCGGTAAGTTTCGTAATTTCGTTCGTGACCGTTTTGTTGAATTTGGTCGGCTCGTAACCTTCGCGGTAAGAAACCGTAAACGGTTCTTCTGGCTTCGGCGGATCGGGATCCACAGGTTTGGGCGGATTCGGGTCCACGATCGGCGGTTTCTCCGGGTCTTTGTCCGGATCGATCTTTCCGCAAGCGCTCAACGCCATCGAGCAGGCGAACAAACTGCCGAGACACAAACAGAGCAATTTCGTCTTTAAAGCATGTTTCCGTTTCATAAATTCCCCTCGCTTTTTTGAAGATTTTTTTCAAATAACCGTTCTTAACAAGATTTTACTACATGAATATGGAAATGTCAATGTTTTATGAAAAAATATTTTTCGAATTATACCCGATTCCGTACCGGATTCGATTAAAAAAGTCGGGACGCGACCGACCCGACTTTTTGACTTTCAGCCCTCTGTCAAAAGGTAATTTCGCGCTTCTTTCCCGCGGATTCGTAAAGCGCGTCGAGAAGCTTCGCGGATTCGAGAACGGCATGGATTTCGTTCTTCGGAACGCCGCCCGAACGCACGGCGTTTAAAAACGCCCTGTCCTCTTCGCAGTACATATCGGGGATCTTATAGGCGGGTTTTCTGGTTTCCAGAACGCCGTTTTCCACCGTGTAATAGGTGATCATACCGCAGTAATCGAGCCGCGCGCCGCCCTTGTCTCCGAGGAAATCGACGTACATTTCGTCGTGATCGAGATTCTGCGCCCACGCGCCGTTAAAGGAAACGGAAGCTTTGTCCGTGCGGATATAGCCGGAAACGAAATCGTCCACGTCAAATTTACCGTTCAGATTTTTCGTGTCCTCCGCATGCATATCGAGATAGACGTAATCGCGCATATCCTTCGCCATCTCTCCGTAAGCGTCGCAGGTGACCGTTTTCAGTTTCACGCCACCGAGCACGTAAAAAATCAGATCGAAGAAATGCACGCCCCAATCGATGAGCACGCCGCCGCCCGATTCCGCTTTCGTCGTAAACGCGCCGCCGAGTCCGGGAATGCAACGGTACTTTCGGAAAGAGCAATATACGTGATACAGATTGCCGAACTTCCCTTCCGCATTCATGCGTTCGAGCAATTCCACCGACCGCTGATAGCGGTTGCAGACCCCGATGCAGAGCAGACGGCGATACTTTTCCGCCGTCTCCGCCATCTCGACGGAGAGTGGGTAATTGATCGTGATCGGCTTTTCGCAGAACACGTGCTTGCCCGCTTTGAGCGCATCCATCGACACGCGGTAATGTTCTAAATTGGAAGTGAGTACGAAAACCGCCTCCACCTCTTTGTCCGCCAACGCGACGCGGTAGTCGGTAACCGTGTTTTCCACCAGCGCGGGATACGCCGCCTTTACCGCCTCCGCCTTTTCGGGAATCAGATCGCACGCATATTTGATGCGCAGCATTTCCGGAATTCCGCAGAACGCGGGGAAATGTCCCGCCTGCGCGATCCTGCCGCAACCGATCACCGCAACGCAAACTTTCTTTTCCATATCATCCCCTCAACCGATCAACGAACGAATGAATTTCACTGCGCCGCGAATATCCTCCAAGGGATTTTCGCCCGCTTCCCGTTCGATCGTCAAAAATCCGTCGTAACCGATCTCCCGCAACGCGCTGATATAGTTCGGCCAATCCACGTCGCCCTCCCCGATGGGAAGTTCCGCGAATCCCTCGCAGGCGTTGAGCGCCTCGACGCCGCCCACGGCGAACGCATGGTAAACCTGTTCGGGCGTCTGATTCGGATCGAGTTTACGCCCGTCTTTCACGTGCGTATGCACGATATGATCTTTTAAAATATAGACCGCTTCCACGGCGTCCTGCGCGGTAACCATCGTAAAGTTGGCTGGATCGAAATTCACGCCGACGCCGCCTTTCGTATCTTCGAGAAACGCCTTTAACACGACCGCGCGTTCCGGTCCCGTCTCGATCGCGAGCGTGACCCCGCGTTCTTTCGCATAGAGTCCGCACTCCGTGAGCGCGCGCAGCATTACGGCATAGCGCGGAACGCTCTTGTCCTCGGGAATCACGCCGATATGCGTGGTGACCGCCTTCGCGCCGAACTCCCGCGCAAGATCGACGATCGCCTTCGTGCGCGCGATGCGGTCGGCGTTGTCCTCCTCGCGTTCGAAGCCGTACCCGCCGAAATCGGCGCAGAGCGCGCTGACGGCAAGCCCCTTTTCGCGCAGTACGCGTTTGAAGTGTTCCTTTTTCTCCGCCGTGAGCGTTGCGGGGGAAAACTCCCCGCCGACGGCGAAGATCTGCACGCCGTCCACGTTCAGACGGTGCGCTTCTTCGAGCGCCGCGTCGAGATTTTCTTTTTTCATGCAATCGGTGATCATTCCGATTTTCATAATCTGCCTCCGAATATTATATTTGAGAAAATACCTGCACGTAACTGCGCGTGATATTCTGCGGGCGGGTGATGGCTCCGCCGATCACAACGCGGTCGATTCCCGACTTCAATACGGCGGAAAGCTCTTCGTACGTATGAATCCCGCCCTCCGCAACGACGACGGAAGAACGGACCGTCCGCGCCAGCCTTTCGCAAAAAGCGACGTCGGGAATGGCGATTCCCTGCGTTTCTTCGGTATAACTTCTGAGCGTCGTGGAGACGTAATCGAACCCCAGCGCCTCCGCCGCCAATGCCTCATCGTCGGTCGCTATATCCGCCATGATCGGTTTATCGGAGTGATTTCGCACGTACTCCACCAACTCTTTCAGTCCGACCCCGCCGGGGCGGGTTCTTTGCGTCGCGTCCATCGCAATGACGGCGCACGGCGCGGAGATCAGCGCTTTGACTTCTTTGAGCGTCGGCGTGATATATACCGATGAATCGGGATAATCGCGCTTGATCAGACCGATAATCGGCAACCCGCCTTTTAAACGGCGGGCGATAGCTTTGATATCCCGCACGGTATTCGCGCGGATCGCAACGGCGCCGCCCTCTTGCGCGGCGACCGCCATTTTGGCAATGGTGTCCCCTCCGTAGAGCGGTTCGTTTTTTAAAGCCTGACAGGAAACGATCAGCCCTTTCCGAATCGTTTGATCCATATTTTTCTCCTTTCGCAACTAATCTTTCGGTAAAATCCTCACCTCGGTTTCGAACATGCGGCGCCAAGGCATTTCCACGGATATTTCTCCCGCCCGTTCCGATACGGCGGGGAAATGCTCCGCCATGAACGAAACCAAAGCGGACTTCACCGCTTCCGCGGCTTTCCCGCGCTTGCCGTCGGCATGGAAATAATCGAGACCGAGTTGCGGCAAGACGTTGTCCGTCACGTATTTGCGCGCGTAGGACATGTAACCGATATCTTCGTAATAACGGTGGACGAGAAAGCTCTCGTTTCCCGCCGAATCCCCGCCCAACATATAGAGCACGCACTGGCACACGGCGGTCCCCAACGTGTTGGAAGAAGTGTTCCAACCCGCGTAAGCGTGGATCCGGAAGAGCAAACCTTCCCTTTGCAACAGTTTGACCAGCTCCTGATCGCCGCCGTTGCAGTTCGCGATATCGCCCACCGCAACGAATTTGCCCTCAGAAAGCGCGTATTCGATGCAGGAGACGAACTCCGCGAGATTGCGATCGACGTCGTAAGCCGCGGCGTGCGCGGGATCGTCTTCGTAATACATTCCCGACCCGACGTTGACGGCGAGCAGAATATCCGCTTCCGCAAGCGAATATACCCGAATCCCGCCAGCCGCGAGAATGTGATACTTCACCGTTTCGTTCACCGCCCTGTCCTCGAACCAAGGGACGACTTCTCCGCCCTTGGAGGACGCGTAATGCACGAATATCTTCGGCTTTTTGCCGAACAGTTCCGCCGCCGCACGCGCGAGCAGGATCAGCCCCGTATCGTCTGCCGAGGGGTACATCGCCGTTTTCGCATGCAGGCTGTTGCTCTTTAAAAATTCCCGCACCCGCATCTGATCCATAGAGGTGAATCCGTATACGGCGGAATCGTCCTGCGGGATCACGAAATAGTCGACCGTCCCGTTTTTGATATATTCGAGGTTGTGCATGAGAACGGCGATATTCTTATCCCGCCGCCCGATAAAATCATTTAAGTGTGCGGGCGAAATCTTTTTCTTCACCCGTTCGAAATCCGCCGCGTCCGCTTCCGTCAGTTTCCCCAGCTTTTCGAGGTGAGTGTATCTGCCGTAAAGATGCAGTTCTTCGCCGCATTCGTCGTAATAGTCCGGCTCCTCGTCGCTCAGCGAATACGAGGGACAGCGCATGATCAGCTGAAACGCATACAGCTTCATGCGCGGATTCTCGCGGCGCAAGCGTTCCACCGTCCGCGCGCGGGCAAGCAAGGTTTCCGTGGAATCCCCGTGCAGACGGGACGGAACGATGCCGCCGTAGATCAGCGTATCCAGCGAAAGAATACAGGCGTCCGCGCCGCGCGCGGCTGTCAACAGCCAATCGGCAAGCCGTGCGGTATCGGCGGGCGTCTTTTTGTCTCCCATGAAATCTTTCGGGGGAAGTACGAGTTCGAACCCCGCCTTCGGCATCATCTGCGGATAACCGAAATTGCACGGCCGCTCGTCGAGCGGCAACATGACGATCTTTTTCATCTGATCTTCCTCAGCCCCAAATTTTGCGGATCTCCTCGCGGTACGAATCCGCGATCAGCCGCATGCCCGTATCCGTCGGGTGAATCCCATCGGCATAATACTCGGTAAAGTTGCCGCCCAGAATTTTCGATCCGTCGGCATAGTACATCTTCCTGCCCTCGCGGCGGTATTTCGCGGCGAGCTCGTTCAAAAAGCCCTTGTAGTATTCGCGCAGACGGGCGCGGAAATCGTCGTACAAATCGAGCGAAAACATCACACGCGAATAGACGACGACGGGAACGTCCGGTCGGTGCGCAAAGAACGCGTTGAAAAACTTTTCCGAATTGCGTTCCATTCTGTCGTCGATCCCCGCGTTCGCCTCGGTATCGACGATCAGCAGATCGATATTCTTCCGCTTTCCGAGAATATCGCCCATCTCCTCTTCCATAAAGGCGCAACCGGAAAAGCCGAAATTCAGCACTTCGGTATCCAAGTCGCGGGAGAGCATATTCGTGGACGCCATTCCGGGACGGGACGCGCTACACCCCTGCGTGATGCTGGTACCGTAAACCGCGATCCGTTTCTTCGTCGAAAACGGTTCGGGCGCGACGAACGCGCCGTCGTCGAGTCCGATCTCGAACGAATCCACCGCCATATAGAGCGGGAAGTAGTAGAGGAACCGACGCATTTTACGCGGCGCGTTCGCGAAACGGCTCATCGAAAGCTCGTACTCCGTTCCGTCGAACGCATACCGCGCGACGTCGTGCAAAACGAAGGTCTTTAACGTCTCGTCGTACACATACAGATCGCCGCCGCACTGTCCGATCTGCGTCATATTCGTCATATCGAACTTACTGCGGATCTTTACGCGAATGAACACCTGCGAGGAATCGGTGCGAAACCGAAGCTGAATGCCCGCGCTCTGTTCGGCAAGCCATGCCTCGCCGTCGTTTACGGGGCGGAGAACATTCCGCTCCGCCTCCGTAAGCCGCGCATAGCCGGTTTCGCCGAGCGCATCCGAGCCGTAAAGCCCGAATGCGGACGAATCCTTGGCGTCCCGCCAGAAGAGATTCCTCCCCTCCTGCGGCATCGTACTCAAATTGGGGTCGAAGTCGAACACGCTTTTCATTTAACGGTTACCTTTACGAGATTGCTGTATACGCCGTATGCGCCGTCCTGATAGACGAACAGCACGCGAACCGTCTTGCCTGCTTCCGCGGTTCCGTCCACGTAAACGATACTGCACTTGTTTTCGCTCACAAATCCGTTGTACGTGCGGCAGGGAACTTTCGCCGAACCGGAATTGATCTGTTCCGCCGTGAGTTCGATATTGCCGACGGCGACTTCTTTCACTTTCATCGCCATTTCTTCCGCCTTGTTGGTAGTCGCGATGTTCACGCCGTAAGAAGTATGATCGGTGGTCTCGTACGTCCAGGTGTTTTGCAGATAGCCGCGGACCGCATAGTTCTTCACCGTGCCGTAGGTATCGCTCGTCACGGTAAAATCAAGTCCGACGTTCGCGTTGCGGCAGAACCGAATGAATTGCGCAACGGGAGCGACCGTGGACGACTCGGGACGGAGATCCCAATTAATGATGTTCGTCTCCGTTTCCTTGGCGAATCCGAGACAGCAAACGGGAATTTCGGGGCAGACTTCGCGCATCGCTTTCGCATAACTGCCGTAGAACGTAATGGCAAGCCAGCGTCCCGTCATCTTATCGTAGGAAGAGAATATTTCGTAAATCTTTTCAATGGGATTGAGCGAAAGCGCAACGGGAGACGCGCCGTCGATCTTCAATTCGACGATAAAGATCACGTCGGTGTCGATCAATACCTCGATCAGCTCGTCGAGCGTGGGGAAGGTTTCTCCGTATCCCTCGTCGTAATCGTTCAGCGTCTCTTTCCGCAGTTCTTCCGCGGTCTTCAATACGATCCAGTTGCTTGCCGCCGACGTGGAAGTATAACCGGCGTCGGAGTTATGGCAGAGAATGATCTCTCCGTCTCTCGTCACCTGAACGTCGATTTCGATATGCGTCGCACCCTCGTTGACGGCCGCCGCGCAAGAAGTGAGCGAGTTTTCGTTCGCATACTTCGTGATCCCGCGGTGCGCCGCAACCGACTGCGCCTGCGCGAATCCGCTTTTCTCGAATTTCACGATCGCGCTTTGCATCGTCGCAAGGGAATCGCCGACGATGCCGTAGCAACCCGCCGCAACCGCGCCGACCGCCGCGGACTCCGCCGCAGAAACTTTACCCCAGCAGACCTTGTTGAGCGCCGCGGCGTAGTTTGCCGCGACAGCCGCGTTTTCGTCCTCGCCGTCGATCATAAGAATGTTCGCGCCGACCGAGTTTGCCGTTGCGATATGTTCCCAGAAATCATAACGGTTGGAAGATATCTCCCGATCGGACACGTCGTACACGCCGTTCGCGATAAAGCAGACTTCGTCGTTATAGATCAGATCGAGAACCGCCGAACTGCTCGAAACGACCATGATGTCGCTGATATAATAGGTATCCGTCATATAGGCGACGAATTCCTGCGCAAGCTCTTCCGTTTCGATCCGAAGCGCGGGAATCACGTCCCCTTTCAGATAGTCGTCGAACAACGTCGCGAACTCCATGTTTCCGTCCGTAAACTTGACGTTCATGCCTGCGGACACTTCGAGCAGCGCAACGGAAGGCGCAACGTCCGCCGACTCGATCGCGCCGAGGTCTCCTTTCGATTTCACTTCGTACACGACGCTCGGTTCGATCCTGAGCGAACTGCCGAGCGTCGCCGTATTGGCAAGGTCGGTGTAACTCTTGGCCGCCGCGTCGGAAACTTCCTGCGCGGGGACGCACGCAAAGGCGCCGCACATCATCGCGCCGATCAAAGGTAATACGATCGCATTATTTAACTTTTTCATAATTCCTTTTTCCTCCCCGAATTAGTATTGGAAGTTGAGTTCGGTCGTTTTGTTCGCCATATCCTTCACGTAGGAGCATACGTCTCTGCCCCAGATCGCGCGAAACTTCGCGCCTGCGCCGGCAATGAAGGACATATCGAGGTTATCTTTTCCCGTATCCTTGCTGAATCCGGTCGCGGAAATCTGCTTCATCCCCTTCCAGGTGCCGCCGTTATAAAGATCGGGAATTTCCGCGTTCTTGTAGAATCCGTTCCATGCTTCGGTGCTCAATTTCGCTTTCGGCGTAAACGCAACGCCGTAGGCAACGCCCAACAAACGGGTACCGCCCGCATTGTCGATCTCGCCGGGGATAAACTTGTCGCCGAAATCCCAGGTGAACTCTTTTTTCAGCGTAACGCCGCCCTGTTCGCCGATCACGTTGATCTTGATCACGGAATTGTCATTCCCGTCGATCCCTTCGAAATGATATTCCGTTTTGATCTTCACGGTGAGCCCGCTGCTCTCCCAACGCCCTTCCGCCTTATTCCAGACGGAGTAACCGATCGGATCTTCGGAAAGCGTACGGATGGAAGGGTTCGAATTGCTGATTCCGTCCCAACGCGACATCTTGCCTTCGAACGGATACCAATAGCCCTTCGCGCCGTCTTCGAGATCCGCAACGGATGCCGTCGTGCCCGCGTCGAAATATACGCCGTAATAGGGCATCGTCTCATTGATCGAAGGCGTCCAGATCGAAGTCCAGATTTCTGCGAATACGGTTTGCGTGCCAAGAGAAGGCGTCATCGTCGAAGCGGACAGATCGTACACCTGTTCTACGCCGTTGATTCCGAGCGCATCGGCATCCGCCCAGGAAGTATACTGCGCGCCCGCGCCCGCCGCCGAATAGACGCTCGCCTGCCAGCCCGCCCAGGTGACGGAAGGATCCTCGGCATATCCGCCGAAATCCCAATCGGTCGCGCGGTAATAATAACTGTTGGCGTATTGCCCGATCGTTTGCAACATATTCACGTCCGATCTCTTGAACAGGTTGAGCGCCGTCGTCCAACCGCTCCACCAGGCCGACTGTCCGTTCGTAACGTTCGGGTTGTTGTCGAATCCGTGATACACGTTCGAGCGGTTCAGGAAGTTATACGGTTTTTTGTTGTAAGTATATACGACCGTATCGGGATCGTCCGTCGTCGTGATATAGCTTCCCTCGCCGTACTCCGCGCCGTTGACGATCGCGCTCAACGCGTTCGAAAGTCCTCTGTAAACGGTTTCGCTTCTCACGTCATCGGACGTATACGCGTAATAATTCAGCGTTTCCAGAACTTCGGGATCTTTGTCGATGATTTCCACCGTGTTCTTTACGGTGACCGTGCAGGAGTCGGTGGTCGTCTTCCCGTCCGCGTCCGTATAGGAGACGGTAAGCTTACAGCTCCCCTTCGCGACCGCAGTCAGGTATACGACGTTCCCCTGCGCAGATTCGATCCTGCACACTTTGTCGTCGTCGACCGTCCAACTCAGTTTCGCGGGATCGACGCGATCGTCTTTCACGATCGCGCTCACGCTCGCATGATCGCCCGACTGCGTCAGAATCAATTTCCCCGCGGGAAGATTGATCGAGAACAATTCGTCTTCCTGCGTCTGTTCTTTTTTGACCGTGAGCGAACAGGTTGCGGACACGCCGCCCGCTTCCGCTTTCACGGTACAGGATCCCTCCGCGACCGCGGTTACGACGCCCGTCGCCCCGTTGCCCGCAACGGTCGCGACAGCCGGATCGGAAGAACTCCACACGATCGCCTCTTCGCTGTTTTTCAGCGTAGCCGTAAGCGTAGCCTGTTTCCCTATGTAGAGCGACGTCTCGACGACGTCGAGCCTGATCGACGGAGCGTCCGGATTATCCGGCTCGCCGGTTCCGCCGCAGCCGACCAGCGCCAGCATGCCGACCATGACGACGCTCAAAAGGATAGCAAATTTTCTGAATAAGTTTCTCATAATTCGATTCTTTCCTCCTTGCTCTTATTATATCAGATGAAATGATGAATTTCAATAGCTTTCCGGAATTCCGAAAACTTTTCACTCCTTTACGGAACCGAGCGTAAGTCCGCTCTTGACATACTTGATGATATACGGATAGACCAACAACACGGGAATGACGCTGATAATGAGCGTCGCCGCCTCGATATTGCTCTTATTCGTGATCAGCCATTCGTCGCTCGTATTCTTATCCGTGTTGCCGAGCATGCGGTACAGATACAGCGCAAGCGGCTGCTGCGAGGTATGCGCGCTGTCGATATACATCAACGCGGCGCCGTAGCTGTTCCACGTTCCCACGATCGAGAAGAACACGCAACTCGCAAATACCGGTAGGCAGAGCGGAATAATAATGATGAGAAAGAGCTGAATACTGTTCGCCCCGTCGATTTTCGCCGCCTCTTCGATCTCCGACGGGATCCCGAGGAAGTTGGACTTATAGAGCAGGATACTGTAAACGTTGTTGATCGAAATCAAAATGACCGACCAGATATTGTTCGTAAGATGGAGAGCGACCATGAGCAGGTAGCTCGGAACGATACCCGCCGAAAAGAGCATGGTGACGATAAATACCGTGGTAATGCCCTTTTTGAACGGACAGTCCGATTTCGAAAGCGGATACGCCGCCATCGACATGAACAGGTTCGAAGCGATCGTCACGACGACCGTCGCCAAAACGGAATTGCCGAACGCCTGCAAAAACGCAAGTTCCGAAAGCACGTGTCCGTAGGACGCAAACGTGAATCCGAGCGGAATGATCGTGACCTGCGGATTCCGGTATCCGTTGCTGAGCGAAAGCGCGACGATGTTCAGAATGGGCAGGATAACGAGAACGATCGATACGACGAGCACGACGATCTTGATGACGTCGAACACGATATCGGGAGGAGAAGATTTGATTTTGAATCTTTTCCGTTTGAGTTGATTGACCTGATTGGATTCTTTCATCTTCCGTCCTCCTTACCACAAACTCGTTCTGAGCAATTTTTTGGAAATCGCGTTGCCGCCGAGCATCAGGAAAAGCGCGATCAGTCCGTTTACGATACCGAGCACGGTCGCAAGCGGCGCGTTTGTCTTATCCTGAATGGAAATTTCGTACAAGTACGTGTCGACGGTAAACTGCTCGTGTTTCGTTTCGGCAGTGTACATCGCCATCAACTGTTCGAGACCGACGCTCATGATATACGTGACCGTCATGATCAACTGCAAACCGATGACGGGAACGATGGTCGGCAACGTGATCCAAAGAATCTTCTGGAATTTGGAAGCGCCGTCCAGCGTCGCGGCCTCGAAAAAGCTCTTGTCGATCGAAGCGATCGCCGCATAGAAGATGATCGAGCTCCATCCCGTCCCTTTCCAGACTTTCAGAAAGATGACGAGCGGCTTGAACCAAGGATTGGATCCGAAAAAGTCAAACGGCTCTTTTAATATCCCGATATCGCAAAGGAAGTTGTTCAGCATGCCGTCGGTCGGCGACATGACGTTCGCCCAGATCCCCACCGTCATCGTCCAGGAGAGGAAATTTGGCAGACAGAGTACGATCAACACGAATTTGCTCATCGCCGCGCTCTTGATATCCGCAAGCAGAAGCGCGCAGATGATCGGCAAAGGGAATGTGATCAGAAGCCCGAAAAAATTGATGAGCAACGTGTTTTTCAACGCCAAACCGATTCGGGGATCGGTTGCGATCAGCGCAAAATTTTCAAGAGACCACGTGCCGCTCGCCCAAGCGCCCGCGATCCCGCCGCCCATGTAGACGTTGAATTTGCTGCGGAATGCGATCAGCATACCGACCATGGGAACGTACCCGAACAGAATGACAAGCGAAAGCGCGGGCAGAACGAACCAGATAATACTGCGGTGCTTTTTTAAGCGGTGCAGTTCCTCTTGCCAGAATCCCCGCACGACCTGACCGGTAACCGGATCGATCTTCACGTTCTTCTTTTTTGCGGAAACGGCGTCTTCGGAAACCGCAGCGACCTCTTCATTGGTAGAATCCGTCATTTTTTCCATCAATGATTCCTCCGATTCGCGTCGTACCATTCCTGAATCTGCGACATGACGTCCGCTTTCAGATACATTTTGGGAAGATTATCCTGCGTCGCTTTCAACAGATAAGAGTACGTTGTTTGTTCACTCGAACCGGAAGCCTTGATGATCTTCTGGACGTTGGTCAAAATCCAGCTTCTCGTTTGCATGGAAACCTTGCTCCACTTGGGAAGAACGGCGCACTTGCCGAGAACGCTCAGAATCATGAGGTCGTCCTCTTCTTCCGGAAGGAGAATGGGCCAGCAGTCGTAACTCGCTTCGCGCAACGGCCAGTATTTGCGCCCCATTTTGGGATTGCCGCCCGTCGTATACATGGAGTTGCCTTCGACCTCTTTATACCCCGGAAGCAGGCGGTAATAAGTCGTGGACCCGTCCTCTTCCTGAATGCCGATGTCCCCGTCCTGCTTTTCCGCTTCGGGAATGATATTGTGCGATACGCCCTCTTTTCCGAGCAGGAACGCCTTGTAGTTCTCGTCCTTGATCTTCTGGTTCATCCAATCGAGCGCATAGGGCGCCTGGTTTACGGCGCGGACGGGCAAGGCGATCATATAGCCGATATCTCCGATGCCGCGCATTCTGCCCTTTTCCTGCACGACGGAACCGTACGAGCCGTCTCCCTTGATACGGGTCGCCCAACCGAGGTCCTCGCGCGCTTCTTCCACGCTCGCGTATCCCAGTTTCGGATTCGCCGCCATCTGTCCGCAGAGCGGATTGAAGTTCCAGTACGGAATCTGCGCGACCGAAATATTTTCGTTCGTGAACCAGGTCATGACCTGACTTCCCTGCGCGGTATCCCAGTTTTTGGGGAGGCAGTTCTTTTGCGTGATCTCTTCGTTCATGTACTTGAAATACTTATCCGCCGCATCGCTGTAAATGTAGTTTTTGACCTGTCCGTTTTCGTCCTCGTAAAACTCGCAGGGCATTTCGAACGTGCTCGAAATGATGGAAAAGTCCGCGTCGGAACCGGCAATGGCAAGCGCGTGATAGTTGACGTCGTTTTTCCCGAACTCCGCCTGCAACGCGTGCAGCGCGTCGGTGAATTCCGTAAGCGTTTCGGGAATCTTTGTGATACCCACCTTTGCGAGATGCTTTTTGTTGAATACGATCGCCGAATCCTGCATGTAGCCGAAGCCGTATTCGGGAATCGCATAGATCTTGCCGTTATAGGTGCAGGCGTCCCACAGTTCCTGATCGATCGTCGCAAGCAGATCCTGACCGTACGTCTTCAACGCGTCGGTCAGATCGAGGAACGCATCCTCCGTCACGTACTGATCGAAAGAACCGCGGCCGCATTTGATAAACGAATAGGTATCCTGCGACATGAGCGCGTTTCCGACTTCCGACTCTTCGTTCCCTCCGGAAATCTGCGAATATTTCACCTTATAACCGGTAATCTCTTCCAAGAGCTTCGCCGTGCCGCTGTTGTTGAACTCCGAGTCCGTCATACCGGGCGCGGGGAACAATCCCGACAGCGTAGGACGGTTTTGCGTGACGTCGACGTCGAGCGCGATCGTCGCGCCCGCAAAGTTGCCGCCGCAGGCGGCCATCGGCACGATCATACCGAGCGCAAGCGCAGAAGCAGTTAACGTGGTTAAAAACTTTTTCATAATTTTCTGTTCTCCTTATTTAAAATTCTTCCGTATAGGAAATATTCGATTCGATAAATGAACCTTGCTCGTCCTCTCCGATCCGGTAGTTGACGTTGTCGCCGCCCTGCCCGAAGCCGTACCCGAACACGTCGGGATTCGAAGGCAGGAAATCCCATTTCGCGGCGTTGTTGTAATCGTCGGCGCAGGTCGCGCTCTCGATGAACGCGGCGACTTTCGGATTGCGGAATTTCAACCCCTTGAACACGGCTCCGCTGCGCGCGTCCCAAAGGCTCGTATTCAGCATGACGGGACAGTACGAGGCGGCAAGCAGGGTAAACGCCTTATGCGCCTTCACTTTCAAAGCGCCCTGTTTCGCGTCCGACTGCCTGAAAGCGAACTTCTTGCCCGTGGTGAGATTGTCGAATTCCACGCAGTACGCGTCGCGCGTTACGTAGGAGCGGAAACGGATCACGTCGGTGCCGCGCCAGCATTTTGCTTCCTCGTCGTACCGCATCGTGGTGACGGGCTCCGAGCTCGGCGAGACCATCGTGCCGTTGTAGTTGAACACCGCCAGCCAGGTTCCCGGCATCTGACCGTCGCTCGCGATCAGCCCGATATCGCAACACCCCCAAGGACTCGTGGTAAAGAAATTGGAGAAAATGTATGCGTTCCAGTTGCGTTCCGACTCCGACTCGTGATATTTGAACTCCATATTCGTCATATCGAGCGTGAACTCCATATACGAAACGCCGCCGAACGAAGGATCCGTATCCGGACGCTTCGAATATGCGTACACATAGCTGCCGGAGAAGTATTCGAGACCGAAGGAGGAATCGTCCATCTTGGAATTTTCCATCACGTGTCTGCCGAGCGCAATATATTCGGTACCCGTGTTGTCGACGACGTAGGATTCGGGGTTTTTCGCCGCCCAGATCTGCGCGTCGCGGATCGCCTTTTCCTTGTTGTCCGCGGGCGCGTCGATCGTGCCGACGAATTCCGAACCGATGAACTTATAGAACTTTCCGGAAGAGAACGTGAAAATCGTCTCCTTGCCGTTCCAAACGCTGTAACGGTCGGAACGCGTGCTCATTTTTCCCGCCCTGATAAACGCGGCGAAGATATTGTCCGTTTCGTATTTGACTTTTCCCGAACCGTCGTAGACGACGTAAGCGCGATCCGAAGGGTACGGATTTACGGAACTTCCCCCGTTTCCCGACGAGCAACCGCAACAGGCGAACATCAACGCCGCCGCCCCCACGGTCAAAATCTTTCCTGTTTTCATGTATTTTTCTCCTAATCTTCAATATGCGTTCCGTCGTAATACGAACTGAACGCCAAGTATTTCGAACCTTTCAAGTATGCCGCGCCGCTCTTGTAAACGCCGTCTTCCGCATGGACGCCGACGGTCAGATGCGCGCAGTCCGCGCCCTGCGTATAGCCGTAATCCAGCGTCGGAAGTCCGGGATAGAACTCCTCTTTCGCCGCATCGGGATACGTTTCGTCGGCGCGGTAACGCGCGACTTTCAAGTCCTCCCAGACGACGTTTTTGAGAAACCCGCCGCAACGCGCGTCCCACGGATTTCCCATTGCCGCGATCATCGTCACGACCGCGTTGATCCGGTAATAACCCTCTTTCCCCGCGTTGACGCCCTCGTGCGAATGGGTATATCCGAACTTTTCTTCCGTCGCGAGATTGGTAATGCGCAGCGTCCAGGTGTCCCGCCCGCCGATCGCTTCGATAAACAGATCGTCCGCGCCGCCGTAAACGCCCGTCCCGGGGTCTTTCTTCATGGTCGTGACCGTCTGTTCCTGCCAGATATGAAAACTGCCGTGTTCGTCCTCTCCGTTCTTGTGAGAAGCGTGCGTGCAGTTATGAATGACTTTCCACTGCCCTTCCATGCCCTCGTATCGGGGATCCCCGACCGCCGTGCCGAACAGTCCGATGCCGAGATCGCAATTCTCCGTCACGGTGCCGATATTGAAAAAGACGTATGCGTTCCATTGACTGCCGTCCGCGTCGCGGTAAACCGCTTCACTCAGACGGACGGTACCGGAGGCGTAGGCATAGCCGTATTCCTGCCAGGTGTTGTTCGAACTCATTTTCCCCGCAGGCGTACGGAGATAGGAATATCCGCTGGAACCCTGTTCGTAGGAGAGCGGTCTTCCTTCGGTGGGATAGGTGGTTCCCACGTAGAGGAAGCCCGTACCCTTGCCATTGTACACGTAACTGCGCGCATGTTTTTCCGCCCAGGCGAGCGCCGCTTTCTGCTCCATGGTGCCGACGAAATTCGTACCGTCGTAACACCAGCACTTGGAAGTCCCCTGCCGACGGAAAATTTCCAGTCCGTTCGCGTCCTTTACCGGCATCGGATCGGACGACGACGCATTCTCGCCCGCATAACGGATCGCGGCGAACATGCTCTCGAACGTCTCCGTGGCGGCGCCGCCGACGTGACAGACGGTGTACGGCGCGGCGGTAGGCACTCCCTCATAGTCGTAAGCGGCAACGGGCGGCCGCTCGGCGGGCGGATTTATATCCGACCCGTCGGGCGAACCGCCGTCTCCGCCGCTTCCGCAAGCGGAGCAACCCACGAGCATCACCGCCGCAAGCAACGCGATGGCTCTTTTCCCATTCATATTTTTTCCCTTAATCGACAATGTGCGTTCCGTCGTAATACGAGCTGAACGACATGTATCTGCCGCCTTTCTTATAAGCGTTTCCGCTCTTGTAAACGCCGTCCGCCTCATGCGTGCCGAAGGTGAGATGCGCGCAATCCGCGCCCTGCGTAAAGCCGACCCAGATCGTGTCTTCACCGTACCACACTTCGTCTTTCGGCTCCTGCGAATAATCGCCGTCCTCGCGGAACCGCGCGACTTTCACGTCTTCCATCACGATGTTTTTGACATAGCCGCCCGCGCGCGGATCCCATACGGGCGTTTCCACGGGGCAGTACGACGCCGCCGTGATCACGCGGTAGTTTCCGAACGCGCACGCCGCGTTCATGCCCTTGTGCGTGTGCGTGTAACCGAACGACTGATTGGTGCGGAGATTCGTGACCTTCAAGGTCCAGGTGTCGATCCCGCCGATCGCTTCGATGAACAGATCGTCCGCGCCGCTGTAAATCCCCGTTTCGGGATCTTTCGTCATCTTCGTGACGACCTGATCCTGATACACGTAAAAACTCGGCGTCGGGTCCACCCCGTTCTTGTGTTCGATATTCGAGCAGTTCTGCGTGATCTTCCACGCGCCGTCTCCGCCCGCATACGTTCCGATCCCGAGATCGCAGTTATCCACGCCCCTGATATTGAAGAAGATATACGCGTTCCACTGATTGCGCGTGGCGCCCGTATCGTCCACGTACGTCGCGTCGACATAGGTCGCTTCGCTCAGACGAACGATCGCGGAAGCGTAGGAATATCCGTGCGTCTTCCAGGTATTGTTCGAATTCATCTCTCCGGACGGCGTAAACAGATAGGAGAATCCGCCCGAACCGAGTTCA
>ERZ777306.2909-NODE-2909-length-19722-cov-6.817512_pt1 | contig 19722 bp, 21 predicted proteins | sample MGYA00374966_ERZ777306 | MGnify/ENA primary metagenome ERZ777306 (study PRJEB29329, sample SAMN06343882) | mouse gut metagenome | isolation source: Mouse cecum | place: Austria: Vienna | collected 2014-11-15 ...
GAGCAAATACCACAAACAATCGAAAACTACATTGTCCAGCCATTAACAGTACCTAAATTATCAAAATATCATTTAGTCCAAAAGCATAGCAACTACAAAATTGCCGAGTTTAAAAACTATAATAGCTTAATCCCATTAGCGCAAACTGCACAAAAACCCATTTTTGAGCTTACCTCTCAAGATGGTGTCATTGGTGGTCATATCAGTTATGTTAAAGATTGCAAAAAAGAATTTCTTGAAATCGCTAATAAATTTTTAGAAGTTTTATGAGTAATCAAGATATAGGTATCAAAAAGGTATCACGCCCCACATCAAAAGCCGGAAAGTCCGCTATTTATGCGGCTTCCCGGCTTTCTGTTTACTATTCGAACTCTATCGTAGCCGGCGGTTTCCCCGTGCAATCATACAACACCCTGTTCACATGCTTCACCTCATTGACAATACGGCTTGTCACCCTGCCGATCACCTCCCACGGGACCTCCGCGCTTTCTGCTGTCATAAAGTCTGTCGTCGTCACAGCGCGCAGTGCAACCGCGTAATCATACGTCCGCTCATCCCCCATGACGCCGACCGATTTCATGTTCGTCAGCGCTGCAAAATACTGATTTATCTTTTTATCCCAACCGGCTTTCGCGATTTCCTCGCGCCAGATAGCATCTGCGTCCTGAACCATTTTTACTTTCTCGGCCGTTACCTCGCCAACAATACGAATGCCAAGGCCCGGACCCGGGAACGGCTGACGGTACACGAGATAATCCGGAATGCCGAGCTCAAGACCGGCTTTGCGCACCTCATCTTTAAACAGATCCCGAAGCGGCTCAATAATTTCTTTGAAATCCACGAAATCCGGAAGCCCTCCGACATTATGATGCGATTTGATCACGGCAGACTCACCGCCAACGCCACTTTCCACTATATCCGGATAAATGGTACCCTGCACCAGAAAATCAACTTTTCCGATCTTCTTGGCTTCCTCCTCAAACACACGGATAAATTCTTCACCGATGATTTTGCGCTTTTGCTCCGGTTCCTCTGCCCCTTTTAATTTGCTGTAAAAACGTTCCTGCGCATTGACACGTATAAAGTTCAGATGGTATGGACCATTCGGACCGAATACTGCCTCCACCTCGTCTCCTTCATTTTTGCGAAGGAGGCCGTGATCCACAAATACACAGGTGAGCTGCTCTCCCACTGCCTTTGCCATCATAACCGCTGCAACAGAAGAATCCACACCGCCTGAAAGCGCGCACAAAACCTTGCCATTCCCGACTTTTTCACGAATGGCTGCAATCGACTGCTGCACAAAAGAATCCATTTTCCAATCGCCCGCGCACCCGCAAACCCTGAAGACAAAATTAGAAAGCATCTTCTGGCCTTCTTTTGTGTGCAGCACCTCCGGATGAAACTGCGTCGCATACAGCTTCTTTTTTGTGTGTTCCATTGCCGCATACGGACAATTATCTGTATGTGCACTGGCCATAAAACCAGGGGCCAAGCTTGAAATATAGTCATTATGGCTCATCCAGCAAATCGTTTTTTCCGATACATCCTGAAAAAGCAGAGAACTCTGATCTACTGTCACTTCAATTTTTCCATACTCCCGTACCGGGGCTTTTTCCACTTTTCCGCCCAGCAGCTGCATCATAACCTGAGCCCCGTAACAAATACCAAGAACCGGGACACCAAGCTCAAAAATTTCCTTTGTATATGTAGGAGCATCCGGCAAGTAACAGCTGTTCGGACCACCTGTAAAAATAATCCCTTTCGGCTCTGCTGCTTTAATCTTCTCAAAATCTGTTTTATAAGAGTAAATTTCACAATATACATTGCATTCTCTGACACGCCGTGCGATCAGCTGATTGTACTGTCCTCCAAAATCAAGAACAATGACAGTTTCTCTTTTCATGCTTTTTCTCCATTTCCTGTTTCTGCTCTCCCACAGCTTCCCACGCTGCGTCCCCACCGTTCATCTGCATATAAAAAATAATCCTTTTCCTAATCTTTAAGCAGATAACACCCTTAACTCCGTACATTATAATGCAGCTGGCACTCGCTGGCAACAAAAATTTATTTCAAAGCAGCATGGATCTGTAGCCGCACCGAAACCTGTTTTCAGCTCAATTCCAGCTGCTTCAGGAAATGCGCAAACGCGTACTGCCAAAAGCGCCCAGCTTCTCGCGTGCAAAATGATGCCTGGCAGGGCAGTCCTCTAGTTTTGCAACAGCGCCTCAACTTCATTTCGGTTCATTAAACCCAGACCGCGGCTGACACATTCCCCATTTTTAAAAACGAGAAGTGTCGGAACAGACGCCACACGATACTCCAATGCCAAGTCCGGCAGTTCGTCTACATTTACTTTCCCTACATAATAAGAATCCGACTCTTCAGAAAGCTCTCTGATCAACGGCGCAATCGCTTTGCACGGCCCGCACCATTCCGCATAAAAATCCACCAGTACAGGCTTATCCGCCCGCAATACTTCCATTTCGAATTGTGTCTTACTTTCAATCTCAAGCATAATTATTCCTGCCTTTCACGCGCAAAATTAAGATTCCAAAAGCAGCACCGATACAAATCAAGCGCTGCTTTCTGTTTATCCTCCCCTGTTTCAGCTGAAATATTCCCGTAATTTTCTCCTACTTTTTCCATCCATCTGCTGTTTTCCTTTATTCACTTGCACACTCTTCCCTTTCTGTGTTACTATAAAATGGACTTTATCAAAATTTTCAAACAGGAGCGTACTACAATGTCTCAAACTACTTTATATATAGAATGTACATCTGGAATCAGCGGTGACATGGCAGTGGCAGCCCTTATCGACCTGGGCGCTGATCAGAAAAAACTTATCCAGGCACTTGACAGTCTTCCAATGTCCGGTTATACCGTTGAAATAAAAGATGTACTGAAGTCCGGCATTCGTGCCTGCGACTTCAATGTAATTCTCCAGCAGGACAACCATGACCACGATATGAATTACCTGCATGGAAATCAGCCCGTACACAACAGCAAAAACCAACACACGCACTCCTCGGAGAACCTGCATTCCCACGAGCACCAGTCTCAGAAAGAGCATGCGCATCACGATGCCCGGAATCTAAACGACATTATAGAAATCATCTGCGCAGGTGATCTGACGGACAACGCCCGGGAACTGGCCCTTCAGATTTTCCGTATCCTTGCAGAAGCGGAAGCATCTGTTCATGGTAAAAATATTGATGAAGTGCACTTCCATGAAGTGGGGGCGGTAGACTCGATTGTTGATATCGTGGCCTTTGCCGTATGTCTCGACAATTTGGCGCCTGACTGCATTGTTGTTTCTGCACTTACGGATGGTTCTGGACAGATTCGCTGTCAGCATGGACTGATTCCTGTGCCCGTACCGGCAGTTACGGCGATTGCCTCCAGACATCAGCTATCACTGAAGTTCTCCTCCGTAGAAGGTGAGCTTGTTACTCCGACAGGGGCTGCAATCGCGGCTGCCCTGAAATCAGACGAAAAACTACCGACACAATTTCGCATCAAAAAAACCGGCTTTGGAGCCGGAAAACGTGATTACGCGACAGCAGGTTTTCTGCGTGCCATGCTTCTTGAATCCCTGGACGCAGATACGCAAGATACCATCCTGACACTTGAAACCAACATTGATGACTGTAGTGCAGAGGCTCTCTCCTTCACCATGAAGCAGCTTCTGGAAGCAGGGGCACTTGATGTATTTTTCATACCAATCTACATGAAGAAAAACCGGCCGGGCCAGCTCCTGAAAGTCATCTGCCTCCCTGAAAACCGCAAAACAATGGAAAGCATTATCTTCCGAAACACCACTACGATCGGAATCCGATGCCAGGAGCTTCAGCGCACAAAACTGGACCGGCGCATCCTTGCAGTGGAAACCCCCTGGGGAATGGCTGACATAAAATGCTGTACTTACGAAAACGATACTTATTACTACCCGGAAAACGACAGCGTCTGTCACCTCGCACAGCAATTTGGAATCGGCTTTACCGAGATGTACGGCCAACTGCAAAATTATGTCAGAGAACATACGACACTCTAAAAGAAACAAAATTCTTCTCCATAATAAAAAAGGGGAATTTCCCCCTTTTATATAATACACGTCCAAGCCTCGATCAGCCGGTCCAGCGAATACGCCGCATTGGCCGGACTGGTCGACGGTAGACCAATAATATCTCTTTGACAGCTCTTCTGCTGAAACCGCTCAAACAATTTTTTGGCGGTATTTCCATTCGCGTAAATCTGTCTGATCTTCGCATTCTCCAAAATTTCCTGTAAATCCATGGGGATTACATTTCGAATGCTGCTGTCACTGGACCCAATAATATCACATTCTGCAATCACATCCGAAACCGCTATTCCCTGTGCAAGCAGCAACGCTTTTTTCTCCGGTATCGTGGATGGGACAGATGCTCCGGTCAACCCGGCAATCACTTTCCAGAACCGGTTTTGCGGATGTCCATAATAAAACATCTGCTCTCTTGATTTTACGGAAGGCAGGCTTCCCAGGATCAAAATTCTGCTGTTTTCGTTGTACACTGGTGGAAATTCGTGCCGTACTCTCTCATAATTACCCATACCCACTTACGTCCCTTCTAATAACCCTCGTTTTTTCGAAGCTTCCGCAGCTGCGCCCGTTTTTTTCCGGCCTCCCATTCAATCTGCTGCGTCACACCCTCAACGATCAGCCCCGGTACCTCCACCGGCCGCTGTTGCTCGTCCGTTCCCACCATGACAAAATATGCCCGGTTAATCATCGTCCGTATACCGTTCAGAGATTCCGCATACGTATCAATCCGCACTTCCATGGAGGAATGCCCGACATAAGTCAGACGCCCAATCAGAACAATCGTGTCATTCAGCTTCGCTCCGGACTTGAAGTACATATTGTCTATGGCCACTGTCACCACATTCATCTGCGCATGCCTTTTTGCCACAATGCCGGCCGTCTCATCCAACCATGCCAGAAGCTGTCCGCCAAACAAAAATCCGGCAGCGTTCAAACAGCGAGGCATCAGAAGATGCGACTGCTCGGCCATAGAATCCTCCACTCTTTTCATCTTCCTTTTTTCCATCACAATTCCCTCTGTCTGTATTTTATCAAAATCCACAAACCATTTTCCGCACGGTTCTGTGCATAAAACAGCGGCAGTGATTCTTGCGAATCCTGCCGCACTGCATTCAAATCCAGAGTGCCGGTTCCTATCTTTTGACTCCTAGCAAAGCTAGGTGGGTAACCGCAACGCAGCTGTCTGTCTTCCTCTGCATAATGGAGGCCTGACATATTTCTGCGCGATATAGGAATCCCATAAAAGTAAATGTAGGTTCAAAATGATAAGAGTGTCGCACACCCCAGAAGCTATTCTAAGTATACTCCAGTATGCCCCGTTATGCAATAAAATTTTCCTGCTTTTTCTGGAAACATTTACCCCTTTGCACAGATCGCATCGTAAGCTTCCCGAACCGCTTTGATAAATTCTTCACTGTTCAGAACCGTTACATGCTCCAAAGAAGTGATCAGGGCCAGATCTTTTGTCATTTTTCCACTTTCAATCGTAGAAATCACAGCCTGCTCCATATGGTCTGCAAACTGCTCAAGCGCCGCAATGCCATCCAGCTCACCGCGCTTACGCAGCGCTCCCGTCCATGCAAAAATCGTTGCCACAGAGTTCGTGGACGTCTCCTCACCCTTCAGATGCTTATAATAATGACGCTGCACCGTTCCATGTGCCGCCTCATACTCATAATTTCCATCCGGAGAAACCAGGACAGATGTCATCATTGCAAGCGAACCAAAGGCAGAAGATACCATATCGCTCATAACATCGCCGTCATAATTTTTGCAGGCCCAGATAAAACCGCCCTCAGACTTCATTACACGAGCCACCGCATCATCAATCAGCGTATAAAAATATGTGATTCCCGCCGCGTCAAACTTCTCTTTGTACTCAGCGTCAAAAATCTCCTGAAAAATATCTTTGAACGTATGATCATACTTTTTGGAAATTGTGTCCTTGCTTGCAAACCAGAGCTCCTGTTTTGTATCCAATGCATAGTTAAAACAGCTTCTCGCAAAGCTTTCAATCGAGCTGTCCAGATTGTGCATGCCCTGCAATACGCCCGGACCTTTAAATTCAAAAATCGGTTCCCGGATCTCACTTCCGTCGCTACCTGTAAAGACAAGCTCTGCTTTTCCAGGTCCCGGTACATCAATCTCTGCATTTTTATAAACATCACCATATGCGTGACGCGCAATTGTAATCGGTTTTTTCCACGACCTCACATACGGTTCAATGCCTTTTACCGTAATCGGGGTCCGAAATACCGTACCATCCAGAATCGCACGAATGGTTCCATTCGGACTTTTCCACATCTCTTTCAGATTATATTCCGTCATTCTGGCTGCATTTGGTGTAATTGTCGCACACTTTACAGCAACACCATATTTTTTATTGGCATTGGCACTGTCAATCGTTACCTGATCATTTGTGGCATTTCGATTTTCAAGTCCCAGATCATAATATACACTCTTTAAATCAATATACGGATAAATCAGCTCATCTTTGATGATTTTCCACAGAATTCTCGTCATCTCGTCCCCATCCATCTCAACAAGCGGGGTATTCATCTTAATTTTTTCCATAAAGTCTCCTCCTGTAAAGCCTGTGCACGCTGTAAAAGCATCTTCTGTCTATCCGCTACATTCTATCATCGTTTCCACTAACCGTCAAATCCTTCCGCCTTTTCTCCTTTCCAGCCATTTCAAACCATTTCACTTCACAGGATTTTCCTATTTCGCATAGGCCTTCCCATTCTTTCACCATTCGAACAGTTTCGGTTTCAGTCCTCATCCCTCGCCCAGTCAAACGAATATCTGACTGCCTTATTCCATCCCCACAGCCTGCGCGCACGCTCCTCCTCTGTCATGGACGGTTCAAAAACGCGATCTGTTTTCCAATTTCTACGCACGTCATCCATTCCGTTCCAGTAGCCCACTGCCAGGCCTGCCAGATAAGCCGCGCCCATAGCCGTCGTCTCCGTACAATACGGACGCAACACCCGATCTCCGATTACATCGGCCTGATACTGCATCAGGAAATTGTTGGCGCTCGCGCCTCCGTCTACCTTAAGTCCCGCCAGACGAATTCCGGAATCTGCCTCCATGGCTTTGATCACATCATTCGTCTGATAAGCAAGTGATTCCAGCGTGGCGCGCACAATATGATACTTATTGACGCCGCGTGTAATCCCGACAATACAGCCTCTCGCATACTGATCCCAGTGCGGCGCTCCAAGCCCTGTAAATGCGGGCACCACATAACAGCCATTCGTATCTTTCACGCGTCCCGCAATCCACTCCGTATCCGGCGCAGAATCAATCAGATGCATCTCATCCCGCAGCCACTGGATGGCCGCTCCCGCGACAAAAATAGAACCTTCGAGCGCATACGTTACCTTACCGTCCAGGCCCCAGGCGATCGTAGTCACAAGGCCATTGCTGGAAAATACTGGTTGATCCCCCGTATTCATCAGCAAAAAGCCACCCGTTCCATATGTATTCTTCACCTCTCCGCGTGAAAAACACGTCTGCCCAAACAAAGCTGCCTGCTGGTCTCCTGCTACTCCGGCAATCGGAATCTCTCCGCCAAAAAATTCCGGTGCTGTCATACCGTAAACAGCGCTGGATGCAACCACTTTGGGAAGCATACACGCAGGAATCCCCAGTTCATTTAAAATCTCCTGATCCCATTCCAGCGTATTGATATTAAAAAGCATCGTGCGGGACGCATTGGAATAATCCGTCACATGCACTGCACCCTTTGTCAGTTTCCAGATCAGCCAGGTCTCGACCGTACCAAACAGAAGATTTCCGGCCTCCGCCTTCTCTCTCGCTCCCGGTACATGCTCCAATATCCATTTTATTTTTGTACCGGAAAAATATGCATCAATCACAAGCCCTGTTTTGCTTCGGAACTTTTCTGTCAGCCCCTTTGCCTTCAGCCCGTCACAGTATTCCGCGGTTCTCCGACACTGCCACACAATCGCACGATACACCGGAACCCCTGTCTCCCTGTCCCATACAATCGCGGTCTCTCTCTGATTCGTGATACCGATTGCCGCGATATCCGACGCCCGGGCTCCAATCTTCGACATTGCTTCCACCGCCACGCCAAGTTGGGTGGACCATATCTCATCCGCATCATGCTCCACCCAGCCCGGTTTTGGAAAATGCTGCGTAAACTCCTTTTGTGCCACACTGCAGACAGTTCCCGCGCGGTCAAATAAAATACACCGGTTGCTCGTCGTCCCCGCATCCAGTGCCATCATATATTTTGCCATCCTGTGCCCTCCTTTTCCCGGCCTATGCATTCTGTGTACGTACTGCTTTGCGCTTATGGTCTGTATCCGACCGTCTCACCCATTCGCACCTTCGTCTCAAATCCTGCCTGAGAATTTTTCCGTATTTCATCCTGCGGCATTGCACAACCTGCCTGGCTCATAACAATAATCGTCGAACCGCCAAATGCAAAGTTTCCTTTTTCCTGTCCACGTCTTACCTCTGCTGGTCCATGCTCACGGTTTTCAATCTTCCCCACCAGCATGGCCCCCACCTCCATCATCAGAACTGTCCCCAGTTCTTCCGTACGGATCAGGCAGTATTCTCTTGTGTTTGTCTTATAAATCGGCTCCGCCTGTGCTGCAATCGGATTTACCGTATGAAAAATCCCTGGAATCTGCACATTCAGGGATTTCATACCACTGCACGGATAGATATATCTGTGATAATCATCCACAGAAAGCCGATACAGCCACAGCCAGCCGCCGTCATACCGTTTTGCCAGCTTCTCATTTTTCAAAAGTTCAGCCGCCGTGTACGGTGTACCCTTTACAGCAAACCGCCCTGACATGCTTACCGGATAAACCGTCAGCCGCGCATCACATGGGCTGATCCATGCTCTGCAATCCTGGTCTGTCGGACGTTTTCCGATTTTCAGCTCCCGAACAAAAAAGTCATTGAAAGACTGAAATTTCTGCTTCCGGCATTCCGACAGATCAATTCCGTTCGCCCTCACAAATGTTCCCACTGCGAACGCTGACAGCCTTGTCTGCAACAACTTGCCCCCCGCCTTTGAAAACCACGGGCTGACAAGCAGACGCAAAACCATCCTTCCTGGCCTGCCGCCATACAGCCATGAAACAACACCGCGCTGTCCACGTGCACTATTTTTTACTACGTCAGGCTTTTCCAGTTCCATCGGAACATCCCTCCCCATTTGTAATAAACTGCCATATACAACACCACGACTGCCACAACCGCAATAATCGCTGCCAGCTCCTTATTATTCGGCTTTCGAAATTTAAAATTCAAGATAAACAGGCCTCCTGTAATTAGCATACCTACATGCAGAACCGGAAGAAAATGCCGCTGCAACAACGCTGCACTGATATGTATCAACGGCAGAATTGCCGCAATTGAAGTAATCGGAAGCCCCTGATAATATTTACGGTTTTCTGCCGTCTCCTGCTGCCGCTTTTCCTCCATCACATTAAAATACGCCAGACGAATGAGTCCTGCCAGGCAGTAAAAAATCAAAATTGCTGCGCCAGGAAGACTGTTCATTCCAGAATGATAACAGATCGCCACCGGAAGAACCCCAAAACATACGATATCACACAGCGAATCAATCTGAATCCCAAAATGTTTCTGCTCTTCAGTCCGGTTCTTTTTCATGCGGGCTACCTTGCCGTCAAACGTATCAAAAAGCCCGCACAAAGCCAGGCAGAAAATAGACCAGTGCATGTGCCCCGTAAACGTACAGAACATTCCAATAATACCACTTGCAAGACTTAAATAAGTCAGCACCACCGTATAATCATAAAATCCAATCATTGCTTCCCCCACTTTTCTCTTTCTCTGTTAATAACTCTGTCTTTTCCTCTGTACTGCATTTTCATCCTGTTTTCTCTGAAATACCACGACTGCAACTAGTGTAAATACTGCCGAAATCAACAGCTCACTGTAATAACCAAGTCCCCTGCTGAGTATCATACCCGGAAGCAGCAGGGCTCCGAATACCGGTTTAAATATAACCAGAAACAGGCTTTCGCTGATTCCCATTCCGCCCGGCAGCGGAAGCATATCGACCGATACCGAAATCACCGCCTGGAGAGTCAATGTCACCATCCAGTTGGTCCCGGAAAGTCCAAATGACTGATATACAAAACACGTTGCTGCAAACAACGCAATTCTCTGACCAAAGGTGATCAAAAACACCCGTACCATCAGCCACATATGCGTACTCATATACGCCGCTGTTTCATTATACATATCCATGGATGCTTCCAGCTTTTTCGTCCGCTCCTCCTTATGGCGCATCAGATGAAGCTTTTCCAGCAACCACAGCCCCTTGAGCATCATCAGTTTGGCGAGAGACGGATGAAACACCAGCACCATCATGAACGTCACGCAGAAAACATTTAATGCAACTCCAAGATAAAACACGAAAAGGATTTCACCCAGATATGCATGCAGAAAATCCCTTGCAAACAGAATAATTCCCAAACCGATCACCACCAGCACAAGCTTATAGGTAATCGTAACAATCATGAGGATCACCGTTGCCACAGGAATCGGAATTTTTTCTTTTTTCATAAAATAAATCTGCATGGGCTGTCCGCCACTTGCGGAAGGCGTTACGCAGCTGAAGAAAAAACCGACAGAAGAAAAAAGAAAACAGATTCTCTTTTTCAGTCGAATCCCATACGAACACATCATATGCCAGATGATGATCGACTCGCCCCATATGAAAATAAATACACACCCGACCGCCGGCAACAACCATCCAAGCCTTGCCTGTCCAATGGCCTCCTTCAGTTCTCCCATATCTTCCCCGTGGAAAACTCCGTACACCGTAAGTCCGAGTACCAGGAAAAATATAGCTGCATTCAATATTACTTTTTTTACTTTACCCAATCTGACTGCTCCTTTTGTTCCCGGAATCCTTCCCATATTCATCCTGTCGCCGCGGAAACACTTTTATCCCAACAAACCTCATCCTTTATCCGCGCGATAAAGTTTTTCCTGGCTTCCCAAAAACACACGCTGCCGCTTTATCAAAAATTGTTCCATACCACTTTGCAAGAGCGGTACGTCCCGCAATCAGATAACAGATCTCCGCCAGAAACACGCCGCCGGCCACATCCACCAGAACATGCTGCTTTGTTGTCAGTGTGGAGATAAATACCGCAACCGCCATCAGACAGGAAAACGTCCGATACCAGGCCGGTACACTTTTTTGTTTTCTGATTCCGATATAACACATCCAGCTCGTCAGACAGTGAATCGACGGAAAAAGATTATCTGCCGAATCAATCCAATACAGGAAACGAATCCCCATATCCCACATGCCATCTCCTGTAATCTCCGGCCTTGTATTCGTGGTTGGCAAAAGCAGGAAAAATACAAAGCATAGGAGCTTTGCCAGAAAATCAGCACTCAGGAAACGATAAGCGTCTTCCCTGCTGCTCACCCGGACAGTCAGAACATAATTCGCAATCCAAAACAAGTAACATCCGAAATAAATCACCAGTGTCCATGGCAGAAACGGAATCGCCTGGTCCAATGCCGTTTCCATATTATAATGGTGCCAGCCTCCTGCAATCATTTTTGCACCGCCATACACCGTGCTGTTCAAAATGAATTCTGCAATCAGCGGAATCCATCCATACACTGGCAGAATCGCCGATACTCTTTTATTTAAAGACATACTTTTACTCCATTCTCCAAACAAAATGATAAGGGCATAAAAATCGTCCTTACCATTCTATACTAATGAATCTTATAAGAGATTTCTTTAAATAAATCTTAATTATAATTCACTTTTTTCTTAGGACAAAAATTCAAAACTATTTGTATAATATCACACAAATATAACATGCTTTGTACGTTTTCCTTACATTTTCTTTACAATTCAGCAAAAAAGACAGAAAAATCGCTTTTCCTGTCTTTATCTTTCTATTTGAAGCAATTTTCGAAGATCCGGTATTCCCCACCCCTGGCGGTTCTTCGGATAGCCAAGATCTCTGGAAGATTCTTTCAATCGCATTTTGACTTCAACGTTTGTAAGCTTTGGCTCCTGTTCCAGAAGTAAGGCAATACATCCGGCAACCGCAGGCGCTGACATAGAGGTGCCACTTTTTACACTATAGTACCTCCCCTGCCTGAAAGACGGTGAACACGACCATATTCCCGTACCAGGAGCTACCAGTTCAGGCTTGCAGATACATTCCCGCGTTGGTCCGCAGCCAGAATATTCCACATACATCCCGCGTCCTCCTCTGGCAAAATCATCCGAGGCGCCCACCGTAATCACCTTTTTGCTGTTTCCCGGCACCGTAATGCTGCCGGATGCCGGCCCCATATTTCCCGCTGCTACTACCACAACAATCCCGGCATCCCACGCAGCCTCCACGCCCTTTACCAGCGCTTTAGCTCCATAGTCTGCATCATCCTTTGAGGCGCCTGCTGAAAGATTCATAATACGAATGTTGTATCTTTCCCGATTCTCAGCCACCCAATCCAGGGCGCTAATAATATTTTCCAGATTCCCCTGTCCATATTTATCCAGGATCTTCAAATGAATCAGTCCGCAACCAGGCGCAATTCCCCGATAACGTCCTCTGCTGCTTTTCCCATCGCCACCCAAAATCCCTGACACATGGCTCCCATGAGAGGCGTCGTCATAACACATAGCCTTTCCGTTTACAAAATCCCGAAACGCCACAATTCGATCTGCGTAATCGGGATGATAGCAGATACCGGAATCCAAAATGGCAACTGTAACTCCTCTTCCGGTAATTCCTGCCCGATACGCCTCTTCCGCATGCAGTTGTGCCCTTACACGATTCATTTCCTTTTCCTCCATACTACACGATATGCGGTAGAAGAAAAAGGGTCACATTTATTCTACTGTACAGAGATCACGATCCAGCTTCTGCAAAAACTTCCGAGTCTCGGCAGTGGGCGCATTCGTACAAAAATCTGAAATCCACTTTTCGTGCATCGCAACATCTTTGTCATATGCCGTAACACCTGCAAAAACTTTCTGTTCAGCATTTATATCCTGACTCTGTTCATTTTCCTTGTCCACTTTCTTTTCCTCATTTTTATCCTGCTCCGGATCCATGACTGACCGCAGAATCGCATCGCAATCTGCGCCGGAACTCAACGCCCCAAGCAACTCATACTGCTGGTGAAAAGCTCTTCCGTATCTATTCCACAACTCCGCACCGTATTCCTGCAATCCAAAATGATTTGCCAGATAAGTCAAACGGTCAAAATCTTCAAAGGATAACGATACGTTCCCCAAAAGTAAATTTCTGTCATCTTCTCCACACAAATATAAAAATGCAAATTCTTCTATTTTATTCTGCTGCATAATGTCTCTCGCTCCCAAATTATTATAGTTGTACTTCTCGCCTCCAGTTAATTTTTCCTGTTATTTACAGATTCTTTATCGCTTTAACCGATTCTACCCTTCTCTTTTTGCAAAATCAACCGGAAAAATTTGGAAACTTGTACAACGCCTGATTTCTGCAAAAGAAAAGTATGCACAGAAAAAGCGAAAACGACAGCAGGCCAAAACTTCTCAAACGCCAACCTCTTCTTGCAGCGTTCTGATTGCTGCAACAGTCTGCTCATAATCTGATGCAACTTGAGCCGCCAGCTCGTCGAAACGATCGCCCCATCCGTCACGCAGCTCATCCGTAAGTTGGCTGCTGGACTCATACAATCTTGTAAAATTTAAATTTTGCGATACGCCTTTCAATGTATGTGCCGCCCGAAATGCCTCCTCATGATTTTTATCTTTCAGTGACTGACAAAGCAATGCAAAGCTTCCATCGTTTAAAAACTTCAATACAAATTTCTGCACCAGCCTTTCGCTGCGCAGACGTGCCACTACCCCCTCATAATCTCCCCCAAACGCTTCATAACATGATTGTAAACTCATTCTTATCCCTCCTCCATACATTCTGAAAACATACACTAAGTGTCCACATTATATCACACTTCTTTTTTTGAGACAATACTGTCCTTGCCTGGCAAACGTAAGTGGTATATAACAAAGAAACAGCATCTGTCTCGTCATGCATTGGCAAACAAACCACAGATACTGTTTCTGATCTTTTTACTCTGTTTTTTAACCGCTTTGCGGACTGTTTCCTATCTGCAATGTCCGCCGCAGTGTTTGCAGTCGCATCCGCAGTGCAGAGATTTTCCTGCTTTTTTATCCTTTCTCATGCTCCGTGCAGCCAACACAATTATGCCTGCCAGAAATAATAAAACAATCCCTGTCCCCATCTGTTTCCTCCTGTTATGTTCGTGATTATGCCAATCCTTTTCCTGTTATGTTCAACGTCTTACTTTCGCGGTACGGGCGAAACAACAGAAACAAAAAGCCAAGCACAAGCAAAATTGCAACTGCTGTTCCCAAGCCAAAACTTCCTCCTGCAAAAAGCAATCCGAGCTGATAAATACAAAGCGATACGATATATGCAAGTCCGCACTGATAACCAATTGCAAACCAAAACCATTTCGCATTATTCATTTCACGTTTGATCGCTCCCATTGCTGCAAAACACGGCGCACACAACAGATTAAAAATCAAAAATGAATATGCTCCAAGTGCTGTCATGCCTGCGCCGACCGCTGTCAACAAATCCGGAGTATCCTCCGCAACCTCACCCGCGATATTATAAAGAATGCCAAACGTCGTCACCACATTTTCTTTTGCAATCAGACCTGTAATCGCTGCTACGGCAGACTTCCAGTCTCCCCAGCCAAGCGGCGCAAACAGCGGTGCAAGAACCGTTCCGATCCGGGCAAGAATGCTGTATTCCAGTTCTTCGGCATCCAGCATGCCAAACGAACCTTCCACCCAGCCAAAGCCCTGCAGAAACCATAAAATAATTGCAGAAAAAAGAATCACCGTACCTGCCTTTTTGATAAAGGACCATCCGCGCTCCCACATACTTCTCAGTACATTTCCGACTGTCGGCATATGGTACGCCGGTAGTTCCATGACAAAGGGAGCCGGATCACCCGCAAACATCTGCGTCTTTTTCAAAATAATGCCGGAGCACACAATCGCTGCAACTCCTACAAAATAGGCGCTGAAAGCCACCCATGCGGAGCCCTCAAACAATGCGCCTGCAATCAGTCCGATAATCGGAAGCTTTGCGCCGCATGGAATGAAGGTCGTTGTCATGATTGTCATCTTCCTGTCTCTGTCATGTTCAATCGTTCTCGATGCCATAACACCCGGAACCCCGCATCCCATCCCGATCATCATCGGAATAAAAGATTTTCCGGAAAGCCCGAATTTTCGAAAAATCCGGTCCATGATAAACGCCACTCTTGCCATATACCCGCACGCTTCCAGAAAAGCGAGCATCAAAAACAGTACAAGCATCTGCGGAACAAAACCAAGAACGGCTCCCACGCCGGCCACAATCCCGTCAACGATCAGTCCCTGCAGCCACAATGCACAGTTTATACGCTCCAGGAAACCGGAAACAGCCGGCGGAATAATTTCACCGAACAGTACATCATTCGTCCAGTCCGTTGCAAATCCGCCCACCGTTGATATAGCAATATAATAAACCAGCCACATGACCGCCGCAAAAATTGGAAGCGCCAGCCAGCGGTTTGTGACAATCCGGTCAATTTTATCAGAATTCGTTAATTTCTGCCTGCCGGACTTTTTACAGCATTCTCCGATTATGGATGATATGTACACATAGCGCTCATTTGTAATAATGCTTTCCGTGTCATCGTCATATTTACTTTCCAGCTTTTTAATTTCGGTTTCAACATCAGGAGCGTTCTTCAACACTGAGGCAATTTTGTCGTCTTTCTCCAGAAGCTTAATCGCAAAGAAACGCTTCTGTCCCGCCGGAACACTCCCGGCAAGTTTTTGTTCTACCTCGGCAATGACTTGCTCCACCTCAGGAGCAAATTGATGTACCGGTGCAGACGCATCCTTTTTCTTTGCCAGCGCCACAGCCCGCTCAGCTGCCTCCAAAACACCAATCCCCTTCAAAGCAGAGATCTCAATTACCTCGCATCCAAGCTTTTGGCTCAGCTTTGTAACAGAAATCCTGTCTCCGCTCTTTTTTACGAGATCCATCATATTGACTGCCATGACAACCGGAATACCAAGCTCCATCACCTGTGTGGACAGATAAAGGTTCCGCTCAAGATTCGTGCCATCCACAATATTGATAATCGCATCTGGCCGCTCGTGAATCAGATAATTTCTCGCAACGACCTCCTCCAGTGTATACGGAGAAAGCGAATAAATGCCGGGAAGGTCCATGATTGTCACATCTTTGTATCCCTTCAGCTTTCCTTCCTTTTTCTCGACAGTCACTCCCGGCCAGTTTCCCACGAACTGGTTGGAGCCTGTCAGTGCATTGAACAGCGTTGTCTTTCCGCAGTTCGGATTTCCTGCAAGTGCAATTTTAATTGACATTTCCTACTCCTTCTTGCCTTATGGTTCAAATTTGTTTTCTCTACCTTATATTTTCTTCAACTATTTTATATTAGTTTCAACTAACTCTTATTTAAAAAAATAGAATCTATTCTACTTGTATCATACCCGCATCTGCCTTGCGAAGTGACAGCTCATACCCTCTTACCGTCACCTCCACAGGATCTCCAAACGGAGCAACCTTCCGAACAAAAATCTCCACTCCTCTTGTGATTCCCATATCCATGATTCTTCGCTTGACCGGTCCGTCTCCGGTCAGTTTTGATACCCTTACGGTCTCTCCGCAGGCAACCTCTTTCAACGTTTTCATAAGCGCTTCCCTTTCTGTCAGTCAAATGATAATCCGATTCGCCATGTCTTTTCCGATCGCAACGCGGGATTCTTTCACATTTACGATCAGATTCCCCCCTGCTTCAGAGACAACAGTAACCGTTCCGCCGGCCACAAAACCGAGTTTCTCCAAAAACTGTCTTGTTCCCTCTTTTCCTCCGACCTTCTTGATGATGTTGGGTTCTCCCGCTCTCGCCATTGATAACGGCATTTTTATTCCTCCTTTCTCACACTTTTTGCTTCATAGTTAGTATATTCTAACTGCAATTAGAAGTCAACAACTTTTTTTATATTTACCATTTTCAGTGTTTATGGTATACTAACGAATAGAATTCTGAATAATGCGAGGTGTTACCATGATCATCAACGAATCTGCTGAAAATTATCTTGAAACAATTCTTATCCTGAGCCACAGACTGCCAGTTGTCCGTGCAGTAGATATTTCCGCTGAGCTTGGCTTCAAAAAATCAAGCGTCAGTATTGCCATGAAAAACCTCCGTGAAAAAAATCATATTGCTGTCGCAAAATCCGGCTTTATTACACTCACGGAATCCGGTCGTGCGATCGCTGAAGAAATCTACGAACGGCATCTGCTGCTCTCCTCCTGGCTGACTGCGCTCGGCGTGGACCCCAAAACGGCAGCCGAAGACGCCTGCAAAATTGAGCATGTCATCAGTCGTGAAAGCTTCGAGGCCATTAAAAAACATGTAAATCAAAACTAGTTCCCAAACCGTATTTTTTCTTTACATGTCTCATATTTTTAATAAAATGCCTTTCTTGGGAGTTCTCCTGATGAATCATCGCACAAAACTATTTTCTGCGCAGGCCCCGGAAATCCCGCCTGCCCTTTCTGAAGAATACTCCGACATTATTTTCCGGTACCAACTTGCACCGGAAACACTGCTTTCGGAGCTGAATCAGCTCTCACCACAGATTGTTGACGCACAATACAGTATCCTGCATGCACCTTTTTCTGATGAGCTTATTACTATGGAGCAGATCGGTTATCCTGGCGTGCCAAAGCTTTTCACCTCCATTGACACGGTAAGCCTTGAGACCAGCGGAATTTTATCCGCGCAAAACCAGCCGTTTCTTTCCCTTTCCGGCAAAGGGGTGCTGATCGGATTTCTTGATTCCGGTATTGATTATACGCATCCCGCATTTCGTGCACTGGACGGCACCACCCGAATCATGCGAATCTGGGATCAGACCATTCAGACCGGTCCTGCACCGGATGGGCTTATGTACGGCACAGAATACACCAGAGAGCAAATTAATCAGGCACTCTTTTCTCCTGATCCATATGAAATCGTGCCTCAGCGAGATGAACTGGGGCACGGAACCGCCATGGCCGGCATTGCCTGCGGTACTCCGGATGCAAGTGCAGACTTCATCGGGGCTGCTCCGGACAGTACCATTATTGCAGTTAAATTAAAACCCGCCAAGCAATATCTTCGGGATTATTTTATGATCCCGGAAGACGCACTGGCCTATCAGGAAACAGACCTGATGCTTGGTATCCGGTATATGGTCGATGTTTCCCGAAAGCTGCAGATGCCTCTGGTCATCTGTATGACCCTCGGCTCCAACCAGGGGGGACACACCGGAAATACGCCGCTTGAAGATGTCCTGACCTCCGCACAGTTCAATACCGGGGTATATGTGGTCAGCGGTACTGGAAATGAGGTCGGTCAGGGACATCATTTCCTTGGAACTCTTGACCGTTCTGAGCCATACACTGATGTGGAAATTCTCGTAGAGAAGGAAAGTTCCGGCTTTACTCTGGAATTCTGGGCAGACGCGCCGGAGCTTTACAGCATCGGTTTTATCTCTCCGCTTGGCGAAACCATTCAGCCCGTACAGCCACGCGATTTTATGACTCATGAATTTAACTTTCTTCTGGAATACAGCAAAATTTATCTGAATTATGCAATTGTTGAAATGCTGAGCGGCTCTCAGATGGCTCAAATTCGTTTTGAAACACCGACACCCGGCGTCTGGCGAGTCCGTGTCTCAAACCTTTCCTATGTAAATGGAATTTTTCATATGTGGCTTCCAGTTACCGGCCTTGTCAGCCCTGATGTCCGTTTTTATACCCCAAACACGGATACCACGCTTGTAAACCCATCCTGTGCAGAGGCGATTATGTCCGTTGGTACGTTTGACGCGTATGCAGGAAGCATGTTCCGAAACTCCGGGCGCGGCTATACCAGAAACAATCTCGTAAAGCCAAGTTTTGTCTCCCCGGGCGTAAATATCACCGCTCCTCTATCCAGCCAAAGTCCTGGTGCAGCTTCTCCCGGAGCGCTCTACGGCCCCCGTACCGGCTCCTGCGCAGCTTCCGCGCTGACCGCGGGCGCCACTGCCCTGGTGGTAGAAAGCGGCCTTCTTCGCGATTTCCCACGGTATTTTACGCCACGCGAAATCAAAAGTCTTTTCCAGCGGGGAGCGACCCGCAACAACAATTATACATACCCAAACCGGGAAATGGGATATGGCCTCATGAATGTTTACGGAATTTTTGAATCCTTCCTGCGACTGTAGCAGCTGTCATACCACTTTTCACAAACAAAAAAATTTTTTTCAAAAATGATCACTTTCCGTAACACCTTCCTCCCTGAAGCATATGATACATTGTAAATATCAATTTCGGAGGAAAACGAAATGAGTGATTTAACTGCTACAAACTGTGGATGTGGATGTGAAGGCAACAACGGGATTTCTATTTGCACACTGCTGATCCTGCTCGCATTCTGCGGCAATGGAAACGGTGGCTGCGGCTTCGGCGGCAACGGCGGCAACGACTGCTGCTGGATTATCCTTCTGC
>ERZ777306.2910-NODE-2910-length-19716-cov-5.883373_pt1 | contig 19716 bp, 23 predicted proteins | sample MGYA00374966_ERZ777306 | MGnify/ENA primary metagenome ERZ777306 (study PRJEB29329, sample SAMN06343882) | mouse gut metagenome | isolation source: Mouse cecum | place: Austria: Vienna | collected 2014-11-15 ...
ACCTCTAATTCCGACGTAAACGCAGGGTGTGCGTATACGTCTCGTGTGGTGGAGATGATGGGAATCGAACCCATTTCCGACACGGTAATGCGAGGACGTCTACAGGTTTAGTCTGTCGTTCGGCGTCCGCGCACAAGCCACGGCAAACAGAGGCTTATGCGTGCAAGGTCTGATACGTTACGGCGGGCGACCGAGCCGCCGCAACGGAGCCTATCGTTTAATGAAGCCCGTTATCTGCCTATAGGTAACAGGACGGACTTGCAACTTTAGTTAAGCTGCGAATGCCATTGCGCCGGACGCAGCGGGAGCCGCGAACTCGATCACTTTGGCGTTTTCGTTTTTGTTGGCAATTAAAGCCTTTTGCGTTTTTAGGTAGCCGACCCTACCACCTGCTTTCCTTCGCACAAGCTCGCACCGTCGAAGCCTGTACATCCCCATGTCCGCATATTATATATCATACGCAAATTTTTTGCAAGTACTTTTTTGTTTTTTTAACGTGAATTTAATTTTCGCGTTTTCGATCGGCTATTCGATCGCGCGAAGTATCGCGGGCAGTTCGCTCGGAGCGTCGATTATATAGTCCGGTTCGAGCGTTTGCAAAAACGCTTTATCCCGAAAGCCCCAAGACACCGCCACGACCGGCAACCCCGCATTCTTTGCCGTGGCTATATCCGTTTCTCCGTCCCCGACATAAACCGCATCGCGCGGATCGGCGCGAAGTGCGGCGAGTGCGGCGTTCACTCCGTCGCACGAAGGCTTCGGACGTATCGCCTCGCTTATACCCACCGCAAAATCTATACTCGGAAAAAACAATCCGCGCAGCTCTTTTACCGCTTCGTCGACTTTATTCGTAACCACTGCGGTTTTTATTCCCGCCGACTTAAGCTCCGTCAACAACTCGCTCACTCCGTCGTAGAGCCGCGTTTTTTCCGCGCCGTGCGCTTTGTAATATTCCAAACACAGTTCGTAACATTTTTCGCTCTGCGCGTTTTCTTCCCGTAACTCCGACGTTTTGCCGTTAGACACCGAGAACGCGAGTGCACGGTCCGTCAGCTTTCTTATCCCGTTGCCGACGAATTTCCGCACTACGCTCCTATCCAAGCCTTTGAACCCGAGCTTTCCGAGCGCAAAATCGACCGCCGCGGCGAGATCGTCGAGCGTGTTAAGCAACGTTCCGTCGAGATCGAATATAACAGTGTTTTTCATTTCGCACCCGCGAGTTTCAGCAGTTTTTGGGCGACCGACGGCGCGCCGTCCTTTGCCCAAACGCTTTTTATGCCGAACGCCTTAGCTCCGGCTATATCGGTCTTGAGTTCGTCGCCTACCATGACCGCCGTCTTTTTCTCTATGTCGTATTTATCGAAAAGCATTTTGAAAAACTTCGGATCGGGCTTTTTACAACCGCACTCGGAACTCAACAATATACCGTCGAACTTCTCGGTAAACCTCAATTCGTCGAGTTCGCCGCGCGTCGTCACCGCTTGCGCGTTGCTCAATATGTACAGCTTTGCGCCGGTCGCTTTGAGCGCGGCTATCAGCTTGACCGTGCCGTCGAACAATTCGTTTTTAAGCGTAAACGCGCGCTTTGCGCACAGCACGGCTTCCTCCGCCGTTTCCGCCGAAAACTCACCGCCGAGATTTTCCGCCATTCTTTGAAACACTTTGATAACGTCCGCCTCTGGATATGCGAAATCGCCTTGAGCTTTTAGTTCGTCGAGCTGTTCGCGCCAAAACACGTCGAACCAATCGCGCAAGCTTTCCCAATCCGTCTCGAGTCCGCGCTCGCGGAAAAACTCGACGACGGGCTGCCACGACGATCGACTCCGATAATCCGTTTCGGTCTTTACAAGCGTATTGTATAAATCGAACACAAATGTTTTCATGATTGTATTATACACTGCATTCGATATAAAATCAAATATTTTAACGCCGAATATGCGATCAATAAGCCTTATCGAAATATTTTTGCGCCGAATATACCGAAAACAGTCTATTCAAACTCATATTCGATCGTTCGCACGACTATCTTGCGAACTGCGCGTTATACAGTTCGGCGTACGCGCCGCCTCGGCTCAACAGTTCGGCGTGCGAGCCGCGTTCTATGATCTTACCCTTATCCATGACGAGAATGACGTCCGCGCTCTCGATAGTGGAAAGTCTGTGCGCAACAACAAACGCCGTTTTCTTCTTGCCGTTTTCGGGACGCAAAAGCTTATCGAACGCCGCTTGCACGCGCTTTTCGGTGCGCGTGTCGATATTGCTCGTCGCCTCGTCGAGTATCATCATAGGCGGATCGGTGAGCATTATTCGCGCTATATTTATGAGCTGCTTTTGTCCTTGAGAAATACCGTCGCCGTCGTCTATTACAGTGTCGTAGCCGTTAGGCAAACGCTCGATGAACCCGTCTATATCGGCGGCGTGCGCCGCGGCTTTTACCTCGTCGTCGGTAGCGTCGGGCTTGCCGTACGCAATGTTGTCGCGCACGGTGCCTTTGAATATCCAACTATCCTGCAATACCATGCCGAAACTCTTGCGAACGCTGCTGCGGCTCAATCCGTCGGCATTGTCGCCGTCGAACAAAATCCCGCCCGAATCGGGGTCGTAGAACCGCATCAATAAGTTTATCAACGTCGTTTTTCCGCAACCCGTGCGTCCTACTATCGCGACCATAGCGCCCGATTCCACGGAGAGATCGAGCCCTTGAATGAGCGGACGATCGGGGTCGTAAGAAAAGCTCAAGTTGTCGAGCGCGACCGCACCGTGCGGAACGAGCGTGCGACCGCTGTCGTCCTGCGGCGTTACATCCGTGAGATCGAGTATGCGCTGCGCTGCGGCGAGCGCGGTTTGGAACTCGGTTATCACGCCCGTTATCTCATTGAGCGGGCGCGCGAACTGATTGGCGAAAAGCAGCAATGCCGTTATGTCGCCGACGTTCATCGACCCGTCTATGACGTATATCGTGCCCATGATAGCCGCAACCGCATACACGAGCGAATTGATCAGACGCGTCGACGGATTAACGAGCGACGAATAGAACGTCGCCTTGAACCCGCACCGATTGAGCGCTTTATTTGTAACGTCGAAGTTTTTTTCGGCGCGTTCGGCATATCCGTAAGCCGCGACGAGCGCGCGGTTGTTTACGGTTTCGGCGCTCTTTTGATAAAGCTCGCCGCGGACGGCGGTCTGTTCCGTAAAGTATTTATGCGTGCCGCGCGCCACAAAGAACGACACCAACAGCGACAGCGGCGTAAGCGCGGCGACCGCAATAGCGATCCAAAGATTTATGCGTATCATCAGCACGAGCGTACCCGCTATGGTTACTACGCCCGTAAAAATCTGCGTCGCGCCTTGAACTATACCGTCCGAGATCTGATCGGCGTCGACTGATATACGCGCGGAAAGATCGCCGTGCGCATGCGAATCTATATACGCGATCGGCGCGCCGATCATCGCTTTGAATCCGTCGCGGCGCGCGTCGCGCACGGTAAGATGCGCGGCACGCTGTGCGCAAAGGTTCATGAGCCACTGGAACAGCATGACCGCGGCTATTATCACGGCAAGCGCGCAGATGTATGCGGTGAGTTTTACAAAATCCACGCCGTCAGCGCCGAGCGCGGTGCAGTTGACCGCCTCGCCTATCACGACGGGCGTCAATATCTGACCTACCGACGACACAGCCGCGCAAAAAAACGCCGCTGCCACGAGCCACGCATGCGGTCTGAGATATTTCATGAGCCGTCCTATAGTCGAACGCTTTTTGTTTACTGAACGCTTACTCATCATTCGGCTTGCTGCGACGCGCAGAACTCGGCGTACAGCGGACACTCCTTTTTAAGCTCGGCATGCGTGCCGTAGCCTACTATCTTGCCGCCGTCGAGAACGAGAATACTATCGCAGCCCGACACGGCGGATATGCGTTGCGACACATACAGCTTTGCGCCCGATACGGCGCGCATTGCGTTTATAAACTCGCGCTCGGTCTTATAATCGAGCGCGGACGTGCAATCGTCGAACAGATACAGAATATTGTCTCGGCAAAGCGCACGAGCTATGGATACGCGCTGACGCTGTCCGCCCGACAGATTTTTACCGTCGGCGGCAATCTCGCCGTCCAGACCTTTGCTTTTCAAAAGCTCGCCCGCTTGCGCAGTTTCGAGCGCCCAAACTTCGCGCTCGGCAGTGACCGACTCGTCGGCTATGCGCAAGTTGCCGTCGAGCGTTCCGCATAACGTAGCGGCGCGCTGCGGCACGAACCCGATGTTCTTGCGCAGTTCCGCTATTTTATAGTCGTTCGCTTTCTTACCGCAAAAATACACTTCGCCCTCCGCAGGATCGTAAAACCTCTCTGCGAGCGCGACGAGCGTGCTTTTACCGCTGCCCGTGCCGCCGATTATGCCCAACGTTTTGCCGTAATCGAGCGAGAACGAAATATTCCTCACGTCGTAATCACCGTCGTATGCGAAAGACACGTTGTCGAAACGCAGCACTTCGCCGCCTTTTTCGGTATCGAAATCCACGGCTTTTTCGCCGTCCTCGGGTATCGGGGTATCCAATATTTCGTTCACGCGCGACGCGCAGGCAGCCGAACGCGTGAATATAGTAAACACGTTGCCTACGGTTATTATTATAAAAAACGCTTGCGTCAGATAGTTGATAAGCGCGACGAGCTGACCTTGGCTCAAGCTTCCGCCGTCTATCTTGACGCCGCCGAACCACAGCACCGCTATGATCGAAAGATTGACTACGGCAAACGTCAAAGGATTGAGCAATGCGGAAATACGCGCCGCGACGATATTAGTTTTTGCCGTAACGTCGGCGGCGTTTTTGAACTCGCCAACCGTGTCGTCCTGTTTGGAAAACGCGCGGATAACGCGCGCGCCCGATAGCGACTGCATGGCTTGACGCGAAAGTTCGTCGAGGTTTTTCTGCGCTTTTTTCACGCGCGGCAGCGTGAGTTTAAGCACGCACGAAATGACCGCCGCAAGCACGACAGTCATTGCCAAAAACGTCATAGACAGTATCGGGTCTATGATCACGCTCATAATAAACGCGCCGACGAGAACGAACGGTATGCGCAGAACGAGCCGCAAAAACATATTAAGCGCGCTTTGACAATTCATAACGTCGCCTGTCAGCCGCGTGACTATCGACGCCGAGCCGAACCTATCGCTCACCGAAACGGGCAATGCGTTTATATGCCTGAAGGTTGCCGCGCGCAGTTTTGTACCGAACCCGAGCGCGACTTTGGACGCCAGAAACTGTCCCGTCACAGAGATCGCGAACCCGACGACTGCGAGCACGGCTATGACCGAACAATACGTTATCACGTATTGTTTATCGCCGGACGCTATACCTACGTCTATTACGTTTGATATTATCATGGGCACGGCAAGTTCCATTATCGCTTCGATAAGTTTGCATATCGGCGCAATTATCGCAGACGCAGTGTGCCCCTTTATAAATCGTATGAGTTTGAACATTAAATAATAATGCTCCATATCGCAAGCACGGCAGAAGATGCGTACGTCGAACCCGCCGAGCCTATCATCCAAAACACAAATAAAAACCAAAGCATATACAAAAGCGCAGCCAAAACGCTAAGCGCCAAATACACCGACGAAATAATCACACCCGCCAGCGCAAGACCGCGATTGGGCGCGCCGCTCTTTGCTTTTTTAAGCCCGATCACGGAAAACACCAAACCCAGAATCGGCATCATAAACGCCATGATAAACCCGACGACAGCCATATCGTTAGTTGCGGGCGGAGCGGGCGCGATCGGAGCTTGAACGTGCACGGGCTGAACATAGACGGTACGCTGCACCGTCTCTTGAGCGACGGCAGGCTCTGTCTTCTGCGCAGGTTCTTTCATAAGTTCATCGCAGTCTACTTGCGCGCCGCACGCACGACAAAATTGCGCGCCCTGTTCTATTATGCTACCGCAATTTTTGCAATACATTTCAACCTACCTTAAATTATCGAGAATAAGACGTTATAGCCGCCGTTTATAATCCCGCCTATAATATCTCTCCAAATAGCCATAAAATACGGCATTATCGAAATCGAGACGATCGCATTGAACACCATGCCCAATACCGATATAACTATGCCCGCAATGGCAAGTCCTTTCCCCGTGCCGTCGCATTCATTGGACTTTTTCAGTCCCAATATTGAACAAATAAGTCCGGCAAGCGGGATAAAAAACGAAAGAACAAAACCTGCCGTTGCCATACCGTTCGTTTTAGGCACGGGCGCAGACACGGGTTTAGGCGCGGTATTCGGCGTCGAAGTATACGAAGTCGGCGGCGTATCGAACGGGTCGGCGCTTTGCGCGGGCTTATCGGTTGCTTTGCCGCAATGCGGACAAAACGCCGAGCCTTGTTGTATTTCGTTGCCGCAATACTTACAAAACATAATGACCTCCGTTTGCATTGCTTATATATATTATATACTTGCGTTGTCAATAAGTCAAGATTTTTGTGAAAATCTCATATTAGAATATGATTAGAAGTACATAACCGTTATTGACATCTTTATCGGCATATGTTAAAATATAAATACAAACGAAAAACGTGTTGTTTCATTGACTATTCAACCTTAATTCCAAATACTTAATTCCGCATTAAATCGAGGGGTATCATGGACGAACAAATCGAAAAGAACTCGAAACAGCCGAACGTCGAAATAGATCCGACCGTGTGGCAACGGCTTAAGTATCCGATATTGTCAGTTATAATGGATGCGGCATGCCCGGCGTGCATCGGGCTTATTTATCTGTCCTCGCTTTTCATGTGGGCGAATTTATCACTGCTTTTTATCGGAATTTTTATGATAGGCGCGTTTATCACGCCGCTTGCGGGCATACTGTTAGGCATAATGAGCCTGAGTATGCACAAAACAGTCGGCAAAACGGGGATCGCACTCGGAATAATTGCGATAGCGTTGCCCGTAATAGCGATCATTGTGATAGCGACGCTGTTTTCCACCGGCGTAATGGTCATAAGGTTTATGTAGGCGACGAAATGGAAAAAGAAAAGTTCAACCGAATTTTCGACATAACCTTACGCGCGGTTTTATCGGCAGCGATCGCGGGCGGCGGCGTTTATATACTTTGCGCATACGGGTACTTTTCCGAACTTAGGTATATAGACAACGCGATCGGCGTTATACCGTTCGCGCTTGTCATCGTATTTATATCGTCGAGCCTTGCCGTTACTTGGATGAGGCACAAAGCGCAGTTCGCCGCGCTGTCGGCAACGCTGTGCTTTTTCGCGGTGTTTTCGGTCGCGATTGTGCCTAACGCACTGCGCGGCAATTGGTTCCCGTTTGCCAAGCCGTATCCGAAAACGGGCGCGAATACCGACGTTTCGGCATACGCGCCGTTCTCGCCGAACACGCTCGCGGTCAAGCTCGACGAGCCGAGCGAGCTTATTCTCGACGGCGATCTGCCCGTGCTCGACGGCGCGCTCGCGCTCTATCCCGTATATTCCGCGATAGCGCAAACGGCGTATTCCGAAACCGCTTTTAAGCAAGCGCCCGAAAGCGTGACTTTTACCGACACGTTGCAAGCATACGACGGAATAATATCGGGCGAGCGCGACGTTATATTCGTAGCGGGCGCGGCTCAGAGCCAAATGCAAAAAGCAAAAGAGCACGGCGCGGAACTCGTTTTCACACCGATCGGCAAGGAAGCGTTTGTTTTTCTCGTCGGCAAAAACAACCCGATCGACGATATATCTGTGCGTCAAATACGCAATATATACTCGGGCAAGACCGCGAAATGGGCTACGCTCGGTTGGCGCGAGGGCGGCAATATAATAGCGTTTCAACGCCCCGAAGGCTCGGGCAGTCAAACGGGTTTGCAACAGATAATGGGCAATATTCCGATCGCCGCGCCGCGCCCGCTGCCGGACGACTCGCTCGTCGGCGAAAACAGTCTTATGAAACAAATATCGGTCGAGTACAAAGGCGTACAGCCCGCGCTCGGTTATTCGTATAGATTTTTCGCTCAAACAATGCTGTATAATCCCGACTGCAAAATATTGAGCGTGGACGGCGTTGCGCCGACCAACGAGAATATAAAAAGCGGCGCGTATCCGTTTACGGTGCGATTTTACGCGGTGACAAACGGCGCGCCGAGCGGCAACGCCAAACGCCTGATAGATTTCGTCCTGTCGCCGCAAGGACAAAAACTGATAGAAAAAACGGGCTATACCGCTTTATGATCGCAATAAATCGGAGTGGCGATTTTTCGGAATAAACAATAATTTTCGAGGCTTTTTTTGCTTGCGAAAAATCGCAAAACCGCGCCGTGCAGCCTCGCAAATCTTGCATGCACTAATCGGCTAAGACCGCTTCTTACGCCGTCTCAAAAGTGTCAAAGGTCGCCCCCCCCCCGTGTTTTCAGCTCGAACCAGAACGTTGTACCCTTGCCCAGCTCGGACGTCAAGCCGTATTCCGCACCGTGCAGCTCGAGTATACTGCGGCAAATAGACAAGCCTATGCCCGTCCCGACGGTGGTGCGCTTGGAATGCGCCGCACGGTAGTATCTGTCCCAAACCTTGTCAAGCTCGTCGGGCGCAATGCCTTTTCCGCGATCGGACACTTCGACGCGCGCACCGTTTTCGATACGCTTTACGCGCACGGTCACTGTCTTATCGTCGCCGCTGTAGTTGATCGCATTGTTTATAAAGTTGTACAAGCACCGCGCTATGTTTTCGGAATCGCACGTTACCGTCACGCCGTCGTCTATATCGCGCACGAACTTGACGCCGTCGCGTTCCTCGAAAATGCCGAACCTGCCGATGACCGTTTCCGCCGTAGCCGAAATATCCACGGGTTCGAGCTTCAGCTCGACCGCGCCGCCCTGAAGCTTCGACAGCCGCAGTACGTCGTTTACAAACACGTTAAGCCTATCCGCCTCGTCGACTATGAGCGTTGCCGTTTTGACGCGTTTTTTATCGTCCACCGGCAAGTCGCGCAAAAGCTCCGCCGATGCGCGGATCATTGTGAGCGGCGTGCGCAGGTCGTGAGAAACGTTCGCTATCATTTCGCGCTGTATGCTATCCACCTTGCTCATCTCGTCTTTTGCGGTGTTGAGCGCGGCGGCAAGCTCGTCGTACTCGTCGCAACCGCCGCCCGAAAACACAACGGAAAAATCCCCGCTCGCGAGCTTGGTCGCGTCCTTGGAAATATTAGTCAACCGCTTGGTCTGATACTTCGATAGAACCAACGACGCGATAATACTCGCGCCGATGACGAGCACCGTTCCGAACAGCATGGCGATCATGACTGTTTTCGTGCGGAAATCGAAAATCTTCGCAGGCGTGACAGCAACGAAAAACGCGTCTTTTCCCCGACCGCGATCGTCAACTTCGTGCTTACTGCCGTACACGAAAAACTTGCCTATCGACGTGTCTATAATATCGACGTTGCCGCCGGGCAAAAATATTTTATCTAAGTCGACGCTGCTCATGACTAACTCGAACGCTTCGTGCGACTCTTCCGCCACGTTGCCGAGCGTATCTATCGAGAAAAAAAGTTCGGTCTCGTTGCCGTCATAAGTGAACACGGCAAGCGCGATCGAATCGCCGAGCGCAATATCTTTGAGCTTTGCTTTGTAAATATCGAGACTGCGATCATCGAGCGTGAACGGGAACGCCATGGATGCGGCGTGACATCTGCGTTTGAAATCGTTTTGGAAAAACGGCTGCATAACATAAAGCACGATAAAAAACAACGACCACAACAAGATGAGCAATATGAGCGAATACATAACGAAACTGAACACCGTCTGTTGCTTTATCGAATGTCTGTGCGTCCTGACCGCGCGCACCGCGCCTTTATCTTTCGGATTTACGTTTTTCATATAGCAATAATATCAAATACGCCGTCTTTTGTCAACAACAAAAAAACGACGCCGATCCGGCGTCGATTTTTACTTGTCAGTCCGCGTTGCGACGGTTCGCGTTACGGCGGGCTTTATTTGCTTTTCTGCATTCGGGGCAACGGGTAGGTTCGTGCTCGAAACCTTTCTCCGCATAAAACTCTTGCTCACCCGCAGTAAAAGTGAACTCTTTACCGCAGTCTTTGCAAGTCAATACCTTATCTGTCATGGCGTTTACTCCTTATATTATTCAAGCCAAGTTGCCGCAGATCGGCTTATACCCAATCCGTACTTTTGAACTCGTAATAATAATATAACACACGTCGCGCCGTTTGTCAATCGTTTTGCTATTATAATTTTACACAAATTGCATATGCGCTCATCCGCGCCATTGATACTTTTCAAGGTCGACGCGTAAATCGGTCACAGTTACGCCCTCGGCTTCGAGCAGTTCTTTCTGCGCGTCCGTACCGCCGAACGCAAAAGCGGGCGCGAGACAGCCCGACGCGTTGACCACTCTGTGGCACGGCACGATGCCGGGTCGCGGGTTTACGTGCAACGCATTGCCGACGGCGCGCGCCGCGCCGCCTCGACCGGAAAGCCATGCGATCTGTCCGTACGTTGCCACCTTGCCTTTAGGGATATTGCATACCGCGTCGTATACTCGTTCGGCAAACGGTTTTTCGATTTTATCTCGAGACTTTTTCATTTTGCTCATCTCTTATTATAAGGTTGAGATCCTTCGCTTCGCTCGTAAGCCCGCTCGTTCGGAAAGACAAAAAGAAAATCGGCTTTATCGTTGATACTCTCTTTTGTCACTCCGAGTTTACGCAATCGGCAGTATTATTCTGCCTTTCGCTTTAGGATCGTCGCGAATTACTTCGCCCACGCTCGACACGATTATTTTTCCGCCGTACGGGTTTTTGATACTGACTATAGGCGAGATAAGCGTCGCGTCCACAATCGACCGCTCGAACGCGAGATCGGTATCTATCATTTTGCAATCCGTAAGTTTAAGTCCGTCGCAGTAGCATAACGGCTGCGTGCCTATGATCGTACAGTTTTCAAACGTAACGTTTTTGCTGTACCATGCGAGATACTCGCCCTTGACGATACTGTTTTTGACCGTTACGTTTTCGGCGTGCCAGAACGCGTCTTTCGTGTCGAAGTCGCAGCCGTCGAACACGGCGTTTTCGACGTACTGAAACGAATACTTGCCTTTGAACTTCAGTCCGCGCGCTTTGATATTGCTCGCGCGCATGGCAAAGTACACGCTTTCCGCGCAAGTATCGTAAAGTTCAAGCCCGTCTGTCGACCACCCGAACTCGGGCGAATTTATATCGCAGTCATAAAGCCGCACGTTTTTACATTCGCGCACGGCTTTTATGCCGTGCATTTTTACGTTTTTTGCCGTCACGTTTTGCGTGTACCACAGCGCGGCACGGCAACGCTCGGTCATTTCGCAGTTTTCGAGTTCGACCGATTCGTCGTGCCACAACGGATAGCGCAGATCGAAAAAGCAATCTTTTGCCTTTACTGCGCCGCATTCCTTGAGCGCGCTTTCTCCGTCCGCACCGCCCGCTATTTTACAGTTTACTATCTCTATATCGGCAAGACCGTACAGCGCGCGTTCCTCATCGAAATTTTTTCCTTCGATCCTCATGTTCTCTCCGTCAGAAGTTTTTCTATGACAAATACGGTATGACTATAACTCCCGTAGCGATCAACAAATACAGCACGTACATTATCGGCATTGTAAGGTTGAGCGTTTGCACGCCGAGCATAGTGCCGACAGACTGTTTCTTTTTGTTCTTTACGAGCATCATCGAAAGCATAGCGAGCGCAGCCGCCGCGCCGAGCACGAGCAGCGTTACCGAATCGGTATTGCGCGCGTAAATATCCGTTTCGCCGGGCATGAACGATACCATGTCCGCCACGAACAATATCATAAAGTTGAATATATTGGATCCTATTATATTCCCCGCCGCCGCGTCGAAATTCTTGCGCAGGCAAAGCGTCGACGACGAGATAAGCTCGGGCAAGCTCGTAGCCACGCCCAAGAACAGCGCGCCCGCGAACGACGCGCCGAGCCGAAGCTTTTCCGCGATCATATCGGTCAGATACGTCATACCGATAGACGCGCCGATAAGCACTGCCGCGCATATAACGAACCTGACGACGGCTTGCTTGAGCGTGAGCTTGTCCTCTCCGCTCTCGCCGCCGTCGGCGGCTTTGGGCATTTTGTATACGTACAGCGCGTACAGCACGAATATGGCGAGCGACACGCCGCTGTACCAAGCTATTTTAAGATAGTCGCCGAGATACAAAGCTACCGCCACCAGACCGTACATGCCGAGCAGCACTATGAGCGCGACGTAATAATATTTTTGAAAACGCGCGTCCTTCAAGCCCTTAAAAAACACGAGCAGCATAACGCCGAAAAACGCGCAATTGATAAGGTCCGAGCCGAGGATATTCCCGATTATCATGGAATTTTCATTGACTATCCAAATGGACGAGACCGACGTAAAAAGTTCGGGCAAGCTCGTTACGGCGGCGAGCAGCACTCCGCCTATGAACGCGCCCGAAATATTGCTCTTTTTGTCCATAACGTCCACGTACTTGCCGAGCTTGATAGACAGGAACACAACAAGAGCTACCAACGCGACGTAACCGACGTAAATAAGCCAATCCATACCCAAACGAAATTCTCCTATCCGTTGTAATTATCCGCGACGTATTCCCGCACGCGCAGCGGTATCTTATGTTCTTCGGCGAGCGCGCGGCATTTTTCTATGCGCTCTTTCCCTATCGTATCCACTACCGTAAATACGGTGTTTATGCCCGCGGCTTTGCAATCGTCGGCAAACCCGAGCACGTGAGCGAACGCGTCCGCGCCCAGCTTCGAGCGCGTAACCGCGAAATAGCTTTGCGCATCCGCCTCGTTGAGCGATACCGACACCGTGTCGAACACGGTAAGCTCGGGCGCGATATTCCTATCGGCGACAGCGCTGCCCAATCCGTTGGTGTTAAGCCGCAGCGCGTAGCCGCGGGCTTTGAAACGCTTTGCACATTCGGTCAAAAGCTCGAGTTCCTCGGTAGGCTCGCCGTAACCGCAAAACACGATCTCGCTCGATACAAGCTTGTCCTCGAGCGCGGCGAACGCGCGCATCACGTCGTCCGCAGTCGGCGTTTTGTCCAGCCACAGCGGAACGCCCGCCACGCCGTCGCCCGTATTGCGGATACAGAACGCACATGCGTTGTGACATTTATTGGTAATGTTGACGTATGCTTTACCGTCGAGAATATAAACGTAATTGTTCATTGACACAGCACCTATTTCATTTTGTAAAACAGCCGTTTCGCGTTATCTGCGGTGATCCGCTCGATCTCCTCGGGCGATACGCCTTTTATCTCGGCGAGCTTGTCGCGAACGTACGCTACGTTCTTGGGATAATTGGTTTGACCGATACAGTGCGACGGGGAAAGATACGGCGCGTCGGTCTCTATAAGCAGTCTGTCGAGCGGCGCGTGCGCGGCGGCGGCAATGAGATTTTTGGAATTGTTGTACGTCAGTTTGCCGCCGAACGCCAAGTATAAGCCCTTTTTCAAGCATATCTCGGCGGTCTCGGTCGAGCCTGAAAAACAATGCATAACTCCGCTTTGAGGAAACTCCGCCGAGCGCAAGAACTCGGTAAAATCGCCCGTCGCCTCGCGAACGTGGAATACGATCGGGAGCTTGACCTCGCGCGCAAGCTCGTACTGTTTATACATCGCCTTTATCTGCGCGTCGCGGTCGAATTCGTCATGGTGGTAATCAAGCCCGAACTCGCCCACCGCGACCACCTTGTCGTCCGCCGCGAGCTTGCGCAATGCGTCGAGCGTTTCGTCGGTGACGGTTTCGGGATAATACGGGTGCACGCCGACCGCCGCGTAAATGCGCGGATCGAGATGCGCCGCTTCCACCGCCGCGAGCGACGTCGGCAGATCGCACCCTATCGTTACGATAATACCGAGTCCGTCGGCGGTCATAGTATCTATTATGTTTTGCGCGCCGCCGAAAACTTCCTCGGTTATGTGCGCGTGCGTATCCGTCAGCATATCCGCTCTCCCGCGTCGCCGACGGGCTTTACGAGCCGCGGCAGTCCGTCTACGGTCGAACACAACAGCATGCCTTCCGACACGATCCCGCACAGTTTGGCGGGCTTGAGATTTGCGACGAGAACCGCCTTCTGCCCGACGAGTTCACTCGGCGCGTATGCGTGAGCGATCCCCGAAACGACCGTGCGCCGACGCGTTCCGTCAAACACCGTCAGCTTGAGCAGTTTATTCGATTTTTCCACTTTTACGCATTCTTCGATATCCGCAACGAGCAGTTCCGTCTCGAAAAATTTATCTATGCTTATTTCTTGCACCGTTTCTTTTTCCTCTTTAGCGTCCGATTTTTTATTATCGGCTTTTTTCTCTTTGTTAGGCTTTTCGGATTTTTCTCCGCCGCTTGTTTCGGCGGCTATCTTTTCAAGCTCCGCGAGTTCCTTTTTGATGTCGAGTCTATTGAGTATCGGCTCGATCTCGTGCGTGGCATACTTTTCCGCCGCGCCGTATTCGCACTTGTCAAACCCGATCGGAACGGGAATTCCGAGTCCGTCGAATATCTTTTTCGGATACACGGTGAGGAACGGCAACAACAGGTTGGCGCACACTCTGATCGCTTCCAACAAATTGTATATAACGGCGTTGAGCCGCACGGTCTCGCCCGATTTGAACAGCGCCCAAGGCTTGTTGGCGTCTATATATTTGTTCGCTTTGTCTATTACGCCGAATATGCGTTCGAGCGCTTTGCCCAACAACGGCTTATCCATATCGGCGCGCACCGACGGCAGCAGCGCGTCGACAGCCGCAACGAAATCCTTATCTTCGTCCGCGAGCGCGGGCTTAGTCACCTTGCCGTCGAAGTACTGACGGCTCATGGCGAGCGTACGCCGCACGAGGTTGCCGAGATCGTTTACGAGATCGTTGTTTATCGCGGATAGCAGAGATTCGTTGGTATATACGCTGTCGTCGCCGAACGGCATAGACGAGAGCAGATAGTACCGCAGCGCGTCCACGCCGTAGCGGTCGGTGAGAATGAACGGATCCACGACGTTCCCTTTCGACTTGCTCATCTTATCGCCGTCGAGAGTTATCCAGCCGTGACCGTATACGCGTTTGGGCAGCGGCAGTTCGAGCGCCATCAATATCGCGGGCCACACTATCGAGTGGAAACGCACTATTTCCTTAGCCATTACGTGCATATCGCACGGCCAGTATTTATCGAATTTTTCGCCTTTTTTACCCTTTTCGCCGTAGCCGAGCGCGGTTATATAATTGGGCAGCGCGTCTATCCACACGTAGATAACGTGCTTGGGATCGAACGGAACTTTTATGCCCCAATCGAACGACGTGCGCGTGACCGCGAGATCGGAAAGCCCTTTATCGATAAAGTTGTTGACCATTTCTTTGACGCGCGATTCGGGCTGTAAAAAATCGGTCTCCGTGAGCAGTTTGCGCAAACGGTCGGCATACTTGCTCAATCGGAAAAAATAGCACTCCTCTTTGGTCTCTTTCACTTCTCTGCCGCAATCGGGGCACTTGCCGTCTACAAGCTGCGACTCCGTCCAAAACGACTCGCACGGCTCGCAATACTTTCCGACGTATTCCGATTTGTAAATATCGCCTTTTTCGTACAGCTCGGTAAAAATATCCGCGATGGCTTTTTCGTGCTCGGGATCGGTCGTGCGGATGAAACCGTCGTTGCTTATGTCCATACGCGTCCACAGCGCTTTTATGCGGTCGGCAAGCCCGTCGACAAACGCTTGCGGCTTTAATCCGCGTTCCGCAGCCGCTTGCTGTACTTTTTGCCCGTGCTCGTCCGTGCCCGTCAGATAGTGCACGTCAAACCCGTCCATGCGTTTGAACCGCGCGATCGCATCGCAACAAACCGTGGTGTAGCAATGCCCGATGTGTAACGCGCCGCTCGCATAATAAATGGGCGTAGTGATGTAAAACGTCTTTTTGCTCTTAGCTTTGCAAGCCATGTCGACCTCTGTTTTTTCGGTTTTGTTTTAATTTATATATTATATACTTTTCTTTCGGAATTGTAAAGCGAATTTTTTTACATCATGTATAAAACGCCGCATATCCGCTCAAACTGTATACAAGGGAAAAAATCATGACAGAAAAGAATCACAACGCAAAAAACAAAAAGACAAAAAAGAATAAAGCCTGCGCGGAAGCTTCCGCCGAAGAAGTATTGCGCGAAGAAATATTCCCTAACGGGAACGGATCGCGCCCCAAACGCCGTTGCGGCGCAAGCAAAGCGAAACAGTGCGCAAACCCGAGCACGCCCAAACGCGGATCGAAAGCTTTTGAATGTGCGGGAGACGGCGCCGTAAGAACGGCGTCGAAAATAACGAACGGCAAGAATCGTCCGAAACAAAAGGGCTATAAAATGATCGACCCGTCGGACGAATCCGTCGACGGCGGAAAGTCGTAACAGCGCCCCCCGATAAATAAACGGCATAAGAAATCCCCGAATTTCGTTCGGGGATTTTGTTTTGTATTATTCACTTATGACTGCCTTATCGGAATTATTCCGCCGTGGTCTGCGCCGCTTGTGCAGCTTGGCTGTCTATGTAGTTGTTGATCTCGCTTTGCGCGAAGATGAAGTTAAGCCAACCGAAGCCGAAGAAGCACAATACCAAGTACAACACGCCGCTGCCTTTAAGCTTTTGCCCGAGCTTATACATCCAATAGAACGTATAGATACCGCCGGTTATTATGGAGAACAACAACGCCATACCACCGCTCGCCGTTTTCTTTTCGGGGCAAATCGTGTTACTGTCGTTGGTAAGTTTTACAAACCAATACAAACCATAAATACCGAAAGATATGATCGAGAACAGTATGCACAATGCTATGTTACGCTTTTTCATAAGTCTAACCTCCTTCAAGATTTGACGCTTACAGCATCGAAAGTATTATATCATGTATATATGTCGCTGTCAACATATTTTGTACTATTTTTTTGTTTTTTGTTACGATAAAATCCATAAAACTATCACTGTTCGGGATTTATCGTAATTTGTATCTCGGCAACGCGTTTGGGCGTAGAGCGCGTAACTGCTATGTGCATGCCGTTATAATCGAAGCTTTCGCCGGGGAGCGGGATCTTTTCCATTTGCTCGGTCACCCAGCCGCCGACCGACGACGACTCGAATTCCTCTTTGACGTCCGCGCCGAGATAATCGAACGTATCCAAAAGCGGCGCGTTGCCGTTGACTACGAAAACGTTGTCGCCGGTCTTTTTGATAAACTCCTCCGGCTCGTCGTGTTCGTCGTATATCTCGCCGACCAGCTCTTCGAGTATATCTTCCATCGTGACTATGCCGCTCGTGCCGCCGTACTCGTCCACTACGACAGCCATGTGTATCTTACTCTTTTGCATCATGCGCAGCGCGGCGGAAATTTTCATGTTTGCGGAAAGGCATACCGTTTTCTGTATGCACTTTTTGAAATCGGACGCGCCGTCGAGGAACGCCATCAAAAAGTCTTTTTCGTGGATAGTGCCTATCACGGTGTCTATAGTTCCGCTGTACACGGGTATACGCGAATATCCGTTGTCGCGGAACGCTTTAGCCACTTCGTCCATTGTCGCGTCGTCGGGTACGGCGACCACGCCTACACGGTGAACCATGATGTCGCCGATGTCCAAGTCCTCGAACTCGATCGCCGAACGTATCAGCTCGGACTCGTGCTCGTCTATTCCGCCTTCGCTGTGCGCTGTTTCCACGTACGTCAAAAGCTCGTCCTCGGTTATACCCGGGGATTTTTTGAACTTGAAAATCTTTACAAGCAGTTTGCGCCACTGCGAGAATAACCACGTGAAAGGAAAGAACAATATTTCGAGTGCAAACACTATGTTGCAGAACGCGCGAACAAGCCCTTCGGGATGTTCTTTTGCGAGCGTTTTCGGCGTTATCTCGCCGAATATCAACACCGTTACGGTTATGACAGCGGTAGAAACGGTGACCGCTACGTCCTGCGACGTGGTCATCACGCTCACGAAAAATAACGTCGCAAGCGACGACAGCACTATATTGACTATATTGTTGCCGATCAGTACGGTGGTAATGAGCCTGTCGTACCGATCTATCATTTTTCCCGCGCGTTTAGCCCACTTGACTCCGTTCCCTTCGAGCGTGTGCAGCCGTATGCGACTGACCGTGCTGAAAGCCGTTTCCGACGCAGAGAAAAATGCAGACAACATGACGAGTATTATAATCGCCACCAACTGCCAAGTTTGCGTCGAAGTCCAATTTGCCGCTGATAAATAACTTAAACTACATGGGTCCATAAGACCGATATGTTCTCCCGTTTATAAGTTTATGCTTTATGATACCACAATATAACGCGCTTGTCAAGAGGTTGATCGACATGCGTCATTTCAATTTTCCACTACCGAAAACCACTTCGCATGCGGCGGCGCGTCGCGGTATATGGTTTTCTTTCTGCCCTCGATCACACAGTCGTAGCGCATGGGCGACACGCACGCCACTTGCGGCGCGTGCCGCGCCACGTGCAAAACCTTATCGACCGCGTAGTTTTTACCGTCCTTAACAACATATAACGGCGTGACGCCGCCGTCTTCGTCGCAAAGTTCTATTACGGCTATATCCAATCTTTTCACGATTATAGTTTATTCTATAAACCGCAAAATATAAGCACGGATAATTCCGTGCTTGTTTTGTTTATTCGCTCTTTTCTTCGGATGCGGCGGCGACGCGATCTTGTTCCGACGTCATTTCCGTCGGCTGCGTTTGCGCCTGTTCATCGGCTTGTTCTTGTTCCTCGGTTTGCTCAGACGCGGACTCGCCGCCTTTTTCGGGTACATCGCCCGATTCGGACAAATCGTCTTTTTCGGGCGCGGGCGGCATCGGAGGTATGCGTTTCTTATCTTTTACCTTAGACCAATAGATCAAAAACGCAACGTCGCCTATAAAGAATATCAGGAGTATAAACAGATTCCACAGTACGTACTCTTTTTTACTTACGTCCAAAAACGCGAGTTTCAAAAGACAAAACGTCGCGAGCGCGTACTGTACGAGCACTACCGCTATTATAGATATTACCGCAGGGGTTTCCAAACACAAAAAAGTCATATTTGAATTATACAGCTATTCCCTTTCCGTGTCAAGCAAAAAATACTTTTATAATTTGCATATGAGCTTTTTTACGCGCTTCAGCGGAACGGGCGCGACTTGTCCGTTCACGTTGTATTCGACTTTGACTGCGGTTGCCGGCGTGCCGACGTTCTGTATGCCGCGCGGCGCTTTTACTCTGTCGCCTTCCGCCACGTCGAAGTCCGTGATATACCATGCGATGCCGTCGTCGTCGAACCTGACCTTTACGAACGTGTACGACCCCGCGTCCTTGATCACGCCGCCGCTCATTGAATGTATCATAGTTACCTCACACTGTTATTGCGCCGAATCCGCGGCGCATTGTTCCGCGCTCACTCTCGCGCGCCCGACGTCATGCTCTGTTCCTCGCGGAACTGCTTGATGTAAAGATTATAATACACGCCGCGCGACTTTAACAGCTCCTCGTGCGAGCCGCGCTCGACTATCTTTCCGCCGTCTACGACGAGTATAACGTCCGCCGAACGGATCGTCGACAGTCTGTGCGCAATGACAAAACTCGTTCTGCCGTCCATTAGTTTTTCTATCGCGTTCTGAATGAGTTTGTCGGTCAACGTGTCTATCGAGCTTGTCGCCTCGTCGAGCACGAAT
>ERZ777306.2915-NODE-2915-length-19681-cov-4.964843_pt1 | contig 19681 bp, 13 predicted proteins | sample MGYA00374966_ERZ777306 | MGnify/ENA primary metagenome ERZ777306 (study PRJEB29329, sample SAMN06343882) | mouse gut metagenome | isolation source: Mouse cecum | place: Austria: Vienna | collected 2014-11-15 ...
TGGGGTATTAGCGCAGTTGGGAGCGCGCAACATTCGCATTGTTGAGGCCAGGGGTTCGAATCCCCTATACTCCATGACAAAAAGCATAGCATGAACGGGTATGTTCAGCTATGCTTTTTTATAATTAGGGAAACAAAAAAAGCGGGTGATGGGAATCGAACCCACGTATCCAGCTTGGAAGGCTGGTGTTCTACCATTGAACTACACCCGCATAATCTATCTATTCAGTTTAACATCAAATACCGGAATCCTTAATATGTGGACTCCGGTAATCTTCACCGAATGCGGAAGAAGAGACTTGAACTCTCACAGGATAAACTCCCACTAGAACCTGAATCTAGCGCGTCTGCCATTCCGCCACTTCCGCTCGACAAATGACAGTATATCATATACCCTGATATTTGTAAACCCCTATTTTAAAATTTTTTCAAATTTTCGTTACTATGAATAGTAACAATTTTTCGTATTTTTGTAAATTCATGTAAATAAGAATACGGCAAATTTCAGCTGTTCTTAAGAAACGTCGTACTGCACTTCGGACATTTGACCTCAATCTTTCCTTTTCCCCTTGGAATCCGGATCTTCTGCTTACACTGCGGACATCTGTAAATGTGGTAGACTTTTTTCTGCCGCAGCATGGAAATCTGCTTCCGGAAAAATCTGCGGATCCCGCTGGTGCGGACAAGGAATGCCTGATTCTGGGCATAACACTTTGTCACATTCTTTGAGATCAGCCGATAATAGCAGTAGATGATGACTGACCAGCCGATCAGAAAGCAGACCAGACCGGTATTCATCCCTGTGAATGCTGATGAGACCAAGATCATAATCAGACCTGCTGCCATAAGAAACTTTGTAAGCGCATCTGCCCCATAGGCTCCGTATCTTCCCTGCATAAAATGTATGATTTTTTCTTTCATTGCCAGCCCGCCTTTTTATTTTCTCCTCTGAAAAATCCATCTAGTACAATGTTGCATTAATTTTTGAAGTAATAAGCGTTCGATGTTCATGTCAGTACAAGGCGGAGGAAGGAGGCGATGCCGGTAGCATCGTTGACTGACTCCAACGCAGTAATGGCATGGACAGCGAGCACTTATTACTCAATTATTAACGCAACATTGTACTAGTACAGTATTGCGTAATTAATGGTGAATTCTGCACCATTATATACGCAATGCTGTACTAGCCAAAAGCCTCCGCAAGAAAATCGAGCTTTTGACCTTTGGATTCTCAGTTTGTATGACTGCTATTTTCCACTGTTTTTCCGTAATTGTCAATAAATTTACTATAAAATCTTATAAAATCTCTGTAGCAGTTACTGTAAGGCCCTTGACCAACGTTAAAACAACTGCCGTCATTTTTACTCTGTCCCTTCCGGCTCCTCTACATTCAGGATGTTATCACACACATCCACAGAGATCAGGTACACGATCCGGGAATCATTCAGCATGACATATCGGTTCCCTTCCCCGTCCTCGCTGCCGATATACAGCGTCAGGGCTTGTTCTTCCTCATCCTTTGTATAGACTGCCTCTACAGTAGTCCGGGAAGCTTCGTCTAGGCCAAAGCCCTTCAGGTCTTTATCCTCTACAGAGTAATCTGCCGCGGAGCCCAATGTGACTGCGCCGAGACCGCCTGCCACGGCAGCAATATTTTTCGCGTCATCCTCATTTTCCGAATCATATGTGATCGTCTCACCGCCGCGCGTGATCACTTCCTTTTTCAGATTGCCGCTTCCGATATTCGGATAGTCGTCCAGCTGCGCCATTTCCTCCAGTGTATGCTGCAGCGTTCCAGTTACGGTGCTGCTGACGGTGTAGATCTTCTCCGTCGTTTTGTTCAGAAGATAATAGGCCTCATCCACCGCGTTTCCAATACTCAGCTCCGTTTCCTTTCCGTCCATGTCCGTCAGCTTCACCGTATAGGCGGGGGTATCCAGACCGTAAGCTTCCAGATCATCGCCATCTTTCAGCTCCCGCAGAGCTTCCAGTTTTCCAAAGGATGAGACAATTTGTTCCGGGTAGGTCTGGGCCAGCGGGAAATCCGGATCCTGCTGATAGATCCAGGTGTCCTTCTTCTTTTCAAACGTGAACTCGCCGCTTTCTGTTTTATAGCTGACCGAACCCACTTCGCTGATATCTGTTGCATAGATTCTTGCCGCTTCCTCCTCGGCTTCCTGCTTCTGGTTATGATTTTTCATCAGGAAAAGTATCACCAGAAGCAGGGGCAGGATCAAAAGAAGACACAGCAAACGTTTCTTTTTTTTCTCCATAGATCCCTCCTGCTGTTTTACGCTTTTCTCCGTTTAAACCATACGGTGAATCCGCCCGCCAGGATCACCAGCGGGATTCCGAAGATCGCGAACAGGCTCAGAAGTCCCACATGCTGGATCGTATTGTACTGTACTGCCAGGCTCTTCGGCTCAATGGAAAGATTTTCCACCCCGTCAAAGTTTGCGGTCACAGCGTTCATAAATAGCGCCGTATTTTCCAGAGTCGTAAACGTCTCCGTAAGCTGGGAATCAATTATGTTAGCCGTGGAAATCACGGTCAGGCGGCTCTCCTTTGTATCCTCGGCATCACCGCTGTCATTCCCTGTATCGGTATCTCCCGCATCCGTGCCGGCATTCTCCGTATCGGTATCTCCCGCATCCGTGCCGGCATTTTCTGTGTCTCCGTCAGTATTTTCTGCAGGCTCACCTTCATTTTCACTGTCCGAATGACTGCTGCCGCTTACGGTCTCTGTGGCCACGGCTCCCAGGGTATAGGTTCCCTCCGTCTGTGTATCCTCAGTCACGGCCGCACCGGAATTGCTGGTGGTCATAAAGGAGGTGGTGGAGATCGTATCCCGCGCCGGGTCTGTCAGGTTCAGCCCATGGGCATTGATCAGCAGAACCATTTCTGATGCCAGACCCTTGGCCATGTCCCCGCTCACACTCAGCATCGGGAAGATATAAAATGCATTTCCCTGGTAGCAGCGCTGTGGGTCCGCGATATAGCCGTCCGCGGCCTCCATGCCGTATTCCTTCATCACTGCCGACAGATTCGGCAGGTCTTTGCTGCTTGTATCTCCCAGCAGAAGCATCATCTTGCCGCCTCCTGCCAGATAATCGAGCACCGCATCCCTCTCATCCTCCGTCAGGTCATTGGCGGGAGCATTCATCAGAAGCAGGTCACAGTCCTCTGGAATATCCGGGTTCATCAAAAGATTCCACTCCGACACCGTATAATTGTTCTTATCCATCAGTTCGGTGATGTTCGCGGGAAGCATGCTCTCCCCATGCCCTGCCGTGCGGTAGATCTGCTTTTCGGCCTCGCTGGTCACATAATTGACCGCACTGGTAAGCTGGCCTTCCCCGTCAAATTCGTTTTCCGAAATACTGCCCGTATAATAATAGGAAGAATAATCCACCACCACGATTTTATCAAATGTCACTGTCGTGTTTCTTCCTGTCTTTTCACAGGACACCACGATCGAATTTTCCGACGCGTCGTAATCCTGCAGCGCGGAAGGATGCAGCACCGGGTCGATCCATTCCACAGAAATATTTTTGGAAAGGGAGGCATATTTGCTCAGAAATGTCCGAATCCGTTCATCTGCCTCTTCCTTCACGGCCAGCACCGTAAACTTGACCTCTGTATCCAGGTCTTTCAGGAAATTCCTGCTTGTATCGGTAATCTCGTAAATCTTCGAACTGCTCACATCGATATTGCGGTATTTTTCCGGAAGCTGACCAAAGATCAGATTGACCACAACCACGATCGCAACCACCACTGCCGTCAATCCCACGCTGTATATCCCATGCGCTGTTCCTGTCGTATGAAATAATTTTTTCATTTTTTCCACGGTCTGTTCCTCCTAACTCCAACGTCTTTTCTGGATCGTCTGCACGGTCAGGAATATAAAAACCGTGATCACAGACAGATACAGGACAATTCCGCTCAGGTCCACGATATGATTCTGCGTGATCCCCGTAAATACATCTGCAAACGCAAGTTTTCCAAGCAGATTGGACAGCAGATTTTCAAACAGGCCGGGCTTCACAAAGTACGCAGTGACGCACCCGATCACGCATACCGCTTCCAGGATGGCGCTCAAAACCCAGTTCAGCGTCATTTGCCAGATATAAAGGATGATGACGCTCAAAATGAGCAAAAGCCCTGCCATACAGCCGGACGCCGAAGACGGCAGGAAGCTGACGATCCCGTTCCACAGATACAAAAGCAGCAGCACCCCAAATGTACTGACAAAGGCGATGATCTGGCTCTCCGTCAGTGTTGACAGAAACATGCCGATGGCGAGGTACACACAGCCCAGCAGGAAGAATACCCCGATGGAAATGTAATCGACTTTCAGGTAAGCCGTCCCGTTCATTTTGATGATCAGCGGAAACAGGCAGAAGATCAGGTTCGGTACCGCAACCACTGTCGCCATCGCGAAATATTTTCCTAAAACCACTTTCGTCAGGCTGACCGGCGCCGTCAGAAGAAGCTGGTCCGTTTTATTCTTTCGTTCCTCCGAGAAGCTCCGCATGGTGATCAGCGGGATTCCCACGATAAAGACGATCAGGGAACCAGATAATGTATAGGAAAAGTACGGATATCCCGCGGTCAGGTTGTACGCCGTAAAATAAATTCCTGTAAACAGTACCAGAAACGCGACAAATACGCAGCCGATCATGGACTGAAAATAGGAACGCAGTTCTCGTTTATAAATCGCCAGCATCTGCGGTCGCCTCCTCTCCCTGTGTCAATTCCATAAATACTTCTTCCAGGCTTGCTTTGGATGCCTTCAGCATCAGGAGCGGGCAGCCGGCCTCTGCAAACGCAAGAAATATGGCTTCGCGGATGTCCTGATCTTCACCGGACGCCGCTGTTCCTGTCTCGATCCTGGCGTATGTCGTGGCTTCCTCTGTCCGTTCGAGTTCTATTTTGTCAATCCCCGAAATGCTCCGAAGGATCTTCCTGACTCTCTCCGGCTCTGCTTTCGTCTCGATCTCCAGGCTGTTCTGCCCTGCCATCAGATGTTCCAGATTCTCAGGCGTATCGCTGGCAACCAGCTTTCCCCTGGAAATGATCATGATATAGTCGCAGACCTCCCGTACCTCCGCCAGGATATGGGAACTGAGGATCACCGTATGCTCCTTTGCCAGTTCCCGGATCAGCTCCCGGATTTCGATGATCTGCTTCGGGTCCAGCCCCACCGTCGGTTCATCCAGAATGATGATATCCGGGAAGCCCAGGATCGCCTGGGCCAGCCCCACCCTTTGGCGATATCCTTTTGACAGGTTCTTGATCAGACGGAACTGAACATCATTGAGCTTCGTAATGTCCATGACCTTCTGGACGGAAGCTTCCCGCTCTTTCTTCGGGATCTCCTTCAACTCTGCCGCAAATTCCAGGTATTCCAGTACAGTCATATCCATGTACAGGGGTGGAAGCTCCGGCAGATACCCGATGTGTTTCTTGGCTTCCTCGGGTTCCTTTAGGATATCATGCCCATCGATGACAACTGCGCCTTCTGTTGCCCCCAGATAGCCGGTCATGATGTTCATAGTGGTTGATTTTCCGGCGCCGTTCGGCCCCAAAAAGCCGTAGATTCTCCCTGGTTCGAGCTGAAAATCCAAGTGATCTACGGCAAGATGCGTTCCATATTTTTTCACTAAATTCTTTACCTCAATCAAATCCTTACCTCCCTGGCATTGATATAGTATCTGTTCTGAACAGCTACATAATATGTACTATGTGTTCTAAATGCAAAAGAACCGCATAAAAATAACCTGTTCATGCTTCCTCATCTGTTCAGGTTACTTTTGTACGGTTACTAAGGTAACAAATGTTTGTGAAATTTTTGTGTATGAAGTGTGAGAATGTTGTTTACTTACAGTGCCGGATCTGGTGTGCTTCTACGTATTTTCTATACAGTACATCTCCTGGAGGGTTATTTTTTTCACAAGGGACGGATCTGTATTTTCCCGAACCCATTCTGAAAAACCGCTCTTCGAAAACAGAAGATATTGTACAATCATATATTCCCTGGAAATCAGGCCGTTTCTATCCATCAGGTCTTCATATACTTTTTTATCAACAGGCTCATTCTTAAATTTACATTCTCCCAGCACTGCTTTTTTTGACATCTTGTCAAGTCCGACAATGTCTATATCCGTCTGCATACGTTTTCCGGGATTTGTTCCCCACCATTTTCCAACTGTCGTCACATAGCAGTTCAAACGGCCCATAATCCCTGAATGCAATGTATAGAACCTGCACATTTCTTCAAATACATTTCCCATATATTCGGCAATTCTGGGTTTTACCGCGTTTTGATAATAGAGCTCGCCTTTGTCCAGCTCAATGGCGCCTATGCCGTTCGGAACATATTTATACCAGAATCGAAACATATTGTCCTTCAGGTTATATTGAACCTTCTTTTTATTTTTTTCATCTGTAGCCGCGGTCTCCCTGACCACAATGCCGGTTGTGATCAGGTTAGACAGCGCGTGTGAAACCGCCGTCTGGGCGATATGTGTCTTGTCCGAGATCTCATTCAGCCTGTTTGCGCCTGAGGAAATTGCTTCTATTATGTCGCTGTAGCTGCTGACATTTCGAAATTCCTGCGTAAGTAAGTTATTCGTCTCTTCATAAAGATATCCGGATTTTGTAAAAAACTGAGTAATTATATTTTCATCCAGGCTTTTCGAATCATCGAAAAGGGAGAGATATTTTGCCACGCCTCCTGTCACGCCATAACAGATAGCCTGTTCTTCTCTGGAATAGCCGGGTACAAATTCCGCGGCATCCAGATACTGAAATGGTTCCAGTTTGATCTGGGATGTCCTTCTGCCGAAGAGGGGACTTTTCTCGCTCAACACCTCGTTTTCCATAAAGCTCACCGAAGACCCGCAGAGAATCAGGTCCATCTGTCCGTTCAGCCATTGATTGTCTATATAATTCTGCAGAACGGACAGGATACTGCCGTCTGCTTCCGCCAGATAGGGAAATTCGTCTATCACAATAATCGTTCTTTCCTCCTGGCACGAATCACCGATAAAGGAAAACAGAGCGTCCATATTTTCAAAGGCCAGCGCGCCCACAGCCGGCGCCAGAACTTCCAATGCCTGTTTTCCCAAAAGCTCCAGATTCCTGTGGATGCCCGCCCGGGTTGCTGTAAAAAAGACCGCTTTTTTTTCTTTGATAAACTCTTTTATCAAGGTAGACTTCCCGATTCTTCTCCGTCCATAAATCACAGTCATTTGAAATCCGGGGGTATTGTACAGCTTTTCCAGTGCATCCAGCTCATTTTTTCGACCAATAAATTTTTCCATGGCAGATTCCCCTTTTATTGAAATACGCTTTATTGAAACATATTTCATTGAAGTATGTTTCAATAAAATTTATATCAACAAAATATCATTGATCCTGCGATCTGTCAAGCATATTTCAGCCATTGTCATTGAATCGGCGTTATTATTCACGGGTATTTCACCCACATGCGCAATAACAGCCAGCAAAGCTGTCTGCCTTACATTTTCTCAGCATAAGCACGGACAATCTCCATGAATCTCTCCCCGTACTTGTCATATTTCACTTTTCCGATGCCGTTGATCTCCAGCATGGCATCTTTGGTCGTCGGAAGAAATGTGCTCAATTCCTTTAAAGTCTTATCTGAAAAAATAATATACGGCGGTACGTGTTCTTTCTGGGCAAGCTCGTAGCGATATTTTCGAAGCTGTTCGAACAGGTCCGGATATTTGGCGTCTGCAACCGCTTTTTTCTTCTTTTCCTGCCCCTTGGACGCTGTCCGTTCCTGTTCTTTCGGAAGCTTTAAGATGATCCGGAAAGCCGGATCCGTCACTCTGCCATCCGAGCCGAAGCTTTCCTGGCTTGTCCATTCTTCCGGATTTTCCGCCTTGTTCTCCTGCTGCTCCCAGTACGCCAGCAGTTCCCGCCCGCTCTTTGTCATTTTCAGCACCGGATAATCGCTGGTCGTGAGAAACAGGTATTCTTTCAGCAGCAGGTCATTTAAAATCTGACGGAGCCTGACAATTGTCCGGTCTTTCAGGCTTCCATATTCCGGGTTCTGGTTCAGCCGGAATTGCCGCACCTTTGCCGTGTCCGAGCCGTGCACCCCGTCCAGGACGGCATTGATCCCATAGCGTTCATGACTGGTCAGCACCATGCGGATGATATGGCATGCCTCCTCCGTCACATCCATATCTTCAAATTCTGTCCGGCAGTTTTCGCAGTTGCCGCAGTAATTTCCGCCATACTCTCCAAAATAACGCAGGATATATTCCCGCAGGCATTCGTTGGTAAAGCAATAGAACGTCATCTTTCGAAGCCGATCCAGATCCCGCTCTTTGATCAGCTCCCGCTCCTCATCATCCAGCTCGCTGTTCTCCGCCTGTGCCCCGATGAGAAATTCATTGATCCGCACATCCTGTCCGGAGTAATACAAAAAGCATTCCGCCGGCTCGCCGTCCCGTCCCGCGCGCCCGGCTTCCTGATAGTAGCTTTCAATATCCTTGGGCATATTGTAGTGAATGACATAGCGCACATTGGATTTGTCGATCCCCATGCCGAATGCGTTGGTGGCTACCATCACCGGACTGCGGTCGTAGATGAAATCCTCCTGGTTCTGCTTCCGCTCCGCATCGGTGAGACCCGCGTGATAGCGTGTGACCGGGTAGCCCGCCCTTCTTAATTCCATCTCTACTTCTTCCACGATTTTTCGGGTATTGCAGTAAATGATTCCGCTTTTTTCTCTGTTTTTGGACAAATAGTCGAGAAGCTGTGCCTTCTTATCCTTTGGTTTTTTTACTGCGAAGTAGAGATTTTTCCGGTCGTATCCGGTAACTACCACCGTCGGGTCATTGAGCCCCAGAATACAGAGAATATCTTCCTTGACCTGCTTCGTGGCCGTAGCCGTATAAGCGGCGATCACAGGGCGTTTCGGCAGCATGCTGATAAATTCCACGATCTTTAGATAGCTGGGCCGGAAGTCCTGCCCCCATTGGGAAATGCAGTGGGCCTCGTCCACCGCCGTCATGGAGATGTCCACCTCCTGCACCAGAGACTGGAAAGAATCCGTCATCAGCCGTTCGGGAGCCACGTAGATGATCTTGTACTGACCCCGGCGCGCGTTTTCCATGGCTTTGCGGTACTGGCCTTCGGTCAGCGAGCTGTTGATATAGGCCGCGTGGACGCCTGCCTGGTTCAGGGCAGCTACCTGATCTTTCATCAAAGAAATGAGGGGCGATACCACAATGGTAATCCCCTCAAACATAAGCGCCGGAACCTGGAAACAGATTGATTTTCCCGCCCCTGTCGGCATAATCCCCAGGACGTCCCTGCCGGAAAGGGCGCTGTCAACCAGAGTTTCCTGCCCTTCTCGGAAAGTATCATAGCCGAAGATATTTTTTAAGATTTCGTATTTTTTATCCATTCTATTTTCCTTTTCATTAAACGACCGCTTCTATGAGTATCTTGTCCCGATGCGGAACTTCCTTTACCCCGATCTCCTTCTTTTTGTTGAAATTAAAAGTCAGAATATACCCTTTATCCAGATGGTGATACTTGAGGTATTCAAACACTTGCTCCTCACCTTGCTGATGCCTTGCAAGCCCACGCCAAATCTTCGTCTCTACAATGAATTGCTCTCCGCAATAATCTACAATCAGATTTCAACAAGCTTTGGATGGATATCGACCATGTAATGCTGTCCTGGCTTGCAGTCGCCATTCACATTAAAAAACCTGCCCATCACATCACCATGCCTTTCGGATTCTCTGATATCTGTTTTTTAATACTACCACGCAGTATGGAAAATAGCAAGTGAATGCGTGGATGTCTTATAACTCTTTCTTGATAAAAAAAGCTGCCCCCTTTTCGGTATGACAGCTTTATAAGATGAACGCTCAACTACTCCCCTTCCTCCAAAGGCTCATAAAAATTCGGCAGCGCTCCCCGTGTATCCACACAGAGCTCCAATCTGTCCATCCGCTTTTCTTCCAATTTTTTACTCTCCCGCAATGTCTTTGCCGCGTCGCTTAACTGTGCCTGTTCAACCGCAGTTCCATCCTCCCTCTTACTCGCCCTGAGCTGGCCTGTGATTTCTTCCAGCTTCTTTTCCAGCAGTTCAATTTGTTCTTCCGACGCCCCGCTGTCTCCGGATGTTCCTTTCATAAGGAGCAGTGCGTTTTGAATCGACTGTTTTTCTGCCTCCAGAGTTTTCTGCTGCTTTTCCGCCGTTTTCTTCGCTGCCGGATTCAAGCGATCTGACACTCTGTCGTTTTTCATCATTTTCAATGGATTTACATAATTGGGCCTTACATTGTTTACCATAAGCTTCCACCTCCGCTTTTATTGAATACCCACCTCCGAACAGTATGGATATTTTTATGTTCATTCCGTATATCGGACACATCTCCCACCATAAAAGCGGTTTTCCGCCAACGGTCACCCTGCTTTCGTAAACGGCGCAAGACACAGCAGCACCGTCAGCCGGAATGTTTCACCGTCGTTCTCAATCTCCATCGTCCCCTCATACTTTTCTGCGGTGCGCCTGATATTGTTCAGCCCGGTTCCATACTCCAATCGGCCTTGTGCCTGCACCATCGTATTGACTACCTCGATGATCAGGAAATGATGCCGTCTCCGAACCATGACCGAGATCTCCGGCTGTCTTCCTGCAACCTTTCTGCAGGCATGTACCGCATTGTCCAGCGCGTTTGCCAGAATCATGCACAGATCCATATCCTCCGCACCGCAATCCGGCGGAATCTGTACATCGTGTTTCACTTCAATGCCGCTTGACACGGCGAAGCTGATCTTTTCCTGCAAAAGGATATCCAGGATCGGATTGCCTGTTTCAATCCCGATGAGCAGTCTGTCCGCAGAGCCATGCAGCTTGTCAAAATATATTTCTGCCTCCTCATATCTTTTTTCCCGAATCAGCCCGGATAACACCAGAAAATGATTGTTGATATCATGCTGGAACGTGCGGTACTGCTCATTCCTTTTTTTCGCTTCCTCCAGGTATGTATACTGCTTTCGTATCTGATCCTCCAGCCTTTTCTGTTCCGTTTCCTGAACGGACAGCGCCAGAATCCTGCTCACCAGCCTCAGAATGATAAAGAAGATTACGCAGGCTCCCAGAATCCATATCAGTGCCCACAGTCCCTGCCGTTTCTCCCAAAAAGAACTTTTCCTGACAGCCGGTTCCATCCACATGTCCAGCCCAAGCCCGCTGCGGATGACCCACACGATAAAGCTGCACGGCAGCAGCAATGGATACATATAGGCGGACAGCTTCTGCCTTCCCGTATATGCATAGCGTTTTGATACAAAATGCAGAGTCAGCAGCAATACAGCCGCCAGCCCTCCGGACAGAAGCATCTGCATGAAAACAGCGGTATGCATTTTCATAGAATGCCCTGCCAGCCAACGCATAAAAACGGTCTGAAATCCTTCCATAAAGGTAAACAGCGTCAAAATGATCATTGCCGGAGCGACCGTCTCCGCCCATTTGAGCTTTAGCACAAATCTGGAAAAGCAAAGTATGATCCCCATATGCAGAATCAATCTGAGAACTCCGGAGCTTTGAAAATACATGGCCAAAAATGTAAGTAAGCCGCTGGTCAATACATAGCATACCATATATTTCTTTTCCTGAATCCCGGTAAAACTGCGTATAAAATAAAATTCAGCCAAATAGAGAATACCATTGAGCAGCAGCCACCAGCTATAAAATCCGACAGAAAACATGTGCGGGTATTCCAATCAGATCACCTCATTTTTCAAATTGTGCAAAAGCCTTTGCATAAACTCGGCCTGCTTCCGCCGTGATATCAAAACCCGGTTCCCGTTTGAGACCAATGCCGTCCCTTTTTCCTGGCCGACCACGTGGCTCATGTTGATGAGATAGCTTCTATGGCATCGAAAAAAACGCCCGTCCAGCTTTCGCTCCAGCATGTCCAGCGTTCCGGAATATTCGTAATTTCCCTGCGCTGTATGGATACAGACACGATGGTCAAACACCTCGCAGTACAAAATGTCGCGTATCGGAAGGATGTGGGTACTTCCCGATTTTATAAGCGCCAGTGTCCTGTCGTCTTCCTGTTTGGATCGGTTCAGCGCCCTGTCCATTGCCTGATACAGACGCTCATCCGTCACCGGCTTGAGCAGATAGTGGACCGCTTCCACCTCGAACGCGTCCACCGCATATTCCCTGTAGGAAGTGATAAAAATAATACGGCTTTTGCTGGAAAGCCGCTTCGCCGTTTCCAGACCGTTTATGCCCGGGAGCACTAAATCTAGGAGAATCAGGTCGAAGGTACGCTGTTCCTTTAACAAATCCTCACCAGACGTAAAGGTGCGGATCTCGGCAGGATAATGTCTGGTTTTCAGATATGCCTCTGCTTTTTTGCGCAGCTCTTCCAGCAGATAGGTTTCATCTTCACATATGGCGATTAAGAACATTTGTCTTCCCCCTGTTTTGAACTGTTACAAGTATACTATACAGTACAGGTTATTTTCAAGTTCTCGGATTTCCTTTCATTCTTAAATATTTAGTCAAATATCCATGCAAGCATGGCTACCTGGCTCGTTGCATCCCGGGAATGAAGTATTTTCTGCGCAGATATTACCGGCGGTTCTTGAAGGCCAGTCTTTTTTTTAGTATAATAGAGCCACAGCAAAAACAACAAAACGTTTGAATTTGCGGAGGTGCTGCAATATGGCAGAGAGGAAAAAGCTTCCCATCGGAGAAGAATTTTTTCGTAATATCAGAACAAAAGGATTTTACTATGTAGATAAAACAAAATTTATTTCGGATCTTTTAAAAAACCGCGGGAGTGTCAACCTGTTTACAAGACCTCGCCGTTTTGGAAAAAGCTTAAATCTCGATATGCTCAAATCCTTTTTTGAGGTTGACGCAGATGCCTCTTTATTTGAAGGATTGAAGATTACCCGGGAAACAGAACTGTGTGCGCAGCATATGGGAAAATATCCTGTGATCGCATTCACCTTGAAGGATGTCAGTGGAGAGTCCTATGATGATGCATTGAAAATCATGTCCCAGGTTCTAAAAAAAGAAGCCCGCAGACATCAATACCTGTTGGAAAGCGACAGACTCACAGAGATTGACAAAAACTCCTTACAGGAACTATATGCAAAGTATCTGGAGGAGGATGTACAGCAGGAAAGCATTGCACTGCTCTCGGAAATGTTGGCGAAGCATTATGGAACAGGCGTCATCATTCTCATAGATGAATACGATGTACCTTTGGATAAAGCATACCAAAACCGCTATTATCCTCAGATGGTCCGGCTGATCCGCTCCTTATTCAGCCAGGCGCTTAAAACAAATGAGCATCTTGAATTTGCTGTTATCACCGGATGTCTGCGCATCGCCAAAGAAAGTATTTTCACAGGGTTGAATAATTTCATGGTGCATTCGATTTCTGATATTGATTTTGCGGAATATTTCGGATTTACAGACCGAGAGGTACGAGATATCTTAAAATATTATGGTGTTGAAAAACGTTTTGAAGACATAAAAGAATGGTATGACGGATATCATTTTGGGCATGTGGACGTATACTGTCCCTGGGATGTACTAAACCAGTGTTACAGACTCTGTGCAAATGCGGATGCAAAGATGGACTCCCATTGGGAAAACAGCAGCAGCAACGCCATTATCCAGGATATGATCGAGGATGCTACGGAGACAACCAAGGCAGAGATTGAGGCATTGATTTCCGGTGAATATGTGGAGAAACTTTTGGTTCCGGAATTGACTTATACAGATCTTGACAGCAGGGATGTCGAGATACGCCAGACATACTTGTGGAGCGTACTTTTTGCCACGGGTTATCTGACAGTTGCCGGGGAGACCAAGGGCGGATATCACAGACTGGCTATTCCGAATCAGGAGGTTCTAGGGATCTATCAGAAAAAAATTCGTTCCTGGTTTAAAGTGAAGGCTATCAGTAATTCCGCTAAATGGAAGGAGTTCTGCGCAGCGGTTAGAGACGGTGACGCGGAAACGTTTCAGAATTTGTTCAATGAATTTCTGTCAGATTCTATCAGTATACGAGATACATTTGTAAAAAAAGAATTAAAAGAGAATTTTTATCATGGCATGCTGCTGGGCTTATTAAAAGCAGAAGGAAGCTGGATTACAAAATCTAATGCTGAATCCGGTATTGGATATACGGACATTACGCTCACAGTTCCTTCTGGAAAAATCGGATGTATTATAGAAGTGAAATATGCAGAAAACGGAAGATTTGATTCAGCCTGCTGTGAAGCGATGAAGCAGATTGAGAATGGCGGATATGTATCGGCACTTAAGCAGGAGGGGATGGGGACGATCCATAAGTATGGGATTGCCTGCTATAAAAAAACTTGCCGTGTAACTTACAGCCGACAAGAATAAGATGGATAAGATAACGGAACAGAGCTGCCATATTGGCATACACTGACTACAGGCGTGGGAACACAGCGTGCCGGAATGGGTCAAGAGAAGTGTGGAAGTTTTTTAATTGTTTTTTCGTGGCCGGGAAGTTCGGCCACTTTTTTAGTTAGATGGATCGGTTCTTTTTTTGGGGGAAATCATATGTTGCACGTTCTCCTTTGATGTGTATAAGAAGATAGAAATAAGGAATCAGTATGCGTTAGTCAAAAGAATGGGAAGACTTTTATGGAGAAAGCAGCACTTATACAAAAAGTAAAAGGTACTGTTTCCATCCCTATTTATGTACTGGGAAGCCCTTGTTTACAAGGCTTCCTATTTTTTTTACTTATCATACGGCGGAATGGTCGATATATTTTAATCAAACACCGATTCAAGAACAAGGAGAATTGTAGTATGAAATGTTTTTCAACGTACAAAAAATATAAAATAGATGGAGTAAATAAATTCGCGCCCATAGGTCTCGGAGAAGGCAGTGAAGAGTATATGTCTTTGGAATTATTAAATGGCAGCAGGATATCTGAAATTCAGAAGAGATTTATTCCTGATCATAAATTAAAACCATACCAAAAGGAAGTTATGGAATATATTCTTTCCGGCAATAATACCTTTACCATTCTTCCCACTGGCAGCGGAAAATCAATTTGTTTTCAGGCGCCATCTGTATTTTTTCCGGGAATAACACTTGTGGTCACACCTCTGACCGCACTGATCGAAGATCAGGTAGAAAATTTTAATAAAAAACATATTGTCTTCTGCTGTCCGGAGAATCAAAACAAGAATGAAATCAGAAAAACTAAAAATATCTGTTTCAAAGCTATTTATCCCGGTATAAATGATAAAGACGAACGGCAATTATTTTCTGAAATACAGAACTTTCAAATAGACAATGAATACAAATACGAAATTAAATATAAGCTTTTGTATTTAACTCCGGAACGGCTGTGCAGCCCTAAATTTTTGAAGGAATTAAAAAAAGCGGAAAAGAATGGACTGAGGATCAACCATATTGTTATAGATGAAGTACATTGTATGTCTCAATGGGGATTTGATTTTCGCGAAAGCTATCTTCATATTATAAATTTTATTAAGCAGAGACCTGTACGTCCAATCATAAGTGCATTTACGGCAACCGCTACACAAAAAGATATAGAGGAGATTAAGAACATTTTTTCACTTGCAGGAGTAAATAATTTTAAATATAAAAACCATATAACCGAGAGAAAAAATCTTTCGCTTCAGGTTATACAATGTTTGGGTGACAAGGAAACACAGACTGGCTCTTTAAAAACGAGATATGAAACACTAATTGATATGCTTGAAAAAAATAAAACAAAAGTATGTATTATATATCGTACTACTACGGAAGGTGTAGATGAACTTTATAGTAAACTAGAGGAAAATAGATTGCTAAGAGGAAGACTGGTAAAATATTATGGTAAAGGCAAAATGTTAGCAGACGAAAAAAGAGAGAACCAAAAACTATTTTTGAGCAGTTATGATGGAAATAGTGATACGAAATTTTGTTGTACATCAAAACAATGCAAAAATATAATGATTGCTACTAATGCATTTGGTTTGGGGATTGATAAAGAAGATATTTCTCTTGTGATACATTATGATGTGCCCAGAAGCCTGGAAAACTATTATCAGGAAGTCGGGCGCGCGGGACGTAATACCGAAAAAGTACCTCAAGCCGATTGCTGCCTTCTGTATGCCGACGGTCCTATAAATGAAAAGGGGACATTACAGAATATGATTCATTGGATTGTCAAAAAAGAAAAGGCGGAAAGAGAGTATAAAAAGATTCCTTTAGATTTTACCCTGGTTCCTGTTGAAATCAAACCAATAAAAAAAGAAAAAACAAATGAGGTATCTGCTTCCACAGGAGATATTTTTTCACAGTTTTCAGAGGAAATGAAGGAAAGTATATACTTTTGGTCGTATTACAGATTATGCTATATAAAGAAATACTGTGATGAGGTAAAGATAAATCCCCAAAATGCTCAGAAATTTATAATCGAATATCTTAATCAAAAATTTGATGAGAATATCAGAAATCGGATTGCTGCTGAACTGGATTCCTTTTACAATTATATAATAAATAAATGCAGGAAAGATTTTAAAGAAGTCCTTTTTGCGGGAAGTGATGCCTACATATTTCTTGATTTCGCAAAGAGGCAGAAGAAACCTGATATTTTACAGAAAGAAATCAAACAGCTTTTAAACAGCGTAAATGAAATATATATTAATAATACTCATGCTGCAAACTTTTTAAGAGATCATCCAGGAAAATATGAATTGGACAAACCTTTTGAACCTGGAGATTGTCCTGATTCAGGACAGATTACCATTCATGGAAGGGAAAAATTATCCTACTTTGATATGTGTGTCATGGATGCGATATATACCATTGAAGCAACTCAAAAAGGGCAGATAAACATAGAAAAGCTTTGGAAGATATTGACCGGCAGCACCCCTTTATCGAGCCAAAAAAGAAAATTTCAAGCGGAAATCCGGAATAGTATAGAAAAAATGTGTAATATGTTTATATCCATTGTAGATAAACAAATTTCTTTTGAGAAAAGAAGGGAAGTGTTCCTTCCTCTAAAGAAGCCAAAAGGACAAAGAGATTATTCTTACTCTGTCTTGCCGCCTCTTTATGAGTTTGCGGAGAAAAAAAACCACCAGATTATTACGATACCGATTTCGTTGCTTAATACAGCAAACATTAAACAAACTGATCTTGCCTCAACAATTGATAATACGTCACTGTGCCATTATCTTATGCGTCGGATTGCAATAAGCAGGTATACTGGTTACAAAAAAATTAATTTTGCAACAATTAAAAAAGCTATTCACATAAATGAAGACTCCTACCTTTTCAAAAAAAAGGCTGTAGCTATCATGAATTACTATCAAAAAATCGGATATTGCGATGAATATTATTTATATACATTACAAGATACAAATGTTAAGAACTTCTTTCAGGCTGGAACTCTGACAAGAAATTCTGAACGAAATCCTGTTACTGTATCATTGAGCCGTTTAGACGGTATATATTTGCGATCAAAAAAATAAAAGGGCAAATATAGATATTTTTTGAAATATACTGTTGCACATTTTTCGTTGTTGTGTATAAGAAGATAGAAAGAGGAAAGAAAAATTCATACATATCAAAATGGGTTGATCTTGAATCAATTAGAAGAAAATCTTCTAAAAATGTACCTTGATAATTGAATAGCTTATAAACGGCCATGGCATTATTTATTTTTGGGTATAAGAAGATATAAGAAAGAACATTGAAAATTTTACTTTCAGTAAGTAACTAAAAAATAGATCATTCAATCATCAAAAAAAAGGAGAAACCATCATGAAAATGAAGAAAGCAATCACAATCTTATTGATCGCAAGCATCATCGCAAACACAGGAATCAATGCGTTTGCCGCAAAACAGTCCGGATGGACAGAAGAAGAAGAAGATACCGTTACTCAGGATCAGGAAATCCCGACAACCAATACAGTTCCGGATCCAGTACCAATCGTTGGTGGCGATATCACAGGCACAAACGAACCGGAAGATGACGCCAATGACACCACAGAGGAACCACCGGTAACCAACACCGTTCCGGATCCGATACCGATCGTTGGTGGTGACATGACGGGTACAAACGACCCGGAACCTGACGATTCCAGCAACACGGATAACAATCAGGTAACCAATAACGACACTGTCAATGCTGACAAAGACTCCGCTTCTACAACAAACAAAGTAGAGAACAAAGTGGAAAACAAGTCAGAAAACATCGCTACCACCAATGACAGCGCAAGCAACGCAACCTCTATCAGAGAAGGAAAGTACGAAATCGTACAGTCAACCCAGACTGCAGAAGTCGTAGAAGACGACAAAGACGCTTCCAAAGAAGAAAGCGAGAAAGACAAAGAGAACAAAAAGATTCAGCAGGCACTGAAAGACTACGCTGCACAGCTTGGCTTTACCGACAAGCGCAGACCTGGGAACGCAGGTCAGTTTACTCATGAATACGCAGAACAGCCGGTTATCGGCAAAGATTCCTGCAGCCCGGGAAAACTGGCGGACACCACTCTCAAAGAAGGACTGGATCTGATCAACATGATCCGTAAGACCGCAGGCCTTGGAGAAGTAACGCTGGATGACAAGTACAACGAGTACGCCCAGAACGGCGCTATGGTCATGAAGGGTACTGAGGGTACTATCATCAACGGCGTAGACTACGGCGGACTGACACACTTCCCGCCAAAGACCGACAATATCACAGCAGATCAGCTCAAACTCGGTTCAACAGGCACCCGTGGCGGAAACATCGGAAAAGGCCATACCAGCCTGACAGATACCATCCTCAATGGATATATGTTCGACGGAGATCCAGGAAACATTCTGGCAATGGGACATCGTCGTTGGATCTTAAACCCCACAATGTCCAAAGTTGGCTTTGGACAGGTTGAAGAATACAATTGCATGTATGCTCATGACAACAGCAACGCAAAGGAACGTATCGAAGACTTTGTCACCTGGCCGGCAACAAATATGCCAAAGGAATTGATGAGCTACAACACAGACACACAGTCTTTCAGCAGCGAACTCAACTCGTCCATGCCCTGGACTTGCCAGCTTGGCAACAACTACAAAATCGTACCGTCCAAAGACTTGACTATCACCGTCACGTATCCGGACGGACACGAATACAAAGTACCATCAAAAAGCATTTTCTGCAACAACCAGAATTATGGTTATACCAACGGTTGCATCACCTTCCGCGCAGATGACTTCAACGGTTCCAACAAGGATTTCACATCCTTTGGTAACAACTACACTGTAAAGATCGATGGTGTACTTGACAAGAACGGCAAAGAAACCAGCATTGAGTACGATGTGAACTTCTTTAGCCTGTTCGAGTAAACACAAATGATAAACTGAAAAAAGGGATACCACACAAAAAAGGTATCCCTTTTTTCTTTGAAGTCCCAAACACACTATGTAACCAATTCCCCTTTTTCTTTCAAAACACCTCCCTATTTTCATACGAGAACTATTGACAACAGCTGCCACAAAAATACACCCCCTAAACATGCCATACCAGAAAACACGTCTGATGTCACCACCATCGGATAACTAAATAATACTACAATTTGAATGATTTATGTACTGGGAAACCCTTGTTTACAA